>JACCDY011114599.1_pt1 | contig 14370 bp, 13 predicted proteins | sample 7446391 | NCBI WGS metagenome assembly JACCDY01 (sample SAMN15323451, study PRJNA562643) | freshwater metagenome | isolation source: river surface water | place: USA:Blue River Watershed | collected 2017-08-18 | reverse complement strand
CCTCTTTGTGGGGGCCTTTGCCGTGCTCTCCCTGCCGCGCTCTTTGGGGGAAATCTACGGCCTTCTCTACAGCAGTGAGGAGCCCCTGGCCTTTGATGATCTCGTGACCCGCCTTGAATTAAGCAAGGGATCCGTGAGCGAGGGTCTTCGCCTACTACGCTCCCTTGGAGCCGTCACCCTTGTACCGGTTGATGGATCACGGAAGGACCACTTCACCGCCGAAACCAGTCTCCGAAAGCTCGCCGGCGGCTACCTCAGGGATCGCATCGAGCCGTATCTGAGGGGAGGGGAGGGCAGAATTGAGTCCCTTCGAAAGGTCCTTGATGCCGATGCCAATGGCTCCGAATTCCAGCAAAAGCGGATCAACCAGCTCCACTCTTGGCACCGCTTCTTCAGCAAAGTCCTCCCCGTCTTCAAGGCACTGGCGGGGAAGATTTAGAAAGTTAAAATAGTTAGAGAGTTAAAATGTGAAATGTAACTCACCGCATCTCCCTCCTTCCATTGCAGCTTTAATTCTCTTTCTTCAGTTATCTCAGCTTCCCTTTGTAACTCTTCAACGTTCTAACCCTTTTAACTTTTAGCCTTCAGCTTTTCCCATCTTTGCCCCCTAACAGCCTAAAAGTCTTCCCCCTAACCCCCTAGCAACATGACCAAAAAACTCCTCATCACCGGATCTTCGGGCCTCATCGGCTCGGAGGTTTGTCACTACTTTTCACGCGAACTCGGCTACGAGATCCACGGGGTGGATAACAACCAGCGTGCCGTTTTCTTTGGCCCGCAGGGAGACACCCGATGGAACCAGCAGCGCCTCCAAAAGGACCTGAAGGGCTTCGTCCACCACGAACTCGACATCCGCGACCGGCAGGGAGTCCTCGACTTGATCGCCCAGGTCAGGCCCGATGCCATCGTCCACACCGCCGCCCAGCCCAGCCATGACCGGGCTGCGGCGATCCCCTTCGACGACTTCGATACCAATGCCGTCGGCACCCTCAATATGCTCGAGGCTGCACGCCGCGCCTGCCCGGAGGCTCCCTTCGTCCACATGTCGACGAACAAGGTCTACGGCGACCGTCCCAACACCATCGCGCTCAAGGAACTCGAGACCCGCTGGGATTACGCTGATCCCCTTTATGCCCACGGTATCTCCGAGGACTTCTCCATCGACCAGAGCAAGCACTCCCTCTTCGGTGCCTCCAAGGTAGCGGCCGACATCATCGTTCAGGAATACGGCCGCTACTTCAACATGCCCACCTGCTGTTTGCGCGGAGGCTGCCTTACCGGGCCGAATCACTCCGGCGTCGAGCTCCATGGTTTCCTCAGCTACCTCGTGAAGTGCAACCTGGAGGGGAAGGAATACCGTGTTTTTGGCTACAAGGGGAAACAGGTCCGCGACAATATCCACTCCCTCGACGTCGCACGCTTCATGGCCGCCTTCGTCCAGTCACCTCGCGTCGCAGAGGTGTATAATCTAGGCGGAGGCAAGGAGAACAGCTGCTCCATCCTTGAGGCGTTCAAGATCGCCGAGGGATTCACGGGCAAGGCGCAACAGTACACCTACGTCGACGAGAACCGCATCGGCGACCATATCTGCTACTACAGCGACCTCCGGAAGATGAAAGCACACCACCCCGGCTGGGACATCACCCAGAGCCTTGAGGAAACGATCAGACAGATCGTCGAGGCGTGGAAAAAGCGGGCGTAGCCCTTTGCTGGTCGAGAGTCGAGGGACGAGGGTCGAGGGCAAGGAATTAGCCACAAGATGCACAAAAAGCACATGATAGTTTTCGAAAGAGACATCCCTAATGGTTTCCCTTGTGTGTCTTGTGCACAGCCGCAGGCTGCTGTGGCTAGAAAAACGATTTATTGGCCACAAGATGCACAAGAGTCACAAAAATGATTGATGTTGAGGCAAAAGAGTTGGCTGATATTATTCGTCAGGCCTCCTTGCAGCTTCATACTTTTCTAAAATGGGGTCATCTCGAGAGAGTTTATGAAAACGGATTGGCGCATCGGTTATCCAAGAAGGGTATACGCGTTGAGCAGCAAGTGCGTATTCCGGTAAGAGACGAAGATGGTGTGGTCTTGGGTGATTACGTTGCCGATATCGTAGTCGGAGGGAAAATGATTCTCGAAATCAAGGCCTGTGAATCTCTAGAGGATGTCCATACAGCACAAGTCTTGGGCTATCTCAGGGCCACGGGCTTACGCCATGGAATGTTGATCAACTTCGGGGCGCCGGTTCTTGAAATCAAAAAGCTAGTTCTCTGACCCCTTGTGAATCTTGTGCCTCTTGTGGCTATAAAATCATGAAAATCCTAATTACCGGAATTTGTGGCTTTGCCGGATCCGTTATCGCCCGTGGGCTACTCGAGCATCTTCCTGGTGTCCGGATCACCGGCATCGACAGCCTGATCCGCAAGGGGAGCGAGACCAATCTCGAGCCACTGCGCGCCCTCGGCATCGATGTCAGGGTGGGGGATATCCGCAACGAGCAGGACCTGGCCGATCTCCCAGCGGCTGACTGGGTGCTCGATTGCGCTGCCAATCCCAGCGTGCTGGCGGGAGTGGACGGGCAAACCAGTGCCAAGGAACTTCTGGATCACAACCTCAGCGGCACCATCCATCTGCTGGAATACTGCCGCAGACACAAGGCCGGCTTCATATTGCTGAGCACCAGTCGCGTCTACTCGATCCCGCCGCTGGCATCACTTCCCGTCGAAGTCGTGAATGGGGCGTTCAGGCCACTAAATGCACAGGCAAGAGAGAAAGGAAATTGGCCACAAGAAGCACAAGAAGCACAAAAAAAGCCTGCTGAATCCTTATTCAAGAATTCGGAATCCCCAAGCATTTCTGATCCCTTGCGTCCTCCTGTGCATTTTGTGGCATATAATTCAGTCTCTTTGGCTACTCGAGGATTAAGTCAGCTGGGGGTTAGTGAAAGTTTTTCAACGGAGCCACCTGTTTCTCTGTATGGAAGCTCCAAGAAGTGCTCCGAGCTTCTCGCTCTCGAATACGGCATGACCTTTGATTTCCCCGTTCGGATCAATCGCTGCGGTGTCCTCGCCGGTGCCGGGCAGTTTGGGAAGGCCGATCAGGGCATCTTTAGCTTCTGGATCCATTCTTGGGCCCGCCGCCGTCCGCTTAAATACATTGGCTTCGACGGTATGGGCCATCAGGTCCGCGACTGCCTCCATCCACGCGATATCGTATCGCTCCTGATTTCCCAGATCCAGGATCCGGGCCGCAAGGTCGATCCGATCCTCAATGTCAGTGGCGGAGTAGGGAGCGCCATGTCGCTGGCCCAGCTAAGCACATGGTGTTCCAGCAGACTAGGAGCGCATCAGGTCGCTTCCGATCCAAATCCTCGTCCCTTCGACATTCCTTGGATGGTGCTGGATTCCAGTGCTGTGCACGAGGCCTGGGGATGGAAACCCGCTACCACACGCGATGCCATCCTCGAGGAAATCGCTCTCCACGCTGAGGAAAACCCCGGATGGCTTGAATTAGTCTCCTAAATTATAGCCATTCACCTTCGACTCTCGCCTTTGGGCAGACTCGTTTCTAATCCATTTTTTGATGACTTTTCCATATTACCCTAAAAGCAGGGAAATCTATTCTCACACAGGGCTGCGCGGGATTGCGGCGATGGTCGTTGTTCTCAGGCATATATATGATCCGAGAGATGACGGAATATTTAGATTTATTAATTGGGCTGGTTATGCAGTAGATCTCTTTTTCATTCTTAGCGGATTCATTCTTAATTGGGTATACCTACAACAATCTAAGTCATTGAACTGGGCATCATATTTTTGCGCTCGTTTTGCCAGGATTGTTCCTCTCTATATTCTGACAACGCTTTTATTTATTCCTCCTGCCAATATTTACAGCATGATAAAGCATGGAGCAACCTATGTTGGTAAGGACTATATCGTAACAATATTTTGTAATTTATTCATAATATCTGGTATCATAAATGGATCGCATAAAACGCTAAATTACCCTGCGTGGTCGATTAGTGTGGAAGTCTTCTGCTACATCTTTGTTTTTCCATTATTAATCATGGTATGGACCGCTCTTTCAAAAAAGAGGTTTTTTTTGGGTGCATCGGTTTTTTTGGTTATAGTTCTAACGATTCTTCTAGTAATGTGTTATAGGCAGCAACCTTTTTACATACTTCATGCTTACTGGGATAGTTCTTGGCTTGCTCGGGGTATTTTTGGTTTTTCGATTGGATTCATTCTCTGTTCAATCTATCGAGAATCATTAATTGCTACTTGGAAGCCTAGCATTGGAATAATTAACATGACGATCCTTGGTTGCATTATTGTATTCGTATTGACGCGAGTTGGCTTTATGGAGGGGCACACACTACTCTATTCTTTACCCATTCTGGTCTTTTTTACAGCGTATGATGAGGGATTCTTTGCGAACTTTCTGAAACTGCCAATTATACAATGGCTCGGCGATAGGTCCTACTCTGTATACCTATGGCATGCTATACTGATTTATAATATCGAATTATTCTACAGGCCAATATTTGCAAAAGCTAATGTAAATCCACCTTACGGAATGACTTATCTGATCTTAGTGCTTGGATTTGTGCTTTTGATTTCCGATATCTCCTACCGATTCTTTGAGGTTCCATGCCGTGATTATATAAGAATACTTGGGAAAAAAAAATTCGGTTACTGCATGAAATAAAATGCAGGTCATAACACGTAGTATTCGTTTCGAAATCTCTCATTTAGCCTTTAGCCTTACGCCTTAACCCTTTTCTCCATGTTTTCCTCTTTTTTAAAACTCTTAACCCGCTGCTATCGCCTAGCGATTCCCTACGGGCGTTTCAAGCTCTTCGCCGTCCTTGGCCTGATCCTATTCAACGGTCTTCTCCAGCTTGTTGGAGTCACCTCGATATTTCCTTTCTTTGCTCTTGCTGCTGATCCCGATCGGCTTAGAAACTCCAAGTTTGGTACGTGGTTCCTGCATTTCTTGCCGCAAATGGATAATAATCATCTGCTGGTGGTGGCCGGATGCTTCTCGATCCTGATGCTGGTTGTTGCCAGCGTCGGAAGCATTGCCAGTGAGGTCATCCGGATACGCTATGCCTATGGGTTCTGTCACTGGCTTCGCGGTCGACTCTTTGAGTCGTATGCCCGGCGTCCTTACGGATTTTTCCTGACACGGAATAGTGCTGATCTGAATCAGCGTCTTGCGGATGTCATGACTTTTATTAATAGCGTTCTACTTCCCATCGGAGAGATCATTACCAGAATTGTGATGGTGATCCTTTTGGTTGGAATGGTTTTTCTTGTTCAGCCATGGATTGCCATTGGCGGCATTATTCTTCTTGGTGGATTTTACCTGATTGTCTTTTTGTGGATACGTCCTCGTACCCGTGTAATTAGTGAAGGGCTCCAACACAATAACATTGGTTTTTGGAAAAATGCTGTTCAGTTTCTTAATGGAATTAAAACAGTTCTGGTTCATGAAAAGAGTCGATACTTCATGAATAAATCATTGCGGCATTCAAAAAAAATCGGCCTTTTTCAGAGTAAGATACCTATTTATAGCAATGGTCCACGCTACATGATCGAGCCCATCGCCTTCGGGGGCTTGGTGGGGATCGTGATCGTTCTGGCACTGCAGGGGAGGCCATTCTCCGATATCCTTCCGAATCTCTCGGTCATGGCCTTGGCGGCTTATCGACTTTTGCCAACTCTCCAACTCCTGTATAGCCAGTTGGTGACGGTTGCTACCAGTAACTACACCTTGACCCAGCTAGAAGAGGAGATTCTACAGCTGGAGCAAGAGACTGATGTGACTGCCGTAAGTCTGGAGTCAGAGGCGCACCTAACATTTGAGAGAGAGATCAGGCTTGAGAGCCTGACTTTTTATTATCCGAATCCGGAGACCCCAATTATTTCTGATTTCACGCTTCTCGTTAATAAGAACGAATCGATCGGCATTGCCGGTCCCTCTGGATCAGGTAAATCCACTTTAGTTGATTTGATTCTGGGACTTCACGTGGCGCAGAAGGGGGCCATCCTGATTGATGGAGTGCCCTTATCACCCGACAACATGGTTTCCTGGCGGCGGATGATAGGTTACGTCCCGCAGGACATCTATCTTCTCGATGAGACAATTGCGGAAAATATTGCCTTCGGTATTCCGATCGAGAAGATAAATCAAGCCGCTCTGAGAACGGCAGCTGAGGGCGCACAGATTCTGGAGTTCATTGAGAAGGAACTGCCTGAAGGGTTTGCTACCGTTGTTGGAGAGAGAGGAGTGAGACTCTCAGGCGGACAGCGTCAGCGTATCGGACTCGCTCGTGCCCTCTATCATAAACCGCAGATTCTGATCCTTGATGAGGCAACTAGTGCCTTGGACAACCAGACCGAACTGGCCGTCATGGAGACAATTCACAGGCTTCAGGGAACACTAACCATTATCACAATTGCTCATCGGTTGAGCACTCTGGAGAGATGTGACCGCGTGATCGAAATGGGTAACAAATAAAAACTACAACAATTGCACGGTCTAGTTATAGTTATAAAAAAGATTTGTAGAAAGATCTATGGTTCCTACTGTAGGGGAAGAGAGTGGTTGCCCTTCAAAGTCTGGCTTTTTCTGCAGTGCGCCATTCACTGCAAGCGAGCTATACTTGTCTGTCGATTTGGTGCGATGGGGGACGTGGTCTGTGCCTTACCGCTTTGTGATGCCCTGAGAGAAAAGCATCCGGATCAACTGATCGTCTTTGTAACTTCTGCCCTTTACAGGAACCTTGTTGATCTCTCAGCAGCCGCCGATCTGGTCTACGGGAGCAAATTATGGGTATGGCCTTTTGTGATGCCTTCCCGATTCAATGTGTTGGGTCTGATAGCGGCTGTCTATATTCCGCAAAACACCGATGAGGTTTCGGAGAAGTGCGGCTCGATGCGTCATCTGGTCGATGAATTCGCAGTCTCATGTGGAGTAACCTTGATCAAACGCCAGCCCCGCCTTTACCCCTCCGATCAACTGATCAAAAAAACTCGCAGGAAATACGGATTGGGTGAAGAGGAGGTTGGAACGAAAAAGATCATCGCCATCAATGGCGGGCCAACCTGGCCAGTACGAATGTGGGATACCTCCAAGTGGCAGTCCCTCATTAATCATATTCATACAGAGCATGATGCCGTAATACTTTTAGTCGGCCAGAGACAGACGGGGAATTACTGTGAATTGGAAAAACTCAAGGGAGTTGTATCATTGTTCAACCAGCTGACGCCGGAAGAAATCGTGGCACTGATTTCGATTTGCGATCTGGTCGTGGCTATAGATTCAGGACCAGTTCATCTTGCAGGTGGCGTAGAGACTCCGGTTGTCGGGTTATTTGGCGCGGTAAATCCCCTGTTTAGAATGCCTCCTGATTCCCCATCCATTGGGCTGGTCAGTGATGTTGAGTGCCTCTCTTGCAATCATAAATCGCCTATCCTGCATTGGAAGGATGGCTGTCCTCATGACATCAAGTGTATGAAACAACTGGATGTGAAAAGGGTGATAGAGGCAGTTGATTTAGTGTTGGAGGGGAGCTCAACATCATGAACCATGCATTCATAAACCTCCTGCAAGAAAACCGTGTCAGCATGGGGGATAGGCTCGACCCGCTGGCCACCGGGCGCTTGGCCGAGGCCAGGCGGATTACGTCTCTCATGAGGCGAGAAGGGGGGGGGTCACTCGTGAGATTAGGTGACTATGACCTGACCTATCTTCTTGCTGCTGAAAGCGGATTTAAAGGGAACTTATTCCCCGACGATCATGTCATCAGTGGAACCGAAGGGAAGGGGAGTCCTGGCCTTGACGGTGCTGCACAGGCTGCGCGATTGCGTGCATCCTTGGAGAATGCCGACTACGTGGATTTTTGGGATCTCCAATGGAAGGATGATACCCTCATACGAAAGTTGTCGTTGAATCGTTCACCCGGGACAACAAGAAATCCAACCCGAGAGACATCATTCATCCTTCCGACATGGATGGAGTATGAATTCAAAGCGTATTGTCAGGGTCGAAAAGTTCTCTTTTGTGGAGCAGAAGCACCGCTTCTTCAGGAATTGTTAAATAACCGCGCCTATCGTTATCTGGCCAGAGACTACTGGCCGGATGACTGCCAAGCATTTTTCCTGAGACCTCGAGAGGATGGTCGGAATCTCGCCTCCAATTTAGAATCCATCAAGCAGGATCTTGCCGAGGCAATCAAGCGTTGGGAGATTGACACCCTCTTTTTATCCCTAGGAGGAGGTGCCAAGATCCTTTGCTGCGAGTTGGCCAGCGAGCTTGGCATCAGCGCAATCGATTTCGGGGCATTGACACGTTCTCTGACCTACAGTGGAAGCGATGGTAATCGTGCGAGTCGCTCCACCCACAAGGTCTATCTGTTCCGGGTTCCGTTCGGGATCTACATGGATGCATTGGAAAAAGCCTACCCGGATTTTTCTCCCGAAGTTCTCCTTGCAAAAGCCCATGCGCAACTCCTTCTTGAGGTGCAGGAAAAAGAGGTGGGTTGGTCGCATAGTGCTTGGGAAAATGATTTATCCGCAGATAATATAATTCACTTCCAGAGGAGTTTTGGAGTTTATAAGCGCCGATATAATCATCTTTTTAAGCATTCTGAAGTTACTAGGAAGGAAAGAGCAGATTTTCTTCATTTCTGTGGAACTCATAAACTCACTTCGGAGGGCCGATTCTACCTGGTTATATTCAAAATAAAGTCGTTGATTCTAAGGCTTATTAAAAGATGACGGAAGTATCTATACGTGTTCTTCTAGTCAGTATTGTTCCTCCTCGAAACGATTGTGGTGTTAGGATTGTCATGTATCGTCATTTGGTCGAAAGAGCTCCTTTTGAACTCCATGTAGTCAGTAATGCTGATTTTGCCGACGACCTTTTGATCCATAGTCAGCTTAAGCTGCCTTACCTTGTTGAAAAATTGCATAAGAGTAGGTTAGGGCCTCTATTATCAAAGTGGATTACTGATTATCAGAATCTCATATGGCCTTTAAGTATTCCGAAAGCTCTTGATAATGCTATCTTGAGATTTCAACCAGATGTAATCTTGACTTTGGCGGAAACAAATCTCTGTCATATTGCCGCCAAAGCAGCAAATAAGCACAAGATCCCACTGGCGGGGCTTTTTCTAGATTGGTTTCCGATCATGAAGGGGCATTATGGCCATCAATGGACTCGCAAGATAATCAGCGGTCGTTATCGCAAGCTTTATCATCAATGTGATCTCGCATTTTGTACGAGTGATGGGATGCAAGAGGTTCTTGGAGATCATCCAAATAGCCATGTGATCTATCCCATGCCAGGAAGGCACGATGTTCCAGAAACTTTCGCTCCCCCTAAGACAGGCAAGTTTCGGATTGTTTATGTGGGGTCTGTTCAGGACTTCTATGGTCGAATGATTTGCTCTCTGATAGAGGCGATCGAAGAGACTGATGATCTGGAGATCATAGTTGTGGGGCCTAACGCAGACTGGCCAGCAGAAGTCCTTCAGAGAGCAAGGGACAAGGGGATCTATTTAGGATTCATGCCTCAATCCGAGGCGGCTGAAATTCTAGCCGGGGCGGATGCTTTGCTAGTGGTCATGAGTTTTGAGCCCGAGTACCGTCTCTTCATGGAGACCAGTTTCACCACAAAGTTTCTCGATTACAGTGCATACGGAAAACCCATGATCCTATGGGGGCCTGATTACTGCACTCCAGCACGGGTAGCCAATAGAGAAGGCGCTGCCATTGTGGTTGATACACCAGACGCCCTTGGGGTTATCAACTCCTTAAGAGAGATAAAAAGGGATCCGGAATTACGGTCATTCCTTGCAGGAAAAGCATCCGAAATTCATCTTGGTTTATTCAGTCCTAATCGTCTCCAGAAAGTGTTTGTGGATCAAATCGAGAGGTTGGTAAAGAAAACCACTAACCAATGAAATCCGTCTGTCTTGCCATTCTGAATTACAACGGGCGCAAGCATCTGGAGGCATTGCTGCCAACGGCAATTCTTGCGGCAAATAATTATGAAGGTAGGTGTTCTGTTCTCGTTCTGGATAATAGAAGCACAGAATCAGATGTAGAGTGGATAAAAAGGTCCTATCCATCAGTCATAGTTGAGGAAGCTCCGGAGAATGATTTTCTGTACTCATATAATTGGCTGCTACCTCAGCTTGAGGAAGAGATTATAGTTATATTGAACAATGATCTGAGGTTAGATCCAAACTTCATCAACCCTTTAGTTCAGCACTTTTATTCCCCAGATGTCTTTGCTGTATCAGCATCTAGCTATGATTGGGAGGGTAGCGAAAAAACGATTGGTCCAGCACGATTGACTAACAGCAAAGGCTTTTACGGGTGGAGTTTTGAGTCGGGTCGACAGGAACTATGCCATACTCTCTTTGCTTCCGGTGGATTTATGGCAGTTGATAGAGAAAAGTTTGTTCAACTCGGGGGCTTTAATAGGCTCTATCATCCAGCATATTGTGAAGATCTTGATCTTGGATTTAGGGCATGGCGCCAAGGCTGGAGATCTATCTATGAACCCAAGAGCATTGTTTGGCACCGAGAATCAGCAAGCTGGAGTGTAAGTGCTAAATCACGCCCTAATAGACTTAATCTCAGAAACTCTCTTCTTTTTCAATGGTCGAGCCTTCCGATGTCACAAGATAGGTTAAAACGATATTGGAGTTCAGTTAAATTGATCTTAGGTGGTCTTATTCGTAAAGATTATCTTTGGTTATCGATTCTTGTTTCTTCTTGGACGTATTGGCTGCAAATCAGGAGTAGATATTCTGATCAGAGGGTATCACGAGATGAATTAGAAAAAATCATCTCCTCCATTGATTTACCAGTAATTCCTTAGAATTATTACAATGCGTATTTCCCACTACAATACCTTTGCCGATGGTGGTTCCGCTGTTCTTATGCGACGCCTTCACGATGCATTGATCCTCAATGGCCAAGATAGTTGCATACGCTATCGCAAGGGCAATCTCCACGCTGTCGGAGCTCAAAGAATAGACTATACCAGCGGGGTAGGGGATCGTCAGTTGGAGCGCGTCCGGCATCGCGTTGAGAACCTGATGCTGAAATCCGGTGCGCATTCATACTATGGGCGTCTTCTGCTCCATAAGGGCACTCCACCTCCGCCTGAGGATGCGCCATCAGATATCATCCATCTACACTGGATAAACCAGTGGTTGGATCTCCCTTCCTTTCTTGGCGGAATCCCTAAAAATACTCCGATTATCTGGACGATTCATGATATGAGCCCTCTTGCGGGGGGATGCTTCACTGACTTCGGATGTGATCAGCTTGAAAAGGGTTGTAAACGATGCCCACTTCTCAAGTCTCCTTTTGACCGAATGCTTCCCAGGGGGGAGTTCTTACGCCGTAAAAAGGCACTGGAGGGTAGACCACTTTATGCCGTAGCCAACAGCGGGTTCACAAAGCGACTTGTAGAAAAATCCCCGCTCTTTGAGTCAGCCAAGATCACAATGATCCATCCGGCTCTGAATGGCGAGGAATACATCCGGCATGACAAAGCTGAGGCCAAGCGGTTGCTGGGGATCGCTCCTGAACGTTTTGTTCTAGGATTTGGAGCTGCGTCTCTCACCGATGAGAATAAGGGATTCCCCCGGTTCCTCCAAGTGGCGGATCAAGTGGCGGATCAACTCGGAAGCATTGATGCACTTGTCTTTGGAGAGGGAATTGCAGGCGCGGGAAGTGCCAAGGTAAAATTGCATTCCCTAGGACGAGTCTCCTCGCCGCGTTTGCAAAGTCTGGTTTACTCAGCGATGGACGTCTTTGTGGTGACGTCGCGAATGGAGACGTTCGGTCAGGTTGCCACCGAGGCCCAAGCCTGCGGGATACCGGTCTGGGCTTTTAATGTCGGCGGACTGGGTGATGCCATTCAAGATGGTATTACGGGTAAGCTCATTCCATTTGCTGATATCACCGCAATGGCTGATAGTATCTGTTCTGAGAAAGCCCTAGGTCACCTTCCCGCAATGGGTGAACGAGGAGCTGAGTGGGTTCGAAAACAATTTGGCGTCGAGCAGAAGGCTGAACAGTATCTACAACTCTACCGCGAGGCGTTGGCTGGGGGAGTGGTCCAAATACCATGAAGATCGTTTTCTGCGCAGACAGACGGGTGATCCCAGCCCTTCACGTGGCGCTCTACTCCGTTCTGGAGAGTTACCGCGGCAACACCCATCCCGAATTCACAATCTTCAGTGATGATCTGAATGAGGAGGATAGGTCTCTACTGCAGAAAACTCTCGATTCTTTGGATAAGACATATGTGTTATCGATTCGAAGAGTCGATGCAGCTCAGTTCAGGGGCTTTGAACAACTGAACGGAAGTTGGGCCACCTATTATCGTCTGCTGATCCCTTCTATGCTTGATGCGGATCGCTTTCTCTATCTGGATGCCGACATCCTCTGCGATCTTGATGTCTCCGAGTTGGAGGATCTGGATATGGGAGAGGCTCCGGCGGGTTTTGTTTCAGAGGCTCCGCTTTCGGGGTGTGCTGATCGAGTCGTGGCCAAACTCTTGGGCGATAATCCCGAAGAGCCCTACTTTAATGCCGGGGTAATGCTGGTGAATGTAGCCGAATGGCGCAAGCAGCAGATCACGGAACTGGCTTCCAACTTTTTGAAAAAATATCAGTCTGCTTACCATGATCAGTCTGCACTTAATTTCGTACTGCATGGAATGGCTCATCAACTCGAAGAGCGCTTTAATACGATCGTGAACATGCGTAAGCACTGGCCTAAGCTTTGTCAGCCATATGGTCAGACGGCCTCTCTCTTTCATTTTGTGGACTATCCAAAGCCTTGGGACTTTGGAGCTGAGTTGATACATCCTCAATATCAGCTTTGGAGGTCTATACTGGGAAAAACCGAGATGAGAGGGTTTCGCTCATGGCAAGCAACTCCAGTTCGAAAACTCCCATGCACCGGAAAGGCGTGGGCTGGCTATAAAAAAGGGTTCAAAGACCGCATACTCTGTGCATTGTATCGCAGAGGAATTATCAGCAGTGTTAAAGGTATCACAAACAATTCTAAATGAGTAAACTACCGGATAACTTTGGAATCGTTACGGCTGTCTGTACGAAAGATCTACTCTTTGCACATGCTACCCTGGCAAGCATCAGGAACTATTATCCTGAAATCCCGATCTGCGTCATCGTGGATGGCGCCATCGACGAAGGGATCTTTTCCGAATTATACGGAGCAACAACGATCCGATCGGATGACAAGTCTCTGGGAGAAATAGGATCATTTTGTTCCGGCAGCCCAAGGTCTAAAATGATCGCCCATTGGAGTGGTCCATTTGAGTATTATTTCTATCTAGATGCAGATGCTATCTTCTGGGGGGATGTCCTTTCCAGACTGGACTGGCATGGGGAAGATTTCATTCTGTTTGCTCGGGAACTAAAAGAAGATCCACATCCATCATGGATGAAGGAATATTATTTTAATATAGAACTTCTTTTGAAGCATGACCCAGGTTTCTCCTGGGAAAAGAATAATTACTTTTGTGCCGGTGCTTTCTTTTCAAAAAGAAATCTTATTGATTACAAAAAATGGAGAGAAGTTGAAGCATGGGTCAATCCAGTCGAAAAGATCTTCTCATGGACTAGGGATCAGGGACCCTTAAACTACCTGATCTTCTCCATGGCACAAAAAGGGAAGATTGTCATCGGTGAACGTGATCTTCAGAGTATACCCGATTATTTAGGGTACAAAGAAACATATATAAAACATCCGTGTGACTCACTACTTGTGCCCGAAGATATCCATTCTCCAGCTATTATCCATTGCGCCGGACACAAGCCGCTTCTGACCGGAAGAGGTGCACTGAATCATTTTACGGCAATGAGACTTCTTTCAGCTATGAAATACCGAAAAAAGGGGCAAATTAGTTCCTGGATGACTCTTTTGGCGGAGGATGCCTTCTACAATTATGGTAAGATAAAAAATAAAATTAAACGGATTACCGCATCGATGGTAAAACGAAATACTGGAGCTCCTTCCACGAAATAAGGACAATAAATATGAAGACTTTTAATAAGATAATTCTTAGCGCATTACCCGTAAGGCTTCGGTACGCACTGAGGTATATAGCAGCGCACAAGCGGTTCTCTCTTTTGTTATGGCCTAGAACTTACTCTGAGAAATTGATGCTCAGAGTTGCGTGTGATCGAAGAAAGATTCTAAATATTTGCGCCGATAAAGTTAAAATGAGAGAGTATGTAGCTGCGAGAGTTGGAAGTAAATATCTCCCAGAAATATTAGCTATAAATAGTGATCCTGCGTTGTTGCCATGGAATAGCCT
>JACCDY010925035.1_pt1 | contig 14370 bp, 17 predicted proteins | sample 7446391 | NCBI WGS metagenome assembly JACCDY01 (sample SAMN15323451, study PRJNA562643) | freshwater metagenome | isolation source: river surface water | place: USA:Blue River Watershed | collected 2017-08-18 | reverse complement strand
TGGAGATGGGACAGGACACAAACGCACCACTGGGTTCAATCATGGTGACATCGATTTGGTAGTTAGACAGCATGCGCACGTACTTGGCGGCAGTCGCGCCACCGTAGCCGCCGCCCACCACGACCACACGTGCTTTTTCGGGCACGCGGCCTACCGATGCGCAACCGACCATGCTGCCGAGTGCACTAAAAGAACCAAGAGCCATAGAGGCTTGAACAAAACTACGACGTTTCATGATGAATCCTTGATCAGCGCTTGGTAGCAGCGTAGTAATTGGCGATGGTGTCGATTTGTGCATCGGTCAAGCCCTTGGTGATTTGGTGCATCACTGTGGCAGGACGTGTGCCGTCTTTAAAAGCTTTCATCTGAAGCACCATGTAGTCTTTGGGCATGCCAGCCAATGAGGGAATGGCTGAGCCTTCGATGGTGCGACCTTCGGTGCCGTGGCAGTTGGCGCACATGGCAGCGGTGGCGCGGTTGTGCAACTGCGTGGCTTTGTCTTGGGCGTGCGATGCGACGCTTGTACTCAGCATCAAGGCTGTGGCAGCCAGCAGACGCAGCAAGTGGGGAGATGTTGTTTTCATCGAAACCTCGTTGAGCGAATTAGATTAATCAGTGATCAGTAATATATCCAGAATGGTAAAACGCCATCACGGGGTTAACCCAGTGATGGCGTTTTACCAGTGTGTCGAAAACTATAACGTAAGAATTCGAATCAACCGTCGCCACTCATGGTTGCATCAATGTGGGGGCACTCACGGGGGGCGGATCCATCCATCGGTCGACCAAGCCTGCACCCATCCACATGCCAATCAAGGCGAGCCAAGCTGTCAGCGCAAAGATAGCCCCGCCCGTCACGCCAGCACCGACCGCGCAACCGCCAGCCAGCATGGCACCAAAACCCATGAAGATGGCACCCACAATGTAGCGACGCATGGCATAGCCGTCTTTGAATCCTTCCAATTTGAGCTCCTTGCCTAACCACGCCGCAAAGAATGAGCCCAAGAAAACACCCGGTAACAAACCAAAGTCAAAACCAATCGCCGGGGGGTTGGGGGCCAGCACGCGCATGAGCCACTCGGCCGATGGGCCGCTGAAGGTGATGCCTTGGATATGTACCACTTCGAACGAGGCTTTAGACACGCTGTACGAAAACCACCAAGCCATGGCCACGCTCAAGCCGGTGCCAATGCCGCCTATCCACATCCATCCACGTTGCGTGGTGCGTGTGGTGAAGTACAGCGCGGCCAACAACCAAACGCATCCGATGACCAAGCCTGTGGTGTGGCTCAGACCGAGCATGGCCAGCAGATCACGACTGCTGCCGCCTTCGACGGTCCAAAGGTTGGTGATTTCTTGGCGCAAAGGCGAGAGTGCCCCAGATAAAGCCGATTGTGCTGTGACGGCAAATATCAAACCCGATAGAAGTGCACGCAAGTTGCCGTTGGCTGACAAAATGAGCAAGCGACTGGCACACCCGCGCGTCATGATCATGCCTGCACCAAACAGCAAGCCGCCAACCAGTGCGCCGGACAAGCTGCCCCGTGTGGCCAGCTGACGTGCGGTGCTGACATCAAGGTTACCCAAAACAATTAAGCTTTGAATCGCAATGACTGCTGCAGAAAATGTGAGCAACCAGACTGAAAGTTTTTCGCCAAATTGATGGTGCCAAAACTCGACGACCGCTGCGCGCAAGCAAAACTTAGAGCGTTGGGCAAAAAATCCAAATAGCAGACCAATGACCCAACCGCCAACGGCTAAGACAACAGATTCACCATAAGTTTCATTCAGTGCAGTGAGATTCATATGATTTAGTCTACGCTTATATTTAGACTATGCTAAATGCTCTGGCCAAGGCGATGCTTGATGTACGTCAAGCCCTGGGTTAGGTCGCTGTTAGAGGAAACGTGATTGTGAAATTGGCTTTTGTCCACCAACTTTGTGTGAGTTGGTTTTGTGGCTGTCTAGGTCTTGCGATATCGGCACACGCGCAAACGCTTGTGCCTCCTACCGCTGTGGCTAAACCTTTGATGCAAGCCAAGCAAGTGGTGCCCAACGTCTATTACGTTCAAGGCGTGTCAGAGATGGGTTCGTCGGCCAATCAAAACTTCATCTCCAATGCAGGCTTCGTGGTCACGCCTGCGGGCGTGGTGGTGATTGATGCCTTGGGTTCGCCTGAGTTGGCGCGTCGCTTGGTGGTCGAAATTGCCAAAGTCACACGCAAGCCGATTCACACCGTGGTGGTGACCCACTACCACGCTGACCACATTTATGGTTTACAAGTGTTCAAAGATTTAGGGGCTCGCATCGTGGCCCATGGTGCTGCGCGTGAATACCTCACGTCAGATACAGCGCGTTTGCGTTTGGAGAGTTCGCGTCAAGAACTCTGGCCTTGGGTGGATGAGAGGACACGCTTGGTGCCTGCGGATGAGTGGCTGAGCGGCCCTCAAACCCTGACGGTAGGTGGTGTGCGCTTTGACATCCAACCCGTTGGCCCTTCACACACCGCCGAAGACTTGGTGGTGTATTTGCCGCAGCAAAAAATTTTGTTTGCTGGCGACTTGGTGTTTCGTAACCGCATTCCATTTGTGGGCCAAGCCGACAGCCGTCATTGGATAGAGGCCATGCAGAGTTTGCTCAAGTTTGACGCGCGTTGGGTGGTGCCTGGCCACGGCCCCATTTCAAACGACCCCAAAGGTGACATGACCCTCACGCGCGACTACTTGCTGTATTTGAGAGAGGCCATGGGGCGCGCTGCCAAAGACATGGAGCCCTTCGAAAGTGCCTATGCCAACACAGATTGGTCGAAGTTCGAGAAAATGCCTCTTTTCAAATCCGCCAACCGCATGAACGCCTACAACACCTATTTGCTGATGGAGCAAGAAGCCAAGTGATGCGCGCCACACACTTTTCTCGTCGCCAAGCCTTGCAAGGTTTGGGTTTGTGTATGGTTGGTGTTGCCCCGTTGGATGGGATGGCAGCGCCAGTGACCTTGCCCACCACTGGGTCATTGCGGGCCTCGTTGGCACAAGCGATGCAGGCCAAGCAACCTTTGGTTGTGATGGTCAGTTTGCACGGCTGTCCGTTTTGCAAAGTGGTGCGTGAAAACTATTTGCATCCTTTGCTCGCATCAGGTTTGCAGGTCGTGCAAGTGGACATGCGTGACAACCGCGCCTTGATTGATTTTGATGGCGCGCCACTCACACAGGATGCGTGGGTGCGCAAGCAAGGCATCAAGCTAGCACCGACGGTGTTGTTCTTTGGCGCCCATGGGCGCGAAGTGGCCACGCGTTTGAAAGGTGCTTATTTGCCTGATTTTTATGGTGCGTATTTGGATGAGCAGTTGGCTGTGGCGCGACGCGTGGTGGCTGGTGCATGATTTCGATTCAACCCCCGTCAGCTTGGCGCGCCGTATCGGATCGCAGGTTGGCGCTTCTGCAAGAAAAGTAACGAGGAGACATGTCATGAGAAAGTTTTTGTTCTTGATCTTGTGGATGGGTGCAGGCATTGCCAATGCACAGCAGCATCCACTTTTCAAAGATGCAGACCTCAAAGCGGGCGAAAAGTTGATTGCCGAAAACCAATGCAACGAATGCCACATTCGACGCGTGGGCGGCAATGGCAGTGCCATCTACAACCCGAAAGGTCGCATCAACACGGCAGGTGCCTTGCGTGGCATGGTCGAGTACTGCAACACCGAGTTGAACCTTGGTTTTTTTCCTGAAGACACCAGCGCCGTGGCAGCTGTCCTGAACAAACAGCATTACAAATTTCGTTGAGCTAATTCGGTTTATGGCGTAAACCCGATGGATGCCCTATCAGAGATGATTTATATTAGCGGATGTTGATATATAACTGATGTGGAAGGACTGTCTGTGAAAACACCAGATGGCATTCAATCGGGCCGCGTTCAAAAAGCGCCCGAAAACTTTTTAGACCGTGACGGCATTCGCACCGTTATTGCCGAAAGCAAGACGGGTCGACGCAGCTTCATTCGCAGCGCGTTTGCAGCTGCCGCCGCAGGTGCTGCGGCGCCGATGGCCTTGGCGCAAGGCAATCCCGTCCCTACCGAAGGGGGCGATCCTCATATCTTGAATTTGCCAGAGCACGCCACAGGCTTGGGCCAAGGTGTGGCTGCCAACAATGGCTACGGCGTACCTTCCAAGTTCGAGTCCAATGTGCAGCGCCGTCAAAGCCCAGGCTTGACACAAACCACGCAAGCCTCGGTGTCGTTTGCACCTTTGCAGTCCTTGTTTGGCATCGTCACGCCGAGTGGTCTGCACTTTGAGCGTCATCACCAAGGCTGGTGGGACATTGACCCGTCTAAGCACCGCTTCATGATCAACGGCATGGTGAAAACACCCAAGGTGTTCACCATGGACGAAATCATGCGTTTGCCTTCGGTCTCGCGTTTCCACTTTATCGAGTGCGGTGCAAATACTGCGGTCGAGTGGGGCAATGTGGCTGTGCCCACTGTGCAATACACACATGGCATGGTGTCATGCAGCGAGTTCACCGGTGTACCGCTTATCACCCTGCTCGAAATCGCAGGCGCTGATTTCAAGAATGCCAAATTCATCTTGGCTGAAGGTGGTGACGGTTCTTCTATGACCCGTACCATTCCCATGAGTCTTATCTTGTCAGGTGAAGTGCTGGTGGCTTATGGGCAAAACGGCGAAATGTTGCGTCCTGAAAATGGCTACCCCTTGCGCCTGATCGTGCCGGGCATTCAAGGCGTGAGCTGGGTCAAGTACCTGCGTCGCATCGAAGTGGGCGATATGCCCTATGCGGCCAAAGACGAAGCCGTGCACTACATGGACTTGATGCCCGATGGTCAACACCGCCAGTACACCAACATCCAAGAATGCAAGAGCGTTGTGACCACGCCTTCTGGCGGTCAAGTGTTGTTGGATAAAGGTTTTTACAACATCACAGGTTTGGCTTGGTCGGGTCGTGGCAAGGTCAAAAAAGTCGACGTGTCAGTCGATGGTGGCCGCAACTGGCGTCAAGCCCGTTTGGAAACACCGGTGCTCAGCAAAGCGCTGACGCGCTTCAACATAGACTGGGTGTGGGACGGCAAACCTGCCATCATCCAAAGCCGCGCCACAGACGAAACTGGATTCGTGCAGCCCACCTACAAGCACTTGCGTGCAGCGCGTGGCACCCGTTCGATTTATCACAACAACGCCATCCAGTCTTGGTTGGTGCAAGAAAACGGCGAGGTCAAGAATGTCCAAGTTTCGTAAAGTCGTTTTGACCACGGCCTTGTTGGCTGCTGCTGGTTTTGCCAGCGCACAAAGCACGGCGTACCCTGGCGTAGGTCGTCCGGCCACGCCGAAAGAAGTTGCGGCATGGGACATTGATGTGCGCCCCGACTTCAAAGGCTTACCCGCTGGTTCAGGCTCGGTCGCGCAAGGCCAAGATTTGTGGGAAGCCAAGTGTGCCCACTGTCACGGTGTGTTTGGTGAATCCAACGAAGTGTTCAGCCCTTTGATTGGCGGCACCACCAACGACGACATCAAAACTGGCAACGTGGCCAATTTGAAGCGTGCAGATTTCCCAGGACGCACCACCATCATGAAGGTGGCCACGGTGTCTACGCTGTGGGACTACATTAACCGCGCCATGCCTTGGACGGCACCCAAATCGCTCAAACCTGATGAGGTGTATGCGGTCACGGCTTACCTTTTGAGCTTAGCCAATGTGGTGCCTGAAAACTTCGTGTTGTCAGACAAAAATATGGCCGAAGTGCAAAAGCGCATGCCTAACCGAAACGGCATGACCACCAAGCACAACATGTGGGCTGGCAAAGAGTTCAACGGCACCGCCAAGCCTGACACCGCCAATGTGGCATGCATGAAAGATTGCATCCCGGAAGCCAAAGTGGCTTCTATGCTGCCTGACTACGCACGCAATGCGCATGGCAACTTGGCCGATCAAAACCGATTGGTGGGTCAACAGCACGGAGCGAATACGGCTGTGCCAGAAAACAAGTCCACCTCAGCCGGTGCCGCATCGTCAGCCCCCGTTGCAAAACCCGCTGCCAAAGTGGCTGACCCCGCTCTGGCTTTGCTAGGCAAACACAACTGCACGGCGTGTCATGCACAAAGCACCAAGGTGGTTGGCCCCAGCTTCAGCGATATCGCCAAAAAGTATCCAGGCAAAGCCGATTACTTGGCTGGCAAGATCAAATCTGGTGGCGCAGGTGTATGGGGTGCTATCCCAATGCCTGCACAAACGGCACCTGATGCAGATATCAAAACGATTGCTAGCTGGCTCGCAGCCGGTGCGGCAAAATAACCCTCACGAATTTTTAGGAGCACTACATGCAAACTCGTCGCGAGACCCTTAAGCACAGCGCCGCTGTGGCAGGCCTCTTGGCCTCTACTGGCCTGTTCCCACAATACGCTCATGCCTTTGACAAGGCTGCTTTTGACGCCAAGAGCGTGGCTGAAGCGGTCAAGGCCATGGGTGGCTCAGCCCCCTTGGAAAGCAAAGATGTCACCATCACTGGGCCAGACATCGCTGAAAACGGCGCTGTTGTGCCATTGGGCGTGAGCACCAGCTTGAGCAACGTCAAACGCATGTTGTTGTTGGTCGAGAAAAACCCATCGGCTTTGATTGCCATGTTCAATGTGACACCCGAAGTCGAAGCCAACTTCGCGACACGCTCAAAAATGGGCCAGTCATCGGATGTGTATGCGGTGGCTATCACCAATGACGGCAAAGCTTTCTTCGCCAAGAAGGAAGTCAAAGTGACACTCGGCGGCTGCGGCGGCTAATTTAGAAATTTCAGGAGAAATACCATGGCAGATCCAATGCGCATTCGCGCCCAAGCAGCTGGCGACAAAGCAACCATCCGTGTCTTGATGAGCCACGAAATGGAGTCCGGTCAACGCAAAGACGGCACCGGAAAAATCATTCCCGCTTGGCATATCCAAGACGTGACAGCCACTCTGAACGGTAAGGTCGTGATGACAGCCGAGTGGGGCCCCGCTGTGTCTAAGAACCCCTTCTTGCAATTCACCATCAAAGGCGCTAAAGCCGGTGACAAAGTGGGCATCACTTGGAAAGACAACAAGGGCGATACACGCTCTGACGAAGCAACCGTTTCGTGATCACAATGAACGCAGTGGAGACACACACATGAAAAAAATAGCACTAGCGTCTAGGTGCATCGGCTTATCAGCCGCTGTGGGGCTCATCGGTTTGTCAACCGCTGCGTTCGCCCAAAAGTCGTCAACTGACAGCATCGCGGAATACCGTGCCATGCTGCAAGACGGCAATCCTGCCGAGTTATTTGAAGCCAAAGGTGAAGACCTGTGGAAGCAAAAACGCGGTCCTAAAAAAGCATCACTTGAAAAATGCGATTTGGGCAAAGGCGCAGGCGTGGTTAAAGGCGCGTGGGTTGAACTGCCCCGTTACTTCTCTGACACTGGGCGCGTGCAAGACTTGGAGTCACGTTTGGTGACATGCATGCAAGAGTTGCAAGGCTTCAATGGCGAAGAAATCGCCAAGACACCTTTTGGCCGAGGCGAACAAAGCAATGTCACCGCGTTGGCGACTTGGATTGCTGGCGAGTCCAAAGGCATGAAATTCAACCTCTCGCAAAGCCATGTGGAAGAACGCAAGATGTACGAAGTTGGCCAACGCCTGTTCTTCATGCGCGGCGGTTCGCATGACTTTGCGTGTGCCACTTGCCACAGCCAAGACGACAAGCGCATCCGGTTGCAAGATTTGCCTAATCTGACAAAAAATCCCGGTGCTGGCAACGGTTTTGGTGCTTGGCCTGCTTATCGTGTGTCGAACGGGCAAATGTGGGGTGCGCAGTTGCGCTTGAACGACTGCTACCGTCAGCAACGTTTCCCTTATCCCTTGTTTGGCAGCGATGCCACTATCGCATTGGGCGTGTACATGGGTGTGAATGGCAAAGGTGGTGAAGCCATTGCGCCTGCGATCAAACGATAAGGACAACGCAAATGAACCGCAAATATCAAATCGCCTTGAGCGTAGCCGCAGTGACCTTGTTGACCGCATGTGCGGCACCGATGCCTTCGAGCGCTGACCTCGACAAACTCACCCAAGACATCTTGGGGCGTTCTTTCCGTGCCCAAGGTCAAGCCAAGCTGGACCGTTTGAGCCCTGACGAAGATAACCGCTTGTGTGCGGAGTCTGACCGCACGGGTGTAGCTTTGGATGCCAAAGTGTCTGCCGAGATCGAAGCACGCAACATGAAAACCATCAAAGCTCCGACTGATGGCAAATACTTGGGTGACTTCAAAGAAGGCGAAAAAATCGCACAAAGCGGGGCCGGTAAAACATGGACCGATGCCGAAGGCTCGGTCAATGGCGGCAACTGCTACAACTGCCACCAAATCAGCAAGACCGAGTTGTCTTATGGCACCTTGGGCCCAAGCTTGTACAACTACGGCAAGCTGCGCGGTGTGACCAATCCCAACAGCGCAGAGTCCAAACCCATCGTGGAATACACCTGGGGCAAGATTCAAAATGCACGTGCCTACAACGCTTGTTCCAACATGCCGCGCTTTGCGCACAAAGGCATCTTGACCGAAGCGCAAATTAAACACGTGATGGCTTTGTTACTCGACCCTGCGTCGCCAGTCAACAAGTAATTTTTCAAAGGGCCGCAGCATGAGTAATCGTCTGCGGCTTTTCTACGTTATTTAAATAAGTAGGTGCTGATATGAACTTAACCAAACGCGAATTCATGCAAGTCATGGGTGCTGGCTCCATGGCTGGCCTCAATATGAATGCTTATGCCCAAGCTGAGAGCAGCGTGGCTGCCAAAGGTTTGTATGACATCCCGAAGTTTGGCCAAGTGTCATTTCTGCACATGACGGATTGCCACGCGCAACTCAAGCCCATCTATTTCAGAGAGCCCAGTGTCAACCTCGGTATTGGCAGCATGAAAGGGCAGTTACCCCATTTGGTGGGCGAGCATTTGCTAAAGACGGCAGGTGTGCGCCCTGGTAGCGCTGAAGCCTATGGCATGAGCTACTTGAACTTTGAAGTGGCGGCCAAACGCTACGGCAAAGTAGGAGGCTTTGCGCACTTGGCCACCTTGGTCAAGCGCCTCAAGGCCAGCCGCCCTGGCGCACTGTTGCTCGATGGTGGTGACACATGGCAGGGTTCGGCCACCTCGTTGTGGACCAACGGACAAGACATGGTGGATGCTTGTAAGTTGCTGGGCGTGGACGTGATGACGGGCCACTGGGAATTCACCTACGGCATGGAGCGCGTGCAAGAAATCGTCAACAAAGACTTTGCAGGCAAAGTGGATTTCATCGCGCAAAACATCAAGACCCAAGACTTTGGCGACCAGGTGTTCAAGCCCTACGTGATTCGTGAAATAAACGGCGTGCCATGCGCCATCATTGGTCAAGCTTTCCCCTACACACCGATTGCCAATCCGCGCTATATGGTGGCCGATTGGGCCTTTGGCATCCAAGACGAGAACATGCAAAAGATGGTGGACGAAGCCCGCGCCAAAGGAGCGCAGGTGGTGGTCGTGCTGTCACACAACGGCATGGACGTGGATTTGAAAATGGCAAGTCGCGTCAGCGGTATCGACGCCATCATGGGTGGCCACACCCACGATGGCATGCCTGTGGCCACTTTGGTCAACAACAAGGGCGGAAAAACCATCGTCACCAACGCAGGCTCGAACGGCAAGTTTTTGGGCGTGCTCGATTTTGAAGTGAAGAACAAAAAAATCACAGACTTCCGCTACAAGCTGTTGCCTATCTTTTCCAACATGTTGCCTGCCGACAAAGAGATGGACGCACTCATCCACAAGATCCGTGCCCCTTACGAAGCTAAGTTGAACGAAACATTGGCCATCACCGAAGGCACGCTGTACCGCCGTGGTAACTTCAACGGCACGGGCGATCAGTTGTTGCTCGATGCTTTGATGGATGTGCAAGGCGCAGACATGGCTTTCTCGCCCGGTTTCCGTTGGGGCACGTCCTTGTTGCCAGGTCAAGCCATCACACGTGAATGGTTGATGGACATGACAGCCACCACTTACTCGTATGCCACGGTGACCGAGATGACTGGCGAGACCATCAAGACCGTGCTCGAAGACGTGTGCGACAACTTGTTCAACCCCGATCCGTATTACCAACAGGGCGGTGACATGGTGCGCGTGGGAGGCCTCGAATATGTGTGCCGTCCTAACGAAAAAATGGGTAACCGCATTGGTGCGATGCGCCTCAAAGGCAAGCTCATTGATGCCAACAAGAAATACAAAGTGGCGGGTTGGGCGCCCGTAGCTGAAGAAGCCAAAAACCAAAATCTCAAACCCGTGTGGGAAGTGGCAGAGCAATGGCTCAAGGCCAGCGGCGGCAAGGTGTCTAAGCGCAAGCTCAACACGCCCAAGCTCGAAGGCGTGTTGCCCAACCCCGGCTTTGCGGCCGTTTGAAAATTTTTAAATAGGAGTGAATGAAATGACCGTCGAACGTTACATCCGAGTCATCGCTGGCTTGTTCATCATGGTGTCACTGGCGCTGGGCATAGAAGCCAGCCCCGTGTTTGTGAGCGAGTGGGCCTTGGCCTTCACCGCTTTTGTGGGCTTGAACTTGTTTCAGTTTGGTTTCACCAACTTTTGCCCCATGGCCATCATCCTGCGCAAGCTGGGGGCCAAAGATGGCGAGGCTTGCTGCCCCGCGCAGTAAACAATTTTTAAATGGGGCTGTTGATTGACTTGAGCGTTTTGTAAGTCAATCCAGCGCCCAAGATGATCGACACCAGCGTGAGCCACGCGGTGTTTGAGAAGATGGCGCCACCGCTCATGCCTGAGCCTACGGTGCAACCACCGGCCATGACGGCGCCGAATCCCATCAACACGGCGCCTGTCAAATAGTGGCCCAGTTTGTTTTCAGTTTGAAAGCCTTCAAACTTGAATTCACCAAACATCACACTGGCCACCAACGAGCCAATAAACACACCGGGCAACAGACCTGCATCGAAGCCAAAGCTCGGCGCGGTCGCGGTAGACAAGCTGCGCATCAGCCATTCGGCAGAAGGTGAGCTGAAGCTCAGGCTTTGCACGGCAATGGGTTCAAACGACACGCTGGCGACCTGCTGTGTGAAGCCCCAGCCCAAAGCAATGGCCAAGCCCACCAAGGCGCCGGCCCAGCTCCATGTTTGGCCGCTCTTGTCGTCGTTGACGCGCAAACGCCAAAGTGCTGCGGCTCCCATCGCAGCACCGACAACCAAGCCCATCCATGAGGTGGTCAGGTTCAGTAGGTTGCGATCAGGACCGCCTTCCACCATCCACAACGAAGTGACCCACTGACGTGCTGGTGCCAACAAGCCTGAGATCGAGGCTTGCACCGTCACGGCAAACACCAAGCCCGAGAGTAGGGCGCGCAAATTTCCGTTTGCAGAAAGAATCAACAAGCGACTGGCGCAGCCGCGCGTCATGATCATGCCCATGCCAAACATCAGGCCACCCACCACAGCGCCTGAGATGCTCCCTGGTGCGCCCAAATGGCGAGAGCTTTCTGGTTTTAAGAAGCCCACCACCACGATGGTTTGGACCGCCAAAATGGCCACGGCAAAGCCCAATAACCAAACGGCCAAACGTGAACCCAAAACGCCTTCACAACATTCAATGACAGCCGCGCGTGCGCAAAACTTGGAGCGTTGAGCAAAAAAACCAAACATCAAACCGATGAGTGCGCCCCCCATGGCCAACACAGAGTGGTCTCCGAATGTTTCAATCAAGTTGGTCAGATTCACAAAATTCCCCAATGGTCAGTGGCGGTAAAAGCCTTCAATTGTCTCTTTTTTTGAAACGATCAAACAGCACCATACCGACCAACATGGCCAGGACAAACACCAAGGCTTTGTCGTTGCCAGAGGCCATCGTCACCAGCGCAGGGCCGGGGCAAAAGCCAGCCAAGCCCCAGCCCATGCCAAACATCAAACTGCCCAATACCAAGGGGCGATCAATCTGCGTCATTTCTGGCCAATGAAAGGGGGCGCCCGAGAAGCTGATGACTTTTTTCTTAGCCATGCCAAACCCTATCAATCCCACCATCACACCGCCGCCCATCACAAAGGCCAGCGATGGATCCCATGCGCCCGCTAGGTCTAGAAAGCCTTGCACTTTGCCAGGGTCGGTCATGCCTGAAATTAACAAGCCAAGGCCAAAGGTGAGGCCCAACATAAATTCAATCACGCGTTGCATAGACAGTTCCTCACAGCAGATGACGAATGACGAACACAGTGATGAATCCTGTGCCCATGAAAGACAAGGTCGCCACCAATGAGCGCACCGACAAACGGCTCAAGCCGCAAATGCCATGGCCACTGGTGCAGCCTGCACCCCAACGCGTGCCAAAACCCACCAACAAGCCAGCCACGATCACCATGGTCCAGTTGGCATCGATGCGAGGTGCATGCAAGACGTCGGCAGGCAAGATGAGTTTGGCAACCAAAGGCGAAGTCAGTAAGCCGAGCAGAAAGGTCAAACGCCATGGCGAATCGTCGGGCGTTGGCTTGAACAAGCCTTCCAAGATGCCGGTGATGCCTAGGATGCGTCCGCTATTTAAAAACAGCGCGCCGGCCGCAATGCCCAGCAGAATGCCGCCCAATAAAGACGACACAGGTGTGAAATGAAGCCAGTCGATGTGCATGGTTTATTTGTATATCTAAAGTCGCCTATATTATTGTGCTCTTATGAACCAGAGCTTTTCTATGCCCGCTGCTTTGAACCCCACCGTCCACGGCATCTTTGATCCAGGCACTTGGACTGTGACTTATGTGGTGTACGAAAAAGAGGGAGGTGCTTGCGCCATCATCGACTCGGTGCTTGACTATGACCCTAAGTCTGGCCGTACCAGCACGCAGTCGGCAGACCAAGTGATTTCATTTGTGCGCGAAAAAAATCTGCATGTGCAATGGATTTTAGAAACGCATGCGCATGCAGACCACCTCACCGCTGCCCCTTATCTCAAAGCGCGGTTGGGTGGTCAAACAGCCATTGGCGACCACATCACTGCTGTGCAACGTGTGTTCAAAGGCGTTTTCAACTTAGAGGCAGGCTTCAAAGAAGACGGCACACAGTTTGACCATTTGCTGAAGACGGATGAAACATTTGCGATTGGCAACTTAAGCGCCAAAGCCTTGTATGTACCTGGTCACACGCCTGCGTGCGTGGCCTACCAAGTGGGTGATGCTGTGTTTGTGGGCGACACCTTGTTCATGCCGGATGTGGGTTCAGCGCGTTGTGACTTTCCGGGGGGATGCGCCAAAACGTTGTATGCCTCTGCACGCAAAATTTTGAGCTTGCCAGCCAGCACGCGCTTGTTCATGTGTCATGACTATCCACCCGAAGACCGAGCTGTACGGTTTGAAACCACAGTCGCCGAACAGCGTGCGCACAACATCCATTTACACGACGGCATTGACGAGGCTGAATTTGTGCGTATGCGCACTGCACGCGATGCCACTTTGGCCATGCCTGTGCTGATCTTGCCTGCGGTGCAAATCAACATTCGCGCGGGGGAGTTTCCACCCAAAGATGACAACGGTGTGTCCTACCTCAAAATTCCTTTGAACGCGCTTTGACATTACCTTAGATGTTTAGGTAATTAACAACCAAAAACTCTGTCGTTCCCTTTTCGCGCTGCTGCGCTAAGAATCCATCCATCGCAAATTTAGATGGATTCAAAAAGGGAACCGACATGATTCAACGCAAACACTTTCTCAAAACTCTGGTGGCCACAGCCTTGGTGGCTGTGAGCGGTTTAGCTGCGGCACAAACCGCGCCCGTCACATTGCTCAACGTGTCGTATGACCCGACACGTGAGCTGTACGCCGAGTTCAACACCGCCTTTGCCAAACATTGGAAAGCGCAAACCGGCCAAGATGTGACCATCAAACAATCGCATGGCGGTTCGGGCAAACAAGCGCGTTCGGTCATCGATGGCATTGATGCCGATGTGGTCACGCTGGCTTTGGCGGGTGATGTGGATGCCCTCTACAAAAATGCGGCGCTGATTCCCCAAGACTGGCAAAAACGTTTGCCTCACAACTCAGCGCCTTACACCTCAACCATCGTGCTGGTGGTGCGCCAAGGTAACCCCAAGGGCATCAAAGACTGGGATGACTTGACCAAGCCTGGCATCAGCGTCATCACACCCAACCCCAAAACATCGGGCGGCGCGCGTTGGAACTACTTGGCCGCTTGGGAATTTGCTAAACGCAAATACGGCGGTGAAGCAAAAGCCAAAGAGTTTGTGGCCGCCCTCTACAAAAACGTGCCCGTGCTCGACACCGGTGCACGCGGCTCATCGGTGACATTTGCACAGCGCAACCAAGGCGATGTGTTCATCTCTTGGG
>JACCDY011152146.1_pt1 | contig 14384 bp, 12 predicted proteins | sample 7446391 | NCBI WGS metagenome assembly JACCDY01 (sample SAMN15323451, study PRJNA562643) | freshwater metagenome | isolation source: river surface water | place: USA:Blue River Watershed | collected 2017-08-18 | reverse complement strand
GGTCGGATTGCCGAGCGTCGGGCTGGAGTCCGAAGCTCGCGAGCCGAGGTGCGTCGGGTCTTCACGGTGTTCGTTGATCCAGGGCCTCGCCGCGGTGACGGTTCACTCGATCCGTCTCAACTGCGCGTCCGGATTCTTCATGAGCGTGATTTTTAAGTCGATGAATCCCTGTGTCCTGTTGTTGGTGATGGTGATGGTGGCGACGGCCGAACCGGTGCAGTCGTTGAGGTTGGTGAATGCCGTTGGTGGCACGCTGCCTTTGCGCGCGACCTTCGATGGATGTGAGGTGCGAGCCGGTGGTGTGGCGCCTTCCGGCACCAGTGGAATGATTCGGGTTGCTGCGGGTGGTCATGATTTGTGCCTGCGGATGGATGGTGTGGATGAATCGCGCATGCGCATCGAGATGAATGCTGGAGAATCGTTGTTGTTGGTTGTCTACCTCGAGCGATTGGAGGACGGGCGCAATTCGCGGTTGCGCGTTCTGCGGATGCCTTCGCTGGATGCGGGGGATAAGCGCGTTGCGGTGTTTGTTTCAGTGGCGCATGCGCCATTGGTGGATGTGCGTTTGTCCTGCGCTGATGGCAGCAAGCCGCGGCAGCAATTGCGTCGATTGGAGCCGGTCTTGGTCGGTATTCCCCAGCTGCGCGGCTATGTGCCGGTTTGGGTGGATGATGTGCGCCTGACTTCGATCCCGGTAGGCTCCCCAGGAAGTCATGTGGTGGTGATCCATGATGCGTGGAAAGGCGGTCTGCAGGCGATGGCATTCAAGGATCATGGAGGGAAGCTCGGCGCTCTAGCCGCTGGCCAGTGATCGTCCGATCGGTGGTGGCATGCAAGCCACCCCGGGGCTTTACCCTTGCCAAGGACCGGTGCGCATCCATAGATCGGCGTGCATGATTCCCGCCTGGCGGGGCTTGTCTGGCCGCCGTGGCGGAATGGTAGACGCCACGGACTTAAAATCCGTTGAGGGGCAACCCTCGTGGGGGTTCGAGTCCCCCCGGCGGCACATGGGCGTGAGGGGGGGGGTGTGTGCTGGTGTTGCGGCTCAGGGTTTGGTCTTGAGCGTCTTGAGGAAGGCGATGACGTCGCGGATTTCGCGTTTGTTGAGGATCATGCCCATGGGTGGCATCGTTGACATCGGTCGCGTGCTGCTGACGATGTCCGTGCGCGGGTAGGTTTTGGTGTTGGCGCCGGTCATGTCGGCGATCATCACCGCTTGCTCGTTCTCATCCATCAGTTTGCCGGCGACCATGCTCCCGTCCTTGAGGGTGATCGAGATGATGCCGTAGCCGGGAGCGGTGCGGGCGTTCGGATTGACGATCGATTCGAGCAGGTATTCCGGCGGGTGGAGGGTGCCGACGTTGCCGAGGTGGGGTCCGGCGTTGCCGCCTTTGCGATTCTTGAGGGCCATGTGGCAGCGCGAGCATTCGGCGGCGCCGTGGCCGTAGAAGACGCTGCGTCCTTGGTTGACGTCGCCTCCTTCGAGTGAGACGCGGAAGGCGGCGAGCGGGTCGTTGGTGTCGAGGCCGGCGCGGTAGCTGGCGAGAGCGGCGGCGATTTCCGGCTCCTTGCGTTGTTCGGCGGCCTCGATGATGTCGAGTTGGACGGCGGGATCCATCTGCGTCAGGCGTTCGAGTGATTGGACGATGGTGGCTGCGGCCTGCGGGTGGTTCATCGGTCCGAGCACGGCGAACAATTGTTGGCGGTCGAAGGCGCTGCCTTTGCTGAGGATGCCTGGGATTGCCTCGACGGCGAGGTCGGGCTCCAGCTTGGCCAGAGCGGCGAAGCTGGCCGTGCGCACGTCGCGGTTGCTGTCGGAGAGTGTTTTCTGCAGGGCGGTGATCAGTTCCTGATCCTTTTGAGGAACGAGCAGGTGCAGGGCGGCGAGGCGGATGGGCGACGGGTTGCGCGGGTTGCCGAAATGACCGAGCATCGTCGGTTTGTCCGCATCGATGCCGAGCGAGTCGATGGTTTCGATGACTTCGGCGAGCAGCTTGTCCTTGGTTGAGGCGAGCAGTTGGTTGAGCGTGTTGGCGATGGCCTGCTGCAGCTTGGCGAGCGAGCGATCGGTCGGCAGCGGCCGGTGTTTGCCGGTGGTGGGGTCGACGGGCGGCGGGTTTTGCCAGCGGCGCAGGGCGAACAGGCATTCGGCGCGGGCGTCGGCGGGAAGTGATTGGTTTCTGGCCAGATCGAGCAGCCGTTGCAGGTTCTCATCGCCGCCGCAGCGGAAGATCGCATTGATGATGCGGTTGTCGATGGGTGTGGTCGATTTGCCGATCCATTGAGTGGCCTTGGCGAGGTAGGGTCGCGCGTCCTCGATGTAGGCGTCGTTGATCGCTTGGATCGCTTCGATGGCGATGGTCGGTTCCGGGTCGTTGAGGAAGTAGGCGACTTCGACGGCCTTGAGCTGGCGCAGCGTGATGACCAGTGCGCGGCGCACGGCGATGGACTGGGAACTGGCGTGGGAGAATAGAGCGCTGGTATTGCCGCTGATGCGGGCGATCGATTCCAGTCCGCGAATCGCGCCGTGGCGCAGGTAGGCATCGCGGTCGTTGTTATCCTCGATCAGGGCGATCAATGCGGCGATGTCCCGGGTGTCGCCGGCCTTACCCAAGGCGATGGCGGCGAGCATGCGGGTGTTGAGGTTTTCATCCTTGAGGAGTGAGGCGATCGCGGCGTGTGCCTCCACCGGCGCGACTTCGCCGAGGATTTGAACGACTTGGCCGCGGATCCTGGTTTCGCTGTCGCTGGCGAGTGTGGCGAGAGCCGCGACGGACGCCTGGTCCTTGTGGGTGCGGGCCAGTTGGCCGAGTCCCCAGACGCCGTGGAGTCGGGTGAGCAGTGGGTTCTGGCTCCCCGTCGCTTGCAGGAAGCGGTCGCGGTTGGAAGGATTCTTGGCCAATTCAAATTGGGCGCGCAGGCGCACGCGTTGGTCCGGGTGACCGAGCAGGGATTCCAGTACGACGGGTTTCAGGGTGTCGAATCCCTTGGCGAAGAGTCCGCGGATTTGGGCGCATTCGGGTTTGGCGATTTCCTGCGGGTTGTAGAAGCAGAAGATCGTGCCTTCGCCGTGGGTGGTCCACGAGCCGGTGTAATCACTGACGTACACCTTGCCGTCGTAGCCGAAATCGATGTCGGTATTGAGGAAACCCTTGATGAAGTCCTGCTGTTGTTTCACCGCCCAGCCGGCGCCGTTGGATTGCATCTCGAAGGCGATCACGCTGCTCTCGCCACCGCGGAAGTCGCAGACGAAGAAGTGGTTGTTCCATTTGGCATCGAGTCCGGTGCCCGGGTTGTAGGCGAGGCCGGATGGCCCGGTGCTGACGTAGCCGACGGCGGGCAGATAGGCATGCGGGCGGTTTTCACCCGACTGCTCCCAGATGTGCTCTTTCATCCACGACTGCCAGTGGCGGCCACTGACGTCGATCGCGTTGCGGAAGTTGTTGAAGTTCTGGTGGCCGCGCGTCCACCCCGAGTGGGCACCTTCCACCATGTAGACGACGCGCGCCTTATCGCCCATGTCGGCGTTGTTATCGACGGAGAAGGCGTTGCCGTATTGGTCGAAGGCGATTTCCTTCGGGTTGCGAAGCCCTTCGTGGATCACCTGCAGGTCGCTGCCGTCGGGTTCCATGCGGAAGATCGCGCCGCCGTATTGGTCGTAGAGGTGGCGGCCGTCGGCGGTCTTCAGGTTGTAGCCGCGGTCGCCGATGGTGAAGTAGATGCGGCCGTCGGGCCCCCAGGCGAAGCCATTCAGGTCGTGACCGCTCAGGCTGGTGCTGATGCCGTAGCCGGATTGCAGCGACTTGCGTTGGTCCGCCTTGCCGTCGCCGTCGGTGTCGCGCAGTTCCCAGACGTGCGGGATGCAGGCGAAGTACACCTTGCCGTAGGCGGCCATGATGCCGGCGGCGGTGCCGTCGAGCGGGTCGTTGAAGCCGTCGGCGTAGATCCATGCACGGTCGCTGTGGCCGTCGTTGTCCTTGTCCTCGAGGCAGCGGATGACTTCGGAGTATTTGGTATAATAGTCGAGCGGTTTGACGTTCGCATGCTTGCGGTACATCTCGAGGCGATCCTGAGGTGTGGTCAGCGCGATGTCGTCGCGCACCCAGTGCGGGTTGCGACGGTTGTCCTCGATGCCGCGCTCGAAGCGGTGGGTCTCGGTGATGTAGAGCCGGTTCTGCTCGTCGAAGCAGATGGCCGTCGGGTCCTGCACATCCGGTTGCTTGGCAAACACGGTGGCCTTCATTTCCTCGGGAAAGCGGATCGTGGATAGCAGCGCCTTTTCCGGTGCCTGAGAGGGGATCGGTTTGTCACTGGCGGTGCCCTCGACGTCGGTGATGGCCATCGTGATCGGGCTCAGTCCGATCAGGGCGAGTGGCAACAGCAGTCGGGTGCGGAGGATGATGAGTTTGGTCAACATGGAGAAGGATGCGTTGCAGCGGGGGATGGCAGCGGGTTGGCTGGTGATTGTCACTGGATTTATTCGACAGAAACCTCGCATGGATTTGCATGCAGGCCGGGGTTGCTGGAGTTCTCAGTAGGATGGATGCCAGCCGGTGCTTTGGCTGGCGGGTCGGATGGATACTGGGATCGTTGGCCGGTGCTTTCAGTGATCTGCAGCCGTGGTGAAGCTGGAGATCCGCGAAACATGGGCCTGCCGACCGGCGTAGTGGTTGGCATGAAAACGCATGGTCGGCTTTTGCTGTGGATGATGGCGTCGGCGGTGATCATGGGATCGCCACGGGTTCAGGCAGCGGAGGCCGGGCGATTCAATGTGTTGTTCATCGCAGTCGACGACCTGCGGCCGCAGCTCGGGTGCTACGGCAACACGACGATCCAGTCACCGAACATCGACAAACTGGCATCGCGCGGCATGCTTTTCGAGCGGGCGTATTGCCAGCAGGCGATCTGCATGTCGTCGCGGGCGAGTTTGCTGAGCGGTTACCGCCCGGACAAGGGAGGGATCACCAACAACGGTCCATTGTTCACCAGCGTGCCGGACGCGTTGACGCTCAACCAGCACTTCATCAACCACGGTTATGAGGCGGTGGCGATGGGCAAGATCTATCACCACCAGAGCGATTACGAGACCGGTTGGAGCAAGAAGGTGTTCCAGCCCAAGGGCAAGTGCGTCGGCCGTGGTTATCTGGATCCCGAGTCCTGCCGCATTGCCAAGGAGTTCGACCGTCAGAATCCGAATTCCGAGCGCAAGGGATTGGGTCCGGCTTTCGAGGGACCGGATGTTCCCGACAACGCCTATCCCGACGGTTTGGTGGCCGAGCATGCGGTGCAGGAATTGCGGCGGCTGAAGGACAAGCGCTTCTTTATGGCGGTCGGATTCGTGAAACCGCACCTGCCGTTCAATGCGCCGAAGAAATACTGGGATTTGTATCGCGCCGAGGATCTGCCCTTGGCGGCGAATCCGTTTGCGCCGAAAGGAATGCCGTCGCAGGCGGCAACCAGTTGGGGAGAGTTGCGCAGTTACCATGGAATTCCGAAAAAAGGACCGGTTCCTGACGAGCTCGCCCGCAAGTTGGTGCATGGATATCATGCGGCCACATCCTACGCCGATGCACAGATCGGCATGGTGCTCGACGAGTTGGATGCGCTGGGGCTGACCGACAAGACGGTGATCATCCTGTGGGGGGATCACGGGTGGAAGCTGGGTGAGCATGGCATGTGGTGCAAGCACACCAATTTCGAGGTGGATACGCGGGTGCCCTTGATTTTGTCGGCACCCGGTGCCAAGGCGCGTGGTGGTAAAAGCAAGGCGCTGGTCGAGTTGGTCGACATGTATCCGACCTTGGTTGATTTGTGCGGCCTGCCCTTGCCGGCGCATCTCGAGGGCACCAGCATGGCGCCCTTGCTCGATGATCCGGCGAAGCCATGGAAGAAGGCGGCGTTCAGTCAGTATCCCGGCGGCGGGGCGATGGGGTATTCGATCCGCACCGATCGTTACCGCTACACCGAGTGGAAGGAGCGCAAGAGCAACAAAGTAGTCGCCCGTCAGTTGTTCGATCTGCAGGTGGATGCGGCGGAGAACACCAACATCGCCGGTAACGAGGAGAGTGCCAAGGTGGTCGCCGATTTGTCGGCGATGCTGGAGAAGGGATACCAGGCGGCGAAACCTTGACCCTGAGAGCAGAAGTTGAACCACGGATGGACGCGGATGGACGCGGATGATGATGAGGTTGTGAAAATCAGCGCTAAAGTGAATGGATGGATTCCGGAATGGGCGCGATCGAGGTCATTCAATGGTGTTTTCGATTGAGGTTGGAAACCAACGAGTCCTCATTTCGATGACCGAAATCGGGTTTGTCAGGTAGCGCCGTCTCGCCGAGACGGCAGGGGCTTGATGCCAGGATGCCCTCTCGGCGAGAGGGCGCAACCTTGTTGCTGTCGATGTTCGTTGCTGTAGCTCATGAACGGGTGTATGAGGTGGGTATGAGTGGGATAAGACGATTGGGATTTGCCTTCTTGCTGTTGTCATCGGTTTGCACGGTCCGCTCAGAAGTGCCGGCCGCCGGGCGTCCCGCGACCTGGGCGCAGCCTAAGGAAGTGAAGGGCGTGCCGAACCTGCATCAGCTGTCACCCGGATTGTACCGCAGTGCCCAACCGAGTGAGGAAGGGATGAAGGCGCTCAAGGAGCGCGGAGTGAAGACCGTGGTGAACCTGCGCTCGTTTCATTCCGACAAGGATGAGTTGAAAGGCCTGGATCTGGGTTACGAACACATCTGGATGAAGGCGTGGAATCCCGAGCGGGAAGAGATCGTCAGGTTTCTGAAGATTGTCTCGGATCCGAAGCGGGCGCCGGTGTTGGTGCATTGCCAGCATGGGGCGGACCGCACCGGGACGATGTGTGCCGTGTACCGGATCGTCGTGCAGGGATGGACCAAGGAGGAGGCGATTCGTGAGATGACGGATGGCGGCTACGGGTTCCACGAGGTGTGGGACAATCTGCCGGAATGGATCCAGGAGCTCGATGTCGATGTCTTGAGGAAGGAAGTCGGCATCAAGGCGCCCGCGGAGGGTGCCGCAGCGCCGGTGAAGTGAGGGTGTTCAACGCGACCTGGGCAAGTGGTCCACCTGATGGCGGACGGTTTTTGAATTGTGCATGCAGAAGGGGATGGATCCATGCATCGGCCGCAGTTTGTAGTTCTTTGTCGCGGTCAAGGTGTTGTAGTGTCAGGCATGTGCCCCAAGTCTGATGGGGGTGATCAATTACGCTGTTCGGAAAAATGAAAACACTATCATCCGCAATCGTCTTGATGTTAGCCGTATTCAGTTCGGCAATGAGCGAAGAGCATAAGGATGTGGTGGAGTCTAAAGCATACATTTCAAGATTGCAGCGAGGGGGGACGCTCGATGGTGCTGATGCCCCAAGAATTGGTGTCCTGAGGGAGTGGAATATTGCTGCCGCATCAATAAACAGGTCTATTCCAGAGTCGGAGTTATCGGCGCTATACACACAAGCATGTCAGAAAATCGAGGAGTTGTGGGGCAAGAAGCTGCTGAGCTTTCGCTCAGATGATGGCCGCGGCAGCCGGTATGCAGTTATGAATCTTTCCGATAGAAGTGATCACATTAAACAGATGGTTGTCGCTCTCGTTCATGGTAACGACTCTACGACATTTTGCTTTTTCACGAATACCGTGCCATTCGATTATTCCAACAAATGCATACTGTTGGACGATTGGAGCTTAGAAGCAAAACCCAAGATGCGGAACGATTCGCCGTAGCCAACCCACACCCGCTCTGTGTTCATGATTTGCCCTCTTTTCGCCCCCCAACCCGGCTTTGGTCTGGTGCTTCCCGGTGCGGGTTGGCTAGGATTGGGCCTTAGCCTCAATAAATTATATGCCATCCTGCAGCTTCAAAAACGTCTGGTATTTACCCGATGAAAACAAATGGAGTGATATGAACATCATGGCCATGCGTGATGTTGGAACGCTTGTTGTGTCGGATGAGGCATTGGAGTTCAGGGGCAAGAAGATGGATGTGGATATTAGCTCCATAAAAAACGTGACGTATGGAAAGCAGGGTCGGGATTTTATCAATAACTGGATTAAAATCGAATATGCAGATGGAAAGACTGGATATTTTGCTGATGGAAATATGCTCGGTTGGGCCGGTATTTTTGGCGGAACCAAAAAGATGCTCAGTGCCATCCAGGAAAGAATAAAAGGCTAATGATCTATGGTGGCCGATCGCGATAACGTCTCAAATTCGATTCGCTCTGGCCACACAGGGCGAGGTCGGCTACACATTCAACGTTTTCTGAAGAATTAATCATGACACGTATCCGCGTGCCAAATGAACAGAGATCGCACCGGCCTGCATTCCGGCGTGTCGCATGGTTTATGATTGGCTTCGAGCTCTTGACGCTTCCTGTCGGATTTTGGGGTTGGCGCTCCGGGCTTCCATTCTGGTCAATAGTGCTAGGCGCATTTCTCAGTGGGTTGGCCGGTGGCGGATTCCTCTCAGTCGGAGTTTATGCGATTCGGACGGGATGGATGCAGCGGATGTCCTCGTTCTATAGGTTTTCCGAGCATCCCGGGCGGTTCGTCATGGATTCTCTCATGGTCCTCACGGCGATCATCCTTTCGGTTGCTTGGCCTATCGGCTATTCGATACAGGAGCTCGGCAAACAGAAAACCAGCAGCAAACACGAAGTCAGTGACAACGGCGGACAAGCTCGCTAGTTCGCTGCGCTCTGGATGCTCGACACCGACGTGCCACCACCCTAACGTTGGCTAAATAAGAATGAGAATCGCCACGCGAATCCTGATCATTCCGGCCTTTGTGTGGGCTGCGTTGCCACCCGCAACATATTCCCTATTCGCTCTCGTGGGGCATTGGAGCGCGATGGTGGATCTGATGGTTGTCGCAAGTTGCCTCGTGCTGACAATATCCGCATATAAGAGATTGAGAGATCCGGCTTGGTTCGGGGCGCTGGCTTTTATGGTGTGTATCTCCATTTCGGGAGCAATCCATCACTTCCAAGACTCCGGTGAGAGCGGACCATTGCCTTTTGAGTGGATTAATGAATATTATCTGCATTCTGTCCCGCTGCTAGTGGTTGCACTATTTTCCCGTGCTGCTCAGAAATCCCCGAAAGTCCAACAAGCCGTGGCTCGCCAATCGGTATAGGCTTTCTAATCCTAATCAACATCCATCCAGTCGCACTGGTGGGTGCATACTTAACGATCTGCAGGAATTCCCAATGCGGCCATTCGATCAACCATCAAGAATCACGAGTGGCTTCATTGCCGGAATGTCTGCCATCCTTGCTCTGCTCGCGATGTCGTTGAATATCGGTGGTCTCGATAACTTCACTACGATTGTCAGGGGTTTCTGGATCCTGTTTGCAATGGTTGGATTGCTTGCGTTCGGCTTGGGGTTATTGCTTTACAAGCTGCGTTCAAGATGGAGTGCCGCTGTCGGTGCTGCAGCCGGTCTGCTTGGCGGATTCCTGATCGTGATCTCCGTGGTTTCCAGGATATAGAAGGTAATCCAAGGCTGGAACAAGTCGGCGAACGCGACGGTGACGAGCTCCATGGTTGAATCAAGGTCCACCGCGCTGCCGCATCACCTTTTGATGTCCTCGCGGCGGCAGGATGCCGCCGCGCCGTGCCATGGCGCTTGGAAAGCGCCACTCCGGAGTGAAGCCCTGTTCTTCAGCTGACGCGTTCGACCAGCACCTCGTGGCGTTGGCCGTTGATGGTGAGGGTCATGCTGGTGACGCCGCTGTTGCCGGATGTCGAGCTGCTGAAAGCGGCGGCTGTCTTGGCTGCGGCTGGTGCTGCTGCGACTGGAGCCGGAGTCTCCTTTTTCGCCGGGGCGGGAGCTTTCTGGGCTTCCACGGGTGGGATGCCTTTGACCAGGGCTTCGACCTGTTGCGGGAACATGGCGAAGAGCACGGCGATCTCATCGGTCGTCGGCAGTCCTTTTTCGGCGCATTGTTTCTTGTAGTTCGCGAGGCCGGGTTCGAGCAGGTCGGCGGGGCGTTCGGTGATCGCCTTCTTGCCGGTTTGTTTCTCGACCAGTGCGAGGATCTCCGGGTTGATCGGGCCGGGTGCCTTGCCGTATTTGCCGAGTGCGATGTCCTGTGCCGGTTGGCAGATCATCTTCCAACGGCCGAACTTGATGTTCATCATCGCCTGGGTGCCGACGATCTGGGAAGTTGGCGTGACCAGCGGGATCCAGCCGAGGGCTTCGCGGACGACCGGGATTTCGCGGACCACTTCGTCGAACTTGTCGGCCATCCCTTGTTCGGCGAGTTGGTTGCGGAAGTTCGAGAGCATGCCGCCGGGGACCTGGAAGGTGAGGATGTCGGCATCGACGCGTTCGTTGGCCGGGTTGGTGAACTTTTCCAGCTCCTTGTAGACGCCCTTGAAGTAGTCGGCGAGCTCCTGGAGCTTGTCCTTGTCGTAGTCCGGGCAGCGCGGGTGGCCTTCGAGCAGGGCGAGCATGCGCAGTGTGTCGGGTTGCGAGGTGCCGTTGGCGAAGGGCATGATCGAGGTTTCCACGGTGTCGACACCGGCGTCGATGGCGGCCATGTAGGCGGCAGCGCCGAGGCCGGCGGTGTCGTGGGTGTGCAGCGTGATCGGCAGGCCGACCTTCTGCTTGAGGGCTTTGACCAGATCGTAGGCGATCTTGGGTGGCAGGATGCCCGACATGTCCTTGATGCCGATCGAATGGCAGCCCATTTTCTCCAGTTCGATGCCCATGTTGACGAAGGCTTCGATCGTGTGCACCGGGCTGGTGGTGAAGCAGATCTCGCCGCGCGCGTGCTTGCCGCATTTGATCACCATGTTGATGGCGGTCTTCAGGTTGCGGGTGTCATTGAGGGCGTCGAAGATCCGGAACACATCCTGACCGGCGTCGGCGTCCGCCTTGACGAAGGCTTCGACGACATCGTCGGGGAAGCTGGTGTATTGGACGATGTTCTGACCGCGCAGCAACATGATCTGCGGGGTTTTCGGCGCGGCTTTCTTCAATGCCCGCAGGCGATCGAAGGGATTCTCGCCGAGGTAGCGCAGGCAGGAATCGACGGTGGCACCGCCCCAAGTCTCGAGTCCGCTGAATCCCATTTCATCGAGGATCGGGGCGACCGGCAGCATTTGCTCGGTCTTCATCCGGGTGGCGGCCAGCGACTGGTGGCCGTCGCGCAGCACGGTGTTGTTGAAAGTGACTGGTTTCATGGCATGGCTTGGGGTCTGGCGCGGTGGTCGCGCGGTTGGGATCCGATTCGCCATCACCATAGGAAAGCGGCGGTGGGCTTGGCCATGTCAAATGCCCCGGATCATGGGCGTCACTTGCTATTCATCCCTCATTTTTTTGCAGTGCCTGCCCGGCCATCCTTTGGCGGGCGGCTTGTTGCTCCGGCCCCGTGCCCTCCGTCAATCGAGCGGGTAGTTGCCTTCCTCATCGACACCCTGCCAGCCGAGTTTGGCGAAGGCCTTGAGGATTGAGTCGGCGGGTTCGCCATCCTGCTCGTCCTCCGCGTGTTCGATGGTCGCGTTGCTGGTCAATCCGCGCATCGATTCGATGCTGATGACCGTCTTGTATCCTTCGAAGTGAATCCAGTCGCCCCATGACTTCGCATCGTGTCTGGGTTCGAGTTTCATCTTGCGCAGTGCGGCGAGCACTTCGCTGATGGTATTGGGGGGTTCCGAATCCGGGAGGGTGACGACGGTTTCCATGGCCGTCCAGTTTCCGATTTTTTGTCGCAGGTTTCAAGCGTATCATTCAACGGATTTCACAGCGGGATTGTTCTTGATGGCTTTCATGAATCGGTGATGGTCATCGGCGATGTTCCCGCTCGAGTTCCAACTGGCCCTGTTGGCGGCCTTGTGCATCGGGCTGTCGAAGGCGGGATTCAGCGGGATTTCAATGGTTTCGGTGTTCCTGTTCGCCGATCTTTATGGGGCGAAAGCCTCGGTCGGCTTGGCGCTGCCCTTGTTGATCCTGGCGGACTTGTTGGCCTATCCTGCGTTCCGCAGCCACGGATCGTGGCGGCCGGTGTGGCGTCTCCTGGTGCCTGCCCTGATCGGGATTGTGGCGGCCTGGTGGCTGTTCAAGCACATCAACGACATGGGTGCGCGTCGCCTGATCGGTTCCTGTGTGTTGTTGATGGCGGTGCTCCAGTTGTCGCGTCGTTGGCAGCCTGCCTGGGTGGAGCGCTGCATCGAGGCGCGCGGATTCGGCATGTCGGCGGGCCTGTTGGGTGGCTTTGCCACCATGCTTGCCAATGCCGCCGGGCCGGTGATCCAGCTTTACCTGATCGCGCGACGCATTCCCAAAATGGAGTTGATCGGCATTGGCGCGCGCTTCTTCCTGCTGATCAACGTGATCAAGGTGCCATTCATGGTGGACCTCGACCTGATCCACGGCGTCAGCCTGCTGGACAACCTGAAGATCGCGCCGGCGGTGGTGGTGGGTGTGTTTGGCGGCCGTTGGTTGGTCCGCCACGTGCCGCAATTGGTGTTCGAATGGATGATTGTGGCGTGCTCCGTGGCTGCGGGACTGCGGCTGATTTTCTGGTGAGGCCGCCGGTCAATCATCGCGTTGTGCTCACGGCCAGCGCATCTGCTGCAGTTGTTTCCATGCCTGCCAGGCGAACATGCCCAGAAAGATCGGGGCGATGATGCTCTTGAAGATGATGAACAGCAGGATGCCGACCAGTATGGCGGTGATGATGGTCACCGACAGGGTGATCGCCACCCGTTGCGGGCCGAGGATGGCATCGAGCATGCGGCCGCCGTCGAGCGGCAGGATCGGCAGGATGTTGAAGAGTGCCCAGAACCAGCTGATGCCGATGAGGATTTTCAGGAAATAGCGGGCGGTTGGCTGGATTTCCGGCATCTGGCGCAACAGCAGCAGCACGGCCAGCCCGAACAGCGCCTGCAGGGCGGGGCCGGCGGCGGTGATAAGGAAACTTTGCAGGCGGTTCATGGCAACCCCTTGGTAGGCGGCGTAGCCGCCGAACGACTCGAGGACGATGTGGCAGTGGGCGCCGAAGTGCTTGGCGACCAGCGCGTGGCCCAGTTCGTGGACCAGGATCGAGAGGAAGCCGGCCAGCATGAACAGGGCGATGAGGAAAATCGCCACGGAGCTGTCGCCGCCGCCATTGGTCATGGCACCCAGCAAGGCGAGGGTGATCCAGAAGAAGGGCTGGATGATGACGGGGATGCCGAAGATCGTGAAACGGACCATTGCTTCACCTGCTACGGCAGGAATGGGGGATGTGCAAGGCCCGGAATCCAATGATTTCACGGCTGGTTCTTGACCGTGACGGGGAATCGGACTAGATCATGGCCATCTTTAGATTCCACTCATGAACTTGCTGTTGAAGGCTCCGCGTTGTTGCTCATTGCCCGTCCTGATTGCTGGTGGCGGCCTGTTGTTGCTACAGGTGTCCTGTCAGAAGGTGGAACCGCCAAAGCCGGTGCAGCCGCCCGCCAAGCCGCCGCTTTTCGAGTGGCGGGACAACGGCAGCAAGGAGCCGTTGAGCGTGAGGATCAGCCTGGATCGTCAGATTGCCGTGTTCGAGCGCGACGGTCAGCAGGTCGGTTGGTGTTACGTCGCGTCGGGTGCCGGTAAGTATGCGACCAAGGAGGGTAGCTACAAGGTGCTCGAGAAGAAGGTCGACAAGGTGTCGAGCCAGTATGGAAAGATCGTCGATGCCGAAGGGGAGGTGAAGAATTCCGACGCCACGCCGGAGACACCATTGGAGGAAGGGCAGAAGTACATTCCATCACCAATGCCGTATTGGATGCGCCTGACTTGGTCCGGAGTGGGCATGCACGGTGGGCCGATCCCGAAACCCGGCCGGCCGGCGTCCCACGGCTGCATCCGCATGCCGTTCAAGTTCGTGCCGAACCTGTTCACCCACGTCAAGGTGGGCACCCCGGTGACGATCGTGAAGGATTTCCCATCGGAAGAGCTGGCAATGGGGCCGATGAAGCCGCAGGCGAACCCGTGATCCGGGTGGCCGTATTTGTGGCTCGACCGCAGGCCGCTTTCGGTGCTGATTGTCGCCGATGTATGTGATTTCGATCGCCGCGCTGAAGCGCAATACCGGCATCCTCCGCGAGGTCAAGGAGGCGGCTGGCTGCCGCTTGGTGCTGGCGCTCAAGGGTTTCTCGTGCTGGAAGGCATTTCCGCACATCCGCGACGACCTCGACGGCTGCTGTGCCTCCGGTTTGTGGGAAGCCACATTGGCGCGCGATGCCTTCCGCAAGCATGTGGTCACTTACTCGCCCGCCTACGACGAGTCGGACATCGTCAGTCTCTGCGAGTTCACGCATCATCTGGATTTCAACTCGCTGTCGCAGTGGATGCGCTTCCGCAGCCACATCATGGAGCACCCGCGCTACCTCAGT
>JACCDY010628173.1_pt1 | contig 14398 bp, 13 predicted proteins | sample 7446391 | NCBI WGS metagenome assembly JACCDY01 (sample SAMN15323451, study PRJNA562643) | freshwater metagenome | isolation source: river surface water | place: USA:Blue River Watershed | collected 2017-08-18 | reverse complement strand
CTGGCGAAACCGCAAATTGTACGTTACAACCTCCAGCAAAATTTCCGATGCTTCGCATCATCAAAATCGCCATGTCACGCATTTTTTGAAAGGTAGTATCCGATAAGGTCATCGCTGGCGCAACCGTGATCGAATCTCCAGTATGAATTCCCATTGGGTCCATATTTTCGATCGAACAGATAATCACGACATTATCATTTTTATCTCTCAATAATTCTAATTCATATTCTTTCCATCCCAATAAAGCCTTGTCAATCAACACCTCGTGGATTGGTGACATTTCCAAACCGTAGGTTAGCTTTTCGTCAAATTCTTCTTTACTATGCACAAAAGCAGCTCCTGTTCCTCCTAAGGTAAACGAAGGACGAATTACCAATGGAAAGCCAAATTCTTGAGCAATTTCTTTTCCTTGCAAGAATGAAGTTGCTGTTTTGGCAGGTGCGGCTGGAATTCCAATTTTTTCTAGCAACTGTTTGAATTGCTCTCTGTCTTCGGTAATATTAATGGCGTTCACATCAACACCAATCAATCGTACTCCAAAGTCTTCCCAAATACCTTTTTCTTCAGCTTCCAAACACAAGTTCAAAGCCGTTTGTCCACCCATGGTTGGCAAAACCGCATCAATTTGCGGATGCGCTTTCAAAATTTCAATAATCGACTTGGTGGTCAGTGGTTTTAAGTAAACATGATCGGCCATCGATGGGTCAGTCATAATGGTAGCTGGATTCGAGTTGATTAATATCACTTCGATTCCTTCTTCACGAATAGAACGTGCTGATTGCGATCCTGCATAATCAAATTCGCAAGCTTGACCAATTACAATAGGACCTGAACCTATTATCAAAACGGATTTAATGGATGTGTCTTTTGGCATTGTAGTATAATTTGTGTGTTGTTGTAAACTTTTTAAAGATAAAAAAACTTATTTGAAATACTGTTTAAAAGTCTAAATCAAAGATAGTTAGTTTAAATTTTCAAAAAAAAGCCGTTACTAAAAAATAGTAACGGCTTAATATTGATTATAGAATAACCATTATTTTTTGTGTCTAGGTTCGCTAGAAACAGTCAATTTATGTCTTCCTTTAGCTCTTCTTCTTGCAAGAACTTTTCTTCCATTAGCAGAAGCCATTCTGTCCATAAATCCGTGTTTATTTCTTCTTTTTCTTTTCGATGGTTGAAACGTTCTTTTGCTCATTGGTTTGTATCTTTAAAATCTTTATTTATATGTCTTCTAGTTTTGGAATAACCGTTATTCCAAAACCGAGTGCAAATATACAAAGACTTTTTTTTCTAGCAAGTAGTTTTATAAAAATATTTTTAATTCCTTTTACTATCTTTGCAACCATAAATTCAATACTATTATGTTTCACAAAAATATCAAACTTATTCTTGCCGGACTTATCGTTGCTACTGGCATTTGGCAATTTACTGAAAGTAACATCGGAAATGGAATCTTCCTTTTATTAGTTAGTGCTATTCCTGTTTTTTTATATTTCAAAAACGAATTCATCTTATTGGCTTTCTTAAAGTTGAGAAAACAAGATTTTGAAGGGGCTAAAAGTTGGTTAGATAAAATCAAAAATCCGGAAGGCGCTTTGGTTCAAAAACAACAAGGATACTTTAATTACCTTCACGGTATTATGTTGTCGCAAACCAACATCAACCAATCCGAGAAATTTTTCAAAAAAGCGATAGAGTTAGGATTGTCAATGGATATGGATTTGGCTGTAGCCAAATTAAACTTAGCTGGAATTGCCATGTCGAGAAGAAGAAAATTAGAAGCCACCTCACTTTTGAATGAAGCCAAAAAACTCGACAAACAAAACATGTTGAAAGATCAAATCAGCATGATGAAAGAGCAAATGAAAAAAATATAAGACAAAAAAGAGGCGATGTACATCGCCTCTTTTTTTTAGTAACCTTCCAGTGGAATTTCCAACTGGTATTTTTTATTGGTAGGATTCACCATCTTAGTGGTGCGCAACCACGGATTGTGAATTTTCAATATTTTATAATTAATTCCTTGTTGCATCGCCAGGTTAGCTAAATCAGTTACCGAACTATCAATAGCAATTTTCTTCGTAGCTACAATTTTGTATTGCACTTCCTCTGTAATAGGAAAACCATATTGTTCTGGATGTTGCATGATTTGTTTCAAGGCTAAAATTCGGAAAACATAACGAGAGGTTTCGTCATTCAACAACAAATCATAATAACTAGATACTTTCTGACTATCCAATTGCTTTTTGATTCCAGTTCCACCTGCATTATATGCAGCGGCTACTAAAGTCCAATTCCCAAATTTCTCTTTGGCTTTCAAAAAATAGGCACAAGCTGCTTCTGTTGCTTTTTCTAAATGGTAACGTTCATCTATATTCTCATTCACTTCCAAACCAATTTCTTTAGCCGTATCCGGCATAAATTGCCAAACACCTCTCGCTCCTGCCGGAGAAACTACATTTACCAAACCACTTTCAATTACGGCTACATATTTAAAATCGTCAGGGACACCATTTTTCTTTAAGATAGGTTCAATTACCGCAAAAGCACGACGCGCTCTTTTCAAAATCAAAAGCGTTGACGCATTCAAATGTTTGTTGACCAACAATTCTCTATCCAAACGTTCTTGCACATCGGCAATTTGCAACGGCACTGCTTCGCCTGCAAAATCAATTTTAGCCGGAAAATAATTTGGATTAAAACGGGCTATCCAATTGGAAGGCAATTCTAATTTAGAAGCAAAAATAAACAGTCCGCTGATGAGGACAATTCCAATTAACAAGATCGATTTCCTGATAGTTCTAGTTTTTTTATTCATTTTGATATACTTTAATTTTGATTACTTATCGAAAATGTACCTTCAATAATCGAGGGTAAGTTTTCGTTAAGCCATTTGTATTTACTTAAAATCAGTACATGAGTTCCTCCTTTTACGACAATACAGTTTTTAATATATTGTAAAGGAAACACCTCATCGGCATCGCCGTGAATATGAATCACATTGGGATCCACTCGTGTTCTATCCCACAATAAAACGCGTTCAATAGCCCAGTCTAGATAATGCACATCGCGAACAGAGAGATACCTTTCGTATAATTTCAATCGTTGCCCTATGGATTTTCCAAAAGAAAAAGCACTTAACTTTTCTATGTTCGAAAAAATGGAAGTCGGAATTAATTTATACGCTTTAGTGGTTTTGGCAATTTTCATTCGGCGTGGAAATTCGACATTCGATTTCACACTCGAAATAATTATGACTTTCAGCGGATTCAAATAAGCCGCCATTTCTTGTGCCAAAATCCCTCCGAAAGAAACCCCAATCAAAACCGGATTAGGAGCGGTGATTTTTTTCGACATTCGTTCGGCATAGGCTGGTAACGATTCGTCTCCAATGGGTAATTCCCAATCTAAAAGACGAACTTCAAAATGTGTTTCTGGCAAAGCAATGCGCTCAAATATTAGCGAACTAGCCGCTAATCCAGGCATGCAATACACCGAAATCTTGTTGGTATCCATTATCGAAAATACATTACTTCAGGGTAAAAATAAGGATATTAATCAGAAAAATTGATTCCAACAGCACAAAGAAATTGAGTTGCAACAAAAACTACTTTTCGATTTCTCTCAAACTCTCCATTTTCTTATGCGCCAAGAATCCAGCGATATCTTCGAAATGTTCTACCACTCTTTTGTTTCCAAATTCAAACACTTTAGTTGCCAAACCGTCTAAGAAGTCACGGTCGTGTGACACTAAAATTAGGGTTCCGTCAAAATCTTTTAAGGCTTCTTTGATAATGTCTTTAGTCTTCATATCCAAGTGATTCGAAGGCTCATCCAGAATCAATAAGTTCACTGGTTCTAACAATAGTTTTATCATTGCTAAACGTGTTTTTTCTCCTCCAGAAAGCACTTTCACTTTCTTAGTAACATCGTCACCATGAAACATGAACGCCCCTAAAATATCTTTAATTTTGGTTCGAACATCACCTACCGCTATATCGTCAATAGTCTCAAATATCGATGCATTGCCATCCAATAAAGCCGCTTGATTTTGTGCGAAATAACCAATTTGGGCATTGTGGCCAATTTCAACACTACCACTATCAATTCCTATTTCTTTCATGATGGCTTTAATCATGGTCGATTTTCCTTCACCATTTTTTCCAACAAAAGCCACTTTTTGCCCGCGCTCAATAACTAAATTAGCATCTTTGAACACCACATGATCGCCATAGGATTTAGACAACTCTTTAACAATCACTGGATATTGACCAGAACGAGCCGCTGGTGGAAACTTCAATTTCAAAGCCGAGGTATCTACTTCGTCTACTTGGACAATTTCAAGTTTCTCTAACATCTTCACACGCGATTGTACCGCATCGGTCTTAGAAAACGTTCCTTTAAAACGATCAATAAAGGCTCTGTTGTCGGCAATCATTTTTTGTTGCTCATCGTAGGCTTTTTGTTGGTGCATACGACGGTCTTTTCGCAATTCTAAATAATGAGAATACTTGGCTTTGTAATCATAAATTCGTCCCATAGTTACTTCAATGGTACGATTAGTAATATTATCTACAAAGGCTCTATCGTGAGAAATTACTACTACTGCTTTCGCTTGATTAATCAAAAAATCTTCTAACCATTGAATACTTTCAATATCCATATGGTTTGTTGGCTCATCTAGCAAAATCAAATCCGGTTTCTGTAAAAGAATTTTCGCCAATTCAATTCGCATTCTCCAACCTCCCGAAAACTCTGAAGTTTGACGAGTAAAATCGTCACGAACAAATCCCAAACCAATTAATATTTTTTCTACCTCAGCTTCATAATTCACTTCTTCAATAGCATAGTATTTCTCACTTAAGTCCGAAACACGCTCAATCAACTTCATGTACTCATCACTTTCATAATCGGTACGAACGGTCAATTGCTCATTTACTTCGTCAATCTCGGCTTTCATTTTGAAAATTTCACCAAAGGCTTTGGATGCTTCTTCCATTACAGTGGCGCCATCGGTAGTCAATAAGTGCTGAGGCAAATAAGCTACCACCGCTTCTTTAGGTGCCGAAATCGAACCTGTTGAAGGTTTACTTTGTCCTGCAATAATTTTCAAAAGCGTTGATTTTCCCGCTCCATTTTTACCCATAAGGGCAATTTTATCATTTTCATTAATGGCAAAAGAAACCTCACTAAAAAGTGTAGTTCCGCCAAATTGCACCGAAATATCGTTAACTGTAATCATTGCGTAAAGGGTTTATATGTTGGAAAAGTCACCAATTCGACCTCCCGTTTTTAAAGGCGCAAATATAATTTAAATCAGTCTTTGTTTGCAGACTAATCGTAAAGATTTATTGTTATGCAATTCAAAATAGAACTTAACAGCATTCAAAACCAAAAAATTATGTCAAATAAACAGTTTAAATAGACAATTAAAACAATAGAATACGAAAAACAGAATTTTAAAAATATTGATAATCATGCAGTTACAAAATATAAATAGTAGAAAATATTGTTTCGTGCATTATTTCATGATGGACAACCACAATTATGGAAATTTACAAAAGTAAAAATGTTACTTAATCAAAGAATATGATTACAAAAGAAACCACTACAATCATTAGCCTTGTTAAAACTGGCATTATTTTGAATCCCACTTCAAAAAATAAAGAACAAATCTCTTTTGAAGATGTATCCAAAATTCATATTTGTATTCGGAAACGAAAATTAATCCTAAAAACCTTTTTGATTGGGTACTTTATTTTTACACTTTTCTGCATGCAATACCTCAATATGGAATTGTCTATTTTTTCAATGCTTATTTTCTGTATTAATTTTATCGTGATCAATACCTTAGATTTTAAAACCTACCGACTTCAAATTATTTTGAAAAACAATGTCGTTATTGAAAAACGCATTCCTAAAAAATTAAAATATGACTATATAAGTCTTATTAGTGAAATTAGAAGAAACTTACTTCCAGAAAGTGTTCCCGCTTTGTAAATTGTAATAAAAATAGTATATTAGAAAACTATTTGAACCAATTCTAAATCTATGAACCGGAACCTACTAGTATTCTCCTTTTTAGTTTTACACATTTCGATAATAAGTTTTGCTCAGAATGATAAATTCAAAGGCGAAACCTTTCTCTTTCAAGACGCTAAAACTAATGACGCTATTGTGATCGAACACGATTCTGTGTATTACAAAAACTCTCCAAAACAATTCAAAAAGTTAAATCATTCTAAATACCCAGAAATCATTTCGCGTTATATTAGTCATAATATAAACGGTAAAAATTATTTCACACATTGCGGATGCGGACCAGTTTTGGAATGGAGAAACGACTCTATAGTCCGAATAGACAATTCATTTTTGCATCAAAATCAATTTGGTGCTGCTACATTTGTTTACAAAAATGAAATCTACTATTTTGGAGGATATGGCCTTTTTACTTACAAAAACATTTTAACCAAATATCTATTTAAATCCAGAGAATGGATGGCAATTCAAACTTTTGGTAGTGAGATTCCATCTTTTAGACGTGATGCTAATCATATTTTAATTGGAGATTTTTTATATATAATGAGTGGTTGGTCTGAAGATCCCGATAGCTATTATTTTGGACAAAAATTCGTAGATAATCTAGTTTGGAAACTAGATCTAAAAACGATGAAATGGAGCAAAGAAGGCTACTACAACAAAAAATACGATTCATCCGATAATTACTTGAGTTTTCAGAATGGTTCGAAAATGTACATGCTAAGCCGGGGGGCTAATAATAAGTTATTAGAGATTGATATAGTCAACAATACCATTAAGAAATACGAACTACCTTCGCTCATTTTACCGAAAAACGTTTATTTCGATAAAAAAACTAACGAACTAGTTGTATTGCATTTTTTAAGTACAAAAGCATCGAGCAAAATTATTCGTCTAAAGCTAAACTCTCTTTTGATAAATCCAATTGAATCCGAAACTTTTATTACTAACCCATATGAAAAATGGATATATTCCTTTGTGTTGTTAGCAATAGTTGTCTTTTTATCCTATCTATTTTACAAGTCAAAAATCAAAAACAAATTGATTCAACACAAGAGTATTCTATTTGACAACAGCTCCCAACAATTGCTATTTAAAGGTAAAGTTATTGATGCTTTCGATACAAATGAATTAAAAATAATTTTGCACTTGATTCACAATCAATCTGAATATATCCCGATCAATTCGTTAAACAATTTATTTGAACAAGCCGATTTATCAGAAAATTATTCAAGTATTACAAAACGTAGAGAAAATACGTTAAATTCTATTATCACAAAACTGAGTTTGATTACTGGCTATAACAAAAGTGAGATTATATTGTATAGAAAAAATCCTGATGACAAACGAATGAAAGAGATCAAGTTGAAAGACCATTTTATTAGAGTCAAGTAAAAACAAAAAACTCGCATCAATTGATGCGAGTTTTTTTTTATAAAGTATTCTAATCCGTTATTCTTTTCGCCACTTTTTGGTTTCTTCAAAGACGTGTTCTAAAATGGCTTGTTCTTTTTCGTCAAATTCCACATTTCTGCGGCTCATAACTAATTTTGCGGTAGCAAAAGCTTTACTAGTTACATAGGTAGTAAATCCAGCGGCGCCTCCCCAAGAAAAACTAGGTACAAAATTGCGAGGAAAACCACTACCAAAAATATTCGCACTTACTCCTACAACAGTTCCGGTATTGAACATCGTATTGATTCCGCACTTACTATGATCACCCATCATCAAACCACAAAATTGCAAGCCCGTTTTAGCAAAACCTTCGGTTTCGTAACTCCATAATTTTACTTCTTCGTAGTTGTTTTTAAGATTGGAATTATTACTGTCTGCGCCAATATTACACCATTCACCCAAAACAGAATTACCTAAAAATCCGTCATGCCCTTTATTCGAATAGGCAAATAAAACCGAATTATTCACTTCGCCTCCAATTTTAGAATACGGCCCAACGGTTGTTGCACCATAGACTTTTGTCGCCAATTTTACTCCAGCTCCTTCGCACAAAGCAAAAGGTCCACGAATTACAGAGCCTTCCATAATTTCAGCATTTTTACCAATATAAATTGGCCCTGTAGATGCGTTTAAAGTAACAAACTCTAATTTGGCTCCTTCTTCTATAAAAATATGCTCGGGTGCCATCACATTTACTGATTTTGGAATCGGTTGCGATTTTCTATCTTGAGTCAAAAACGCAAAATCAGCACGAAGCGCTGCATCGTTTTTGGCAAATATATCCCAAGTGTGAGCTACGGTTATACAGTCATCTGTATATTCGAGTATTTCATAGGTGTCAAAATCAACTTCTTCTTGCTCTTCATTGGTATAAAAAGCAATCACTTCTTCTCCTTTAAAAATAGCTTGATTGGATTCTAAATTCTGAATCATGTCAACCAAAGTAGCCGTTGGCAAAAAAGAAGCGTTGATCATCACATTTTGTTCCATTTCTACCATTGGGAATTTATCTGAAAGATAGTCTTCGGTCAAGGTGGTGGTGGTTGAACCTAAATAGGCTTCCCATTTTTGGCGGATCGTCAAAATTCCGATTAAAATATCGGCTACTGGTCGGGTAAAAGTGAAGGGCAAAAGTGCATTTCGAGCAGGACCGTCAAAAAGGATGTAATTCATTTTGAAAAATTTCAAAGTTATAAGTGGTCAAAGTTACAAAGTTTTTGCATAAAAAAAGCCTCACAAATTGTGAGGCTTAGTATAAGAAGAAACGAATTAAAATTATTTAACGTGTTTCGCATATTTAGTTTTGAATTTATCGATACGACCTGCAGTATCAATTAATTTAGATTTACCTGTGTAAAAAGGGTGAGAAGTTCTAGAAATCTCCATTTTTACAACTGGATATTCTACACCGTCAACAGTGACAGTTTCTTTAGTTTCAGCAGTAGATTTAGTAATAAAAACATCATCATTTGACATGTCTTTAAAAGCAACTAATCTGTAATTTTCTGGGTGTACACCTTTTTTCATCGTAATTCTTTTTTATTAGTTTCAATTATAATTGTGTTTTGAAGCTTTTCTTCTAACAGAAAAGGTATAAACCAAGTATAACTTTTTGTTTTTACATTATTATTTTGAGTTTGCAAATTTACACTTATTTTTTAATAATCAAATCTTTGTCTTACTTTTTTTATCAATCGCTAAATCGCGATTTTTCGTTACTAATAATGTAGTAATTGCTATATTTGTAGATTAATTTTTAAAATTTTTACATCATGATAAATGAAACTATTAAAAAGAACGGACTAACTTTTGGTGTATTGTCTGGAATTGTATCTGCATTAATAACCTCAACTATCTATGCTATTGATTTAAATTTATTCGTCTCTTGGTGGATTGGTATAGTGAGTATGGTAATTTATCTAACAATTAGTATTGTATTACTTTCCAAAACAAAGAAAGAGTTGAAGGGTGTATTTGTATTTAAAGATGCCTTTACTACTTATTTTATTTCTGCTGTAGTTGGGACATTAATTGGAACCCTATTTAATATTCTACTTTTCAATGTTATCGACCCATCAATTCAAGATACATTAAAAGAAATCACCATAAAAAATGCAGTTGAAATGATGCGAAAATTCAATTCGCCTGCAGCAGCTATCAATGAAATGATTGCGAAAATGAATGAAAGCAATCCCTATTCTGTAATTGAATTATTAAAAGGGTCCGTTTACAGTATCTTGATTAGCTCCATTATTGGCTTAATTATGGCCGCGTTTTTCAAAAGCAAGTCACAAGAATAAAACTACATGAATCTATCCATACTCATCCCGCTTCTTAACGAAGAGGAATCGCTTAACGAATTGTACACTTGGATTATCAAAGTGATGCAAACCAATAACTACACCTACGAAATTATCTTTCTTGACGATGGAAGTACCGATAATTCTTGGCAGTGTATTGAACAATTTGCTCAAGAAAATCCTCATGTAAAAGGAATTCGTTTTATGAAAAACTTTGGGAAATCGCAAGCCCTGCATGCTGGTTTTGCCAAAGCTCAAGGCGATGTCATAATTACTATGGATGCCGATTTGCAAGACAGTCCTGAAGAAATTCCTGGTTTGTATGATATGATTATTAACGGAAACTACGACTTGGTTTCAGGTTGGAAAAAGAAACGCTACGATTCGGTAGTGGCGAAAAATATCCCGTCGAAATTATTCAACTGGGCGGCTCGAAAAACATCGGGTGTGTATTTGAATGATTTTAACTGTGGCTTAAAAGCCTACAAAAATGTGGTGGTAAAGAATGTGGAAGTGTCGGGCGAAATGCACCGTTATATTCCGGTTTTAGCCAAAAACGCTGGCTTTAATAAAATTGGAGAGAAAGTTGTTCAACACCAAGCAAGAAAGTACGGTGAGTCCAAATTTGGCATGAGCCGATTTATTAATGGCTTCTTGGATTTAATTACCATTTGGTTTTTATCGCGTTATGGAAAACGACCGATGCACTTTTTTGGAGCTGCAGGCGTGTTGATGTTTATCATTGGGTTCATATCAACTGGATTAATCATTGGAGTCAAATTGTACCGTTTGTACGCAGGCTTCCATACTATGTTGGTTACTGAGAATCCCCTATTCTACATCGCACTAACCACAATGATTATTGGAACTCAATTATTCCTAGCTGGGTTCTTGGGTGAGATAATCCTTCGAACTAAAAATAACGAAGAACGTTATAAAATTGCCAATGAACTGAATTAAACCCTAATTTGAATTGAATGCCCAAATCCCAAATCAATACCCAAAAAATTACAAAATGGAAATCAAACAAACTATTTTAGACAAAGTAAACGAATGGCTTTCGCCGACTTTTGACATAGCCACTCAAAATACCATTAAAGAAATGATGACTTCAGCTCCCAAAGAGTTAGAAGAAAGTTTTTATAAAAATTTGGAATTTGGCACTGGTGGAATGCGTGGAGTCATGGGTGTAGGAACTAATCGTATAAATAAATATACTTTAGGAAAAAACACCCAAGGTTTGTCAAATTATTTGAAAAAAGTATTTCCTGGCGAAAATTTACGTGTTGCGATTGCTTATGACTGCCGACACAATAGTGATACCTTAGCAAAAGTGGTTGCCGATGTTTTTTCTGCCAATGGAATTCAGGTTTTCTTATTTTCTGAATTGCGCACTACACCCGAGTTGTCATTCGCTGTAAAACACTTGAATTGTCATGCTGGAATTGTACTAACCGCTTCTCATAATCCACCAGAATACAACGGATATAAAGTGTATTGGCAAGATGGAGGACAATTAGTTCCACCTCAAGATGGCGAAATTATTCAGTTAATTGAGGCATTACAATATGACGAAATAAAATTTGAAGCCAACGACAATTTGATTCAATATATTGACAAAGAAGTAGATGCTGCTTTTCATCAATCAACCATTGATAATGCCAGTTTTAAAACGACTCCAGCTGCTGCAAAAGAAAACTTAAAAATAGTATATACTTCGCTGCACGGGACTTCAATAAAATCGATTCCAACGGTTTTGGCACAAGCAGGTTACACCCAAGTTCATAGCGTGAAAGAACAAGCAGAACCTAACGGCGATTTTCCAACCGTTAAATCTCCAAATCCAGAAGAGCCTGAAGCACTGGCATTGGCGATGAAATTGGCTGATGAAGTTAATGCCGACATCGTAATTGGTACCGATCCTGACTCCGATCGATTAGGAGTTGCTGTTCGAGATACTGAAGGCAAAATGACCTTATTGAATGGGAATCAAACCATGATAATCATGACTGCTTTCTTGTTGGAACAATGGAAACGTGCCGATAAAATTACAGGAACTGAATTTGTAGGATCAACCATTGTTTCTACTCCAATGATGTTGGAATTGGCATCGGCTTACGGAATTGAATGCAAAGTAGGATTGACTGGATTTAAATGGATTGCCAAAATGATTAAAGATTTTCCAAACCAAAAATTCATTGGTGGTGGGGAAGAAAGTTTTGGATTTATGGTTGGCGATGCAGTGCGCGATAAAGATGCTGTGGGTGCTTCGCTTTTGGTTTGCGAAATTGCCGCTTTGGCAAAAGCATCCGGAAGTTCGCTATACCAAGAATTATTGAATTTATATGTTGATTTTGGTTGCTATAAAGAGCATTTGATTTCGTTAACCAAAAAAGGAATTGATGGTCTTGCCGAAATCAATCAAATGATGATTGACTTACGTGAAAATCCAGTGGAAGAAATTAATGGACAACGTGTCGTGTGCATTGATGATTATCAAAATTCGACTTCGTTAAACCGAATAACCAACGAAATCGAACCAATTAACATCCCAAAATCAAATGTATTAATCTACTATTTGGAAGACGGATCTAAAATTTGTGCCCGTCCAAGCGGAACAGAACCCAAAATAAAATTCTATTTCAGCGTCAATACTACTTTGGGCAGAGTCGAAAATTTCAAGGCCATAGAAGCCGAATTAGATCAAAAAATTAAAAATATAATCGCAGCAATGCAATTGAACTAGATGGATCAAAACATAAAAAAACTAATCCCCTTTACCAAACCCTATCAATCGCATATTGTATGGAATATAGTATTTAATATTTTGTATGCTTTGTTTAGCACACTCTCTATGATTACTATGTTTCCATTACTTGAAGTGTTGTTTAAAAAAAGTACAGCGGTAATTAAAGAACCAACGTACACTGGCATACAAGACATAGGACAATTTGGGAAAGATTGGTTGTTTTTCACCATATCTGATTTGAACCAAAAACAAGGACCTCAATTTGCTTTATTATTGGCAGTCGTTTTGGTTATCGTTACTTTTTTGTTTAAAAATTTATTCAATTATCTGGCATCCTATCACATTACGCATTTAAAAAATGGGGTGTTGCGTGATTTGAGACAAAAGATGTATTATAAAATTATCGATTTGCCTATCTCCTATTATTCGGAAAAAAGAAAAGGCGATATCATGGCGCGTATGCTCGGCGATGTGAACGAGGTACAAAACTCTTTCTTCACTATTTTAGAATTGATTGTAAAAGAGCCGTTAACGATTGTGTTTACGATAATTGCTATGCTTAATATTAGTGTAAATCTTACGCTGTTTGTTTTTATTTTTATTCCTGTTTCTGGATTTATAATTTCAAAAATCGGAAAAAGTTTGAAATCCAAATCGACTCGTGCTCAACAAGAAAGCGGATATTTCATCTCACTAGTAGAAGAAAGTTTAAGTGGACTCAAAGTGGTGAAAAGCTACAATGCCGAGAGTCAATTCAAAAAACGTTTTGACAATTCGATCGATCGTTTACTTCAACTAACTAATAGCATCGGAAACAAAAACAACTTGGCTTCTCCTTTAAGTGAGTTTATGGGAATTGTTACCATTGCTACTTTATTATGGTATGGCGGTAACTTAGTTTTGGTTGACAAAACCTTAGAAGGCTCCTTGTTCTTAGTCTATATGTTGCTATCGTATAACATTTTGACTCCAGCAAAAAACATTTCCAAAGCATCGTATGCTGTCAAAAATGGTCTGGCTGCTGCCGAACGAGTTTTTGAAGTATTAGAAATTGAGAATGCCATTACAAATCATCATGAAGCAATTATAAAAGACACCTTTGATTCAAAAATTGAAATAACCAACATCAATTTTAAATACGAAGATGAAAATGTCTTGAAAGATTTTTCACTAAATGTAATGAAAGGTCAAACGGTAGCACTAGTTGGCCAATCTGGAAGTGGAAAAAGTACCATCGCCAATTTATTAACTCGTTTTTATGATGTCAATGAAGGTAGTATTCAAATTGACGGAATAGCGATTAAGCAATTAGAACTTCATTCCCTTCGAAATATGATTGGGTTGGTTACCCAAGATAGTATATTGTTTAACGATAGTATCAGAGCCAATATTGCCTTAGGTAAAGAAGACGCTACCGATAACGAAATCATTGAAGCATTGAAAATTGCCAATGCCTACGAATTTGTAAAAGAGTTACCCAAAGGTATTCATACTAATATTGGCGATAGCGGAAATAAATTATCGGGGGGTCAAAAACAACGTCTCTCTATCGCACGTGCCGTTTTGAAAAATCCACCCATTATGATTTTAGATGAGGCTACCTCGGCATTGGATACCGAAAGTGAAAAATTAGTACAAGTCGCTTTGGAAAATATGATGCAAAACAGAACTTCTATTGTGATTGCTCACCGTCTTTCTACTATCCAAAAAGCCCATAAAATTGTGGTAATGCAAAAAGGCCGAATTGTAGAACAAGGAACACATGAAGAATTAATTGCTTTGAATGGGACTTACAATAAACTAGTAAGTATGCAATCGCTCGAGTAATGTATTTAACGAGTCCAAATATCAAACT
>JACCDY010694324.1_pt1 | contig 14431 bp, 8 predicted proteins | sample 7446391 | NCBI WGS metagenome assembly JACCDY01 (sample SAMN15323451, study PRJNA562643) | freshwater metagenome | isolation source: river surface water | place: USA:Blue River Watershed | collected 2017-08-18 | reverse complement strand
GTCATCATGCGGTCGCTCATGTCGCCATACAGCGCAAAGTTGGCCGACAGGGCAACGAGTCCGGCTTCTTCCTCCAAGTGGCGGATCTTGAACCAGGGCGCGCCCATCTTGATGCCCAGCGCTTTGGCTTCGTCACTGCGGGCAATGGCGCAGCCGTCGTTGTTGCTCAGGACGACGAGCGGGCGGTTTTGCAGCTGGGGCTGGAAGACGCGTTCGCAGCTGCAGTAGAAGTTGTTGCCGTCGATCAGAGCAAGCATGGGTCGGCCGATAAATACTGTACAAATGAACAGTATACAGAGAGTCAAGTTTGGAAATTTTTGTAGCACTGATGAAGTGCCATTCCTACCGACAGCTGCTGGGATTCGTGGGTGTTGATGCCGCTCCAATATCAAAAGAGCCTAGGACTTACGGCATAAACCAGTCCAAGAATTTAGCTGCCCTCCCGTTTCTTAACAACCGCAGGCCAAGTCATCGCCTTGATTTGCCCCTCACCGCCCAAAGTAAACTGGTGAATCTCTTGGCCCGGGAACACGGATTCACGCAAGTCCTTCATCACCTCTTGCATGCCGCCAAACGGTGTGCACATATCAACAATCCAAATCTGTTCACCGGATTTCCAATCTGAGGCGCTCAAGTGGTGCGGTGCTTTTTGGTAACGCTTGGCCGCATCTTCTGACAACCGCGCCCAAGAGACATAGGCAATGGGTGCACTCTCGCGCATGAACAGCTTGGCTTGGTCTAGTACCAAAGCGGGCATCACACGCCACTCCAATTCGCTCAACAGCGTATGGCGTGTGGCGCTATGTTGCATCATCAACCAGCTCACTGCACCCAGCAGCGGGATCTTGCTCATCACTCGTTGTGCTTGCTCTTTGGCGTAGCTGGCTATGTCTTGAGATTGTTGTTCATTCAATGGCGTTGTCATATATTTTCCCTTCTAACAGAGTGATTACCGCGAAACCTGATTTTCAGGTTTGAACGTGGCAGCTTGAATCGGTTGCATCAATTTGTCTAAGGCGGCCAGATCGTCCACGTCTAACGATCCTGTCGTGGCTTTGAGCTTCAAGCTTTGCATCACCGAATCCACACGGGCCTTGTTCAAATCGCGCATGACGGTGTAGAGCTGCTGCTCGGCATTGAGTACATCGGGATTGATACGCGTGCCCACCTTGAAGCCGATTTTGTTGGACTCGACCGAATTTAGGCTGGCTTCTACAGCAGCTTCCAAGGCCTCCACTTGAGCCTGACCGTTCATAACTCCAGCAAAGTTTTGTCGCACTTGGCTGATGGCGTTGCGTTGTGCGCCTGCCAGCTCTTCTTTTGCCTTTTCTGCCAACGCCACCGATTCACGCACTTTGGACTGCTTGGCCCCGCCAGCATACAGCGGTATGGTGAGCTGTAAACCTGCTTGGTATGAGTTACTACGAGTTGTCAGATCCGCTGGAGAGCTCAAAGATCCCGAGCTGTAGTTACCCACACGGTTGGCAACAAGGTCTAGCGTAGGCGCATGAGCAGCCATATTCTTGGACACTTCTTTGCTTGCCGCCGTCAAGGCCGCTTGCTGAATGCGAATCTGCGGGTTTTGTTGCAATGCCACCGTTAACCAATCATTCAGTTGTATGGGTTGTAATGCAGGCAAACTTTTGGTCAGCTGCATAGGGGGCAAAGCTACGTCCTCACCGGCGAGTTTCTCTAATTCTGCTTGTTTGGCGGTGAGGTCATTCAGTGCTGTCACACGCTGAGCCAAATTTAGCGCCAGTTTGGCCTTGGCTTCATGCACATCGGTGATGGTGCCCATGCCCACCTCATAGGTGCGTTGAGCCAAAGTCAACTGCTCGTTGATGGCCTGCAATTGCGCCTGAGCCACTTGCACGCTTTGCATCGCCACCTGGACATCAAAATACGCTTGAGCAGTACGCAAAATCAGCTCTTGTTCTGCCAAAGAAAATTGCTCTTTGGCTTGCGTCACTTGCGCATCGGCTTGGCCGTAAGCGGCCCAGTTACTCGATCGAATCAAAGGTTGAGTCAGTTGAGCCGTCCAGTTCCACGTGCGCACATCACGTGTGACGTAAGGAGCCTGAGAGAATGAAGCCTGTCCAGTCTGTTGGTTTGTGTTTGCCACTATATTGATCGTTGGCAAAAAACCTGCTCGGGCCTGGGGCAGCTTTTCAAGGGCTGCTTCTAATGCCCGACGCGCAGCCCCGTAAATCTTATCTTGCGCTTTAGTCTTTTGATAAACATCCAATAAAGACTGCGCATACCCAAGATTAGGCACACCCCAAAAGCCGCTGCAACACAGCAAGGTCAGTAACTTATCTCTCACGAAGTGCCTCCTGCTTGTAGCGCAGCATGGGGGCTAACAAATACTCAATCATGCGGCGCTCATCCGTTCGGATGTCAGCCGTCACGTTCATGCCTGCGGTCACCATCCCTTTGCGACCATTGACCGCATTGGGTGTTTCGGTTTGCGCGAGCTTGATGCGCACGGGGTAGACCAAGCCCAACTTTTGGTCTTGCACTGCATCTGTGCCTACCCACAGCACTTCACCCTCGATGTAGCCATAGCGGGTGAAATCGTAAGTTTCCACTTTGTTGATGACGCGCTGCCCCACACGCAAATGCCCCACATCGCGGTTCATCACCTGCGCCTCAATCTCTAGCGGCGAACTCCCAGGTACCACGGTCAACAAGGGCTGTGCAGCAGTCACCACACCACCCACCGTCGTCACGACAAGCTGTTGCACCACCCCATCGATCGGGGCTCTTAAGGTTTGCTGCGACCACCGCTGATTGGCTTTGATGTAATCCTGCTGTGCCGCATCGCGCTTTTTCACAGCTTCAACCAGCTCGCTGCTGGTGCGGGCTCTGAACTCGGCCATTACTTGCAAACGCTGCTCAACTGCTGTTTGATAGCTGGCTTTGGACTCTTTGAGGCGGCTGCCCTGCACGGCCAGCTCTTTTTCTGCGTTGGTCAGTTCCAGCTTGGAATCAATCACCGCAGTCTGTGCAATATGCCCCGTTTTGGCCAGCTCCTCACGCATTTGGTATTTCTGTGCAATCAAAGGCAAACTGTTTTTGAGTTGAGTGATATTGGTTTGAATCGCCTCCACATCGGCACTGCGCTTGTTTATGTCCGCATCCAGTGAGGCCATTTTGGCGTGCTGTTCGGCCATCCGACCTTGCAACATCAAAGTCTGGTTCGCTTTGATCTCCAACGGCATTTCAGCAGGCGGCACAAAACTTTTATTTCCGTCAAGCTGGGCCGTTGCTCGCAACACATCGGCCTGAGCCTCCCAATACTCGCGCTCCACACGGTTACGGTCTGCACCTGTGCTGGTGGGGTCGAGCTCAATCAACACATCACCCGCGTGCACACTTTGACCATCACGCACATGCACGGCGCGCACAACGCCAGCCTCTAACGGCTGAACAACCTTGCTCTTACCCGCTGGAATAACCTTACCTTGAGCGGATACCACGATGTCCATCTTGGCAAAACTTGCAAAAATCAAGCCTATTGCGGTCATGACACAAAGCCCCAACGTCACCATTCGCACCACATACGAAGGAGGGCGAACTTGCAGCGCCAGTGCAGCAGATGTGAAAGGATTAGGAGTAATGGAAGCTTGAACAAAGGCGGCATTGACCACACCATCAGATGCCCCACCATTTGATTTTGGAACGTCAATCATGTCGAAATACTTTCGATTTCTAAAACTTGGTGAGCCTTGTACAAGGATGCATAGCGGCCATCGAGCTTCATCAACTGGGCATGGTTTCCGGTTTCAATCAAACGTCCACCATCCATCACCAACAGCCGATCTGCCAAACGCAAGGTAGACAAGCGGTGTGCCACGATCATCACTGTGCGTCCCTTGGCAATCGAGGCCATGTTGTCCTGAATCAGACGTTCACTTTCATAGTCCAGCGAGGCGGTGGCTTCGTCTAGCAGCAGCAACTTGGGGTTGGTGGCCAAAGCCCGAGCAATGGCAATTCGAGCGCGTTGCCCGCCACTGAGCTTGCTGCCGCGCTCACCTATCACAGTGTCATAGCCATCGGGCAATTGCAAAATGAACTCGTGTGCACCTGCCAGTTTGGCTGCATTCATCACGGCTTCCATCTTGAGGCTGGCGTCTGAAAGGGCAATGTTTTCCCGAATACTGCGGTTGAACAACAAAGTGTCCTGTCCCACCACACCCATTTGGCGACGCAGCCATGATGTATCCACCAAATTCAAATCCATGCCATCGATCAAGATTCGACCGCTCTCTGGCGTGTACAGGCGTTGGATCAACCGCATCAGCGTGGTTTTCCCTGCACCCGAGACACCCACCACGCCAATCACTTCGCCGGGTTGAATCTCAAAACTCAAATCGGTCAGCACCTCGGGCGCTTTGGGGCTGTACCTGAACCCCACATGTTCAAACGTCACCTTGCCCTGCACATCGGGCGGTGTAGATCGATTGGCCCTAAACGCGGGCTCAGGTGGTGCATCCATGATGTCGCCCAGCCGACTGATGCTCACCTTCATCTGCGTGAAATCTTGCCACAGGGACGACAGTTTCAAAATCGGCGCATTGACCCGTCCGCTGAGCATGTTGAAAGCAATCAAGCCGCCCACCGTCAAATCACCCTCAATCACCAAACGTGCCCCCAGCCACAGCAGCGCCACAGTCAGCACCTTGCTGGCCATGCTGATGAACTGGTTGGTGGCATTGGCCAAGTGCCCGCCTTCAAACGAGGTATTCACGTAGCTGGAAAGGCGCTTTTCCCACTCACGTTGCCACTGCGGCTCGACCGCATGGCTTTTGAGGGTCTCCATCGAGGTCACGGTCTCCACCAAGTAGGCTTGATTTTCTGCACCGAGGGAAAATTTGTCTTCGAGCTTCTGGCGCAGCAGCGGCGTGATGATGACAGAGGCGAAAAAAAATACCGGTAAAGCAGCGATCACCACCAGCGTCAAGGCGACGCTGTAATAAAACATCACGCCCAGGTAAACGATGGCAAACAGCAAATCGAGCCAACTGGTCAGCGCTTGACCGGTCAAGAAGTTTCGCGCATTGTCCAGTTCTCGCACCCGCGCCACCGTGTCACCACTACGGCGACTCTCAAAATATGACAATGGCAAGTGAAGCAAATGTTTGAACAGCTTGGCACCCAGCTCAACATCCACACGGTTGGTGGTGTGGCTGAGCAAATAATGGCGCATGGCTCCTAGCGCCACCTCAAAAATGCTCACCCCTAGCAGCGCTATCACCATCACATCCAAGGTAGACAACGTGCGATTGGTGAGCACCTTGTCAATCACCACCTGAAAAATCAATGGCGTTATCAGCGCGATGATTTGCACAAACAGCGAGGCCAGTAACACCTCGCCCATTAACTGCTTGTATTTTTTCAGTGATTGCCAGAACCAAGCAATACCAAACGCTTCTTGGCTGGCAGCGGCATCGCCCTGGTTATAGGCGGCCAATTTCAAGATGGGGGTCGCCTCAATCCAATGCCCTGCGAAGAGTTGATCAAACTCCAGTAGCGTCAGGTGGTTGGGTATGCTTTGCCCGGCTTTTTGCACGATCACCAGCGTTTCAGCCGGATCGGCCGTTTCCACAATTTTTCCCACCAACATCAAACCACCGTCGTTCGTGGGCATCAAAGCTGGCAACGTCACCGCTTTCAAGTTTTGACGAACGCCCTGCTGCAAGCTCGCTTCAAACCCCAAAGTGTGAAGCGCTTGCAATACTTGGCCCACACCAAAAGGCTCCGAAATACCATCTTTGTCGTAGCAGGCAAACTGGTGTTTGAGCTGATCTAATTCCAAGTGCTGATGATGCAGCTGAACATAGAGCTGCAAGAGTTTAAGTTCCTCGGTCAAAGTTTCTCCTGAAAAAATTGATTCATCACACCCCAAAAACCAATGAACCCAACATGTACGGATAGACGCTTGGGTGAACCATAGGATGGCTGTTGATTTCTAAAAACCAAATACGCTCTTTTGCATCAAGCACACCGTCTAAGGTGTACAACACATTTTTTTGATGCTCAGGTGCGAAGCCCTGCAGCGCCAACATGGCCGCACGCGACAACTGAAAACGCACACGGTCTGATACAGACTGCAACACGTCTGAATCTTCACGACTTTTGCTGTGAAAAGGGCTGGCATACAAAAAACTCAAATACGCTTTTTGCTGATCTGCCAAAACGCTGTCCAAGCGAAAGCCCTGCCAGCTCAGATAGGCCTGCGCCTGTTCTATTGGCAAACGCAAGTCCATTGACCCACGAGGAGCCACCAACTCTGACACCGTGCGTCTGCCATCCCCCACCAAATAGGGTTGCTCGATGACTTCCAAAGCAACCACACGTCCAGACCAACACCATGCCTTCAGTGACTGGCCAAAAATAAACTGTTCACAAAATTCACCCTTGGTTAAAACCGCTTCTTGTGTGGATTTTTTGAACGGTCCTTGGATATCAACACCAAAAGAGCCTTGTCGCTTTTTAATCAAATAATCGTTACTCAATGCAGTGCCGGTGTTCCATCCAGCAGGGACCAATAAGCCCGCATCGCTGGCGAATTTCTTGAACACCCCTTTGTCTTGCGCCAAATTCAACGCAGGCGTCTCAGGCATGACCCAACCCACCAATGTTGAGTCCCTCTGACGTGCCCGTGTGTAGCTCAGTTTCCCATCCACCTGCTGAACAAACCGAGGGGCCAACAACCACTGTTTGCCAGCGCGTGACAACGTTAAAGCCAAGCTACTGGACGCCAAGTGAACATGTACGCCTGTCTTCGCCGCCCATGTTTGGACAGCATCTAAATGGTGCATAAAAACCAGCTTGTACATGGTGACACCACTGTTCTTTGCATCATGGAAAAGGGTGCACCAGTGCCCGATTGACCGGTTTTTCGCTCTCCCGCCATGCAGGTACAACAACCTCAGGCAGGGGCAAAGGGGCGCTGCCAAACACCAAGGGAATCAAGCCCGGTATCACCACGCGATACACCACCGGATGCCCCCCTTTGAAGTACTCTCGCTCCTCAGGCAGTGGCACCTCACACGCATAAACGCTCAGCCCCGCATGCCACATGCGTTGCAGCAACTCGTCTGACCGGATTGTTGGCTGCGTCTCCTGCGCTGGCTCTCTCAAAGCAACCAAAAAATCGGCCTGCCGGAAGTGTTCACGCTGGCAATACAAACGCCCGTGGTCTTCGGGCCTTAAAACATCGGCAACATGGATAGGCTCCGGCAAAAATCCTCGCAAACTCCATATCACGCCACTCGCCACCTCAGACATGGCTTTACCCGCTGCCGACACGGCATCAAAATCGGCAGCTGTGCTGATGCGCGTGAAGCCCAATTTCTCATGCTGCACAAAAACCATCACCACCACGGCCCACATACTAGGCAACAGCCCCAGCACAACGCGGCAACCTTGGGTCTCAAAACGCCAATACAACGCGCGTGTGTCCTCGTCTAACATCTGCATTGGCAACGGTTGGCACGATGCGCCTGTCAGCCACGTCCGCATGAACGCGTCCCGTTCCGCCAACTCTAAAGTCGCCAAAGTCAGCGCCATGTCACGCGAAGGTGCACAAGCCATGCCCGATGTATTGACGTGCGCATAGGGCGCTGCATGCGTCGATGGAACAAAACACAAATCTTGAAGCACATAGTGCGTCTGCCCGGTCGCCAAATCTTCAAAGGGGATCCAACCGGTACTCTGGGACTCGTCGAAAATCGCATCCATCCAACGCAACATCGCATGAGGGTGAACCATATTTGGCAAATCTCCCCACCGAGCCACGACAGGTTGAGGGCCGCGCATCATGGCGAAGCGCTCCAGACCTTCAGACAACGCTTTGTCATACGCCAACGCAGCATCACGGCTACGACCCAAACCATCCATAATCAAGTGGTCATCAATCAAAACGCAGGCCGTGGCAATATGAAATGGGAGCTCACCTCCCCCCTTGGCCCAACCCATCTTGATACGCAAAGACTCCACACGGCCAGTTGCTGCATTTGTCACGTTTGCCGCCTTCACCCCCATCACGGCACTGATGAGCAAAGTCACATCACCCGCACAGCAGACCTCGTGCAGCCGTGCATGGTCAAAACCTGCCCTTAGATGCATCCCTACATTCAATGCTGAGGCAATGAGTCCCAAGTTTTGCAAAACCGCCCCCGCTTCAACCAAGGCATGGCTGAAAGCCAAATTGCGGTACTTCTTGGCAATGGCTGTTAAATCAGCCCCCGCCACCAACCATGCACTGGCATGCTGCAACGCTGCTGGGTCGGTGCTGGCAAGCAAGGCCTCTTGCCATAAATCGGCTCCCATCAAGCTATTGACATCCAACAACCCCACCGCACCATCGGCTCGGTACACCACCTCATACACACCAGCAACAAACCCCTCACACGGCTTGAGCAGCAACAACCAGAGTTTGAGCTGGTACAACCCACCCCCAGACGGCACAGCACGGCGCACAGTGCTTTGCTCCTGCTTCACAGCGGCATAACACTGCAACAATTGCCCCAATTCAGACAAGGTCAGACCTTGATCTTGAAAGCGATAGGTGCTTTGACGCCCCTGAACCAAGCCCTGCCACGGCGAAGCGTGTTCGGACGAATCGAAATGGCCTATCCACCGAACGTTCGCATCGTGTTGGATCAACTCAGGTCGCGTGGGCCAATTTTGTTCTGGTAACGCACGCCCCCACAGTGCATCGGGGCGTGCCATATTGACCAAGTTTGGCAACACGTGCGCGGCATCTTGCAACACACCCGCCTCTAACAAATCGTCTATCAAGGCTTTGACAGCATCGGTGCTCACGGTGGCAATGGGCGAGTCCGCATAAGCCGTTAACACATCGGTCATGGAGCTTTGTCCGTCACACCAGCGCCCCAGCCACTGCCACAGCGCCTGTCCTTGCGCGTCGGCCAAGCGCAGGCGAACCGTTCGATCACTCAAACGCAGCACCCACAAGCCTTCGTCATCGGCATACGCCCCGAAGTTCACCAACACTGGACAGACTGTCGACATACGAAGATTATTTTTTCTTCTCAACGGCTGGAGCCTCACCAGCACAATCGGAACCTCTGTGCGCCATGGTTACGCTGCGTTTCCCGGGCTCCAAACGTTTGCTGTCCACCACCCAGCGTGGAGCCGAAGCGAGGCCCCTCGCCTCATGACGCACCGATTGACCGTATACGGGGTTGGTTGAATTTTTTTGCTGCATTTTCAAAGCTCCTTTGGGTAATAAATCAAGAATGCGCCTTCAGCCACATCGAATAGTTGCCGCCCGTAAACCGCATACCAATTCGCTGTAAAAATTTGCCTGTGCGTTCCACCAAAACACCACCCGCTATGCCGATATAAAGCTCACTGGCTTGGCGGTTTTTGGCCCAAGCTCTAAAGGCCAAGATCAACTTCAACGCGGAAAAACCGCCGCGCTCAGCGGGATCTACAAAAAAGAAAACCGATGTCGCCACCGTTCGGTCACAGAAAAAATACGACTCAATTGAACCGATCAAATAACCGGTTATTTTTTTATCGCTGGTATACGCAACACAAGAAAAATGGTCCGATCGATGTGAATCGATCATGTGTGAGAGGTTGGCTCGCACTCGCGCCTCATCAAATGGAAGACCATGGAATCGACTTTCTTGCACATTGATTCGGGCCAAAGTGATGAGGGCATCCACATCCCCAATTTCCATGGGACGTATTTTCATGATGCAGACACCCTGGATGCAGAAAATGGATCGACAGCTCCCTGAAACTCGATTTGTCGCCAATCTTGCGCAAGCATTTCATTGGTAACAAAACTCAAACGAGGTTCATTCGAAGGAATGGCCGTGTTCACCATCTGGTTGAAAAGCATGGCTTGTCGAATAACCTCCGCCAATTGACCATCGGCATTAGTTTCTTGAAGCCCAGCTGCTTGCCCGGGTTCTGGGCTCTGAAGCACCAGTTCGTCCGGCGTCCTGCTGGGTTGCTGGTCGTGTGCATCCTCTGCAAAGACCGCGTCGCCAACCTCGTCGTGCGCATCCAATTCAGTCTTTTGAAGCGCAGCTTCTTGCACGGGTTCTGGGCTCTGAAGAACCAGTTCGTCTGGCGATCTGCTGGGCAGACGGTCGTGTGCATCCACTGCAAAGACCGCGTCGCCAACCTCGTCGTTCGCATCCAAATCAGTCTTTTGAAGCGCCGCTTCTTGCTCAGATTCTGGGCTCTGAAGCACCAGTTCGTCCGGCGCCCTGCTGGGCAGCCGGTCGTGTGCATCCACTGCAAAGACCACGTCACCAACCTCGCCGTTCGCATCGAAATCAGTCTTTTGAAGCGCAGCTTCTTGCACGGGTTCTGACCTCAGCACCGCCAAGCTGTCCGGCGCCCTGTTGGGCAGCCGGTCGTGTGCATCCACTGCAAAGACCACGTCACCAACCGCATGGGTTTTGCCATCTGCAGTGGTGAACTTGGACTGCCCTAACTCTGTCACGCCAAAAACAGGTGTGGCCAAATTTTGATCACTGGTCAAATCAATGCTGACGATACGCAAATCGTCCAGTGTTTTAAATTCTCCTGTTTCGCAAACACCGTTGGCATTGGCATCCACCCATGCGCCAAACTCTTTCCACCTTGCATCTAAGCGGTCCAGCTTGCCATTACCACTGCTGTCAAATGCCCGCAAGCCTTCCAAGTCTGTGCGCGCGCCTTCCATGTAGCTCACAAAAGAAATTTCGTTCCACTTGTCAATGGTGTGGTCACCCTGCGCATCCAAAACCAATAAGCCGTCCCCAGCCCTCACCCAAGCCATACGCTCACGCCAACCGTCGTCGTTCACATCAAAGTAAGCCTTGGAATCGTCTAAGCCGATGTATTGGAGTCCATCACCATTCAAATCGAGGGTGACTGGTTTTTTACCGCCGCCGCCCGCAGGGCTTGATCCTTTGTGTGTCGCATTGACCGTGACGCTGGTACTCGCCCCGCTGCTGTCGGTGACAGAGACCCGAAAACCATCTGCACCGCTATAGGTATCACCTCGCTTGCTGTAGTACTGCCACGCGCCTGTTTGGGAGTTCCAATAGGGAGCCGCTTGGGTGTGATCTAGCTGCTCTGGTGCATTAAGACTGGTGTATTGATTGACCCATGCATGCCCATGCGTAGGGGTGCTGCCAATGCTAAAGGTGATTGTGCTGCTATCCCCATCCGGGTCGTAAGCGATTACAGAACCATTTTGACGGTAGCCGTCATCAACAGATGTCGACCCACTTTCGGAATGCTGTGTTGCATCAAGTGAGTTAATTGCAATCGGTTTCAGTTGTCCATTTTGGTAATAATTTGGAGACAGGACAACGCCTGTCGCGGACATCAAATCGTTGCTCCTACTCCGATCTTCAGCCAGCGGAGGCAGCCCCGCAGCATAGACCACATCACTGGGATTTGATACCAGCGACCGAGCTTCACTTTCACTGGTCACAGCTACCAAGGTCCATGCGTGTCCGGCGTAGGAGCCGTTTTCGTCTATGGTGACATTGGCCTGCCACTTGTAACCATAAATTGGGCGCCCATACCAAACATCCTCAATGATCGGCGCGTCGTTCACCGAAGCTACGTTCAGCGATGCCGTGGCCCAAGTACTGCCACCGTCTGGGTCTCTCACTTGGTATGTAAAACTTGCTTGCCCATAAAAATTGGCTGTGGGTGTGAACACCACATTGCCTTGCGCATCAAACGACACCGAGCCGTGCGTAGCGCTCCCCAAATGAGTGACTCGCAAGCTGGTGCTTGCGTTATCACTGTCGCTGTCATTCACTAACAGCTGTGCTTGAGTGATGGTTAATGGCACATCCTCATACCCTGTGAAACTATCGTTCACCGCCGTTGGGTTGACATTGACCCGGGAAAAATCAATCCGCGTTGTTCCTGTGGATTGGCCGCCATTGGCATCTCGCACCACGTAGTCAAAACTGCCTATGCCTGCATAGCCAGCCGCAGGCACAAACACCACATTGCCGTTCAACAAACTCACCGTGCCATGCCGTGCGTTACCGACACTGGCAACAGTAAGACCATTGGGCGTCTCCAGGTCGGTGTCGTTGGCCAACAAGGCCATGGTGCTCAGGCTGTAGCTCACGTTACGTTTGCCCTGGAACAGCTCGTTGTTCACCACGGGAACATCATTCACCGGGGTGAAATTCAAAGTCATATGGGTTGTCGCCGTGCCACCCACGCCGTCGCTCACCGTATAAGTGAAGCCGGCTGTACCATTGAAGTTAAGTTCCGGTGTAAACACCACGCTGGTGCTGCCGTTGTTCGTTACCAAGCTCACGCTGCCGTTTGTGGCATTGCCCACCGACTGAATGTTCAGTTGGGAATTAGGGGTTTCCACATCACTGTCGTTGGCTAACAAACTGGCCACAGCAAAAATCCCTATCTCATCCTCGTCTAAAGTCATGATTTCGCCCACAGCCAATGGGTTGTCATTCACGGGAGCTATGTTTAGCGTGGCTGTGCCCACACTGAAGCCACCCGCCCCATCAGCCACGGTGTAGTTGAAGGTAGCAGGACCAAAATAATCCAACACTGGGTTAAAGCTGATTGAGCCATCGGCATTCAAACTCACCGTGCCGTGGGAGGCATTGCTCACACCCACGATGCGCAGATCTGTGTGGCGGTTGTCTACATCGCTGTCATTGGCCAACAAGCTGGCTTGCGCCCACGTCAAGGGGGTGTCTTCGGTCGCACTGAAGGTGTCGGCCACCACGTCAGGGGCGTCGTTCACCGCCGCCAAGTTAATGACGACTGTCGTGGTTGCCGTGTCCCCATTGCCATCGCTCACGGTGTACTGATAGCTTGCCACCCCAAAAAAGTTGCGCTCTGGCGTGAACGCAATGTATTGACTGCCATCGGGTTGCATTGCCCACGCCACCCTGCCGTTTTGGGCATTGCCGATGTTGGTGATGACCAAACCCTGTTCATCTGTCGCCGAATCCACATCCTTGTCGTTGGCCAGCAAGATAGCGGGGTTGAACAACAGTGCGGTGTCTTCATTTCTGCTGATCGTCTCGCCTGTAACCAGGGGCAAATCGTTTACTGCAAGGATCGTGAGCGAGACCGTGGCGGGTGTTTCTGCCCCTCTTCCATGAACGGCTAACCCATCGCTGACCCAATAAGTGAACTGGGCAGGCCCGTAGTAATTTGCATCGGGTGTGAAATGCACTTGGCCTTGCGCATCCAAGGTTACCGTGCCATGGGTGGCACCGTCGACGCGGCTGATACTGAGCACTTGGTTATCGGTTGCCGCATCCACATCCGTGTCATTCGCCAATAGTTCGCGCGAGGTAAACACGAACGTGATGTCCTCATCTCCAGAGGCAGTTTCGCCTGTGGTCACCGGGGCGTCATTCACCGCACGCAGGTTCACCACCGCGGTGGCGACGGCCGTGTCACCGTCGCGGTCAATCACGGTGTAGTCAAACGTGGCCGTTCCGTGGAAATTGGCATTCGGCACAAAGGTAATACGCTGTGTACCGTCCGCATGCGTCATCAGGCTGACCTCGCAATGAACTGCGTTGCTAACGGCGCTGATGCGGAGCACTTGACCGTCTGTGGCCATATTTGCATCCACATCGCTGTCGTTGGCGAGCAAAGTGGCTGCATCAATCGATAGCGCCGTGTCCTCTGTGGTGCTGGTCGCTTCACCTTGCACCAATGGAACGTCATTGACTGCCGCAATGATCAGGTTCATCGTGGCAGGTGTTTCTGCGCCTGCACCGTCGCTCACCCAGTAGGTAAATTTGGCTGCTCCGTGGTAGTTGGCATCAGGAACAAACCGCAAGTTACCCTGCTCGTCCAGCAGCACTGCACCGTGTTCAGCTTGGCCGACACGGCTGATTCTGAGCACCTGGCCGTTTGTGGCCACATCCACATCGCTGTCATTGGCCAAGAGCTGGGCTTGCATAAAGATAAGCCCTATATCTTCATGGCTTGAAAATGTTTCACCTTGCGTCACTGGTGCATCGTTGACGGCAGCCATGTTGATGGTGGCGACGGCTGTGCTGAAACCCCCATGGCCATCGCTCACTGTGTAGTTGAACTTGGCAATTCCATTGAAATTTTGTTCAGGCGTGAACTGCACTTGCTGTGCGCCGTCCGCTCGCGTGACCAAACTGACGCTTCCGTGGGTTTGGCCTGCAATGGCGCTGACCGCGCTGATGCTCAGCACCTGCCCATCGATGTCGGTGTCTGCATCGCTGTCGTTGGCCAGCAAGCTGGCCACTTCGATGTAGAAAGGCGTGTCTTCCGTGGCAGTCAAAGTCTCACACACAACCACTGGCGCATCGTTCACAGCCGTGATGGTGAGACTGACTTTGGCATCCGTTGTACCGCCGCTACCATCACTCACGACATACCTGAACTCTGCAGGTCCGTG
>JACCDY010858210.1_pt1 | contig 14433 bp, 19 predicted proteins | sample 7446391 | NCBI WGS metagenome assembly JACCDY01 (sample SAMN15323451, study PRJNA562643) | freshwater metagenome | isolation source: river surface water | place: USA:Blue River Watershed | collected 2017-08-18 | reverse complement strand
GTTCTGACTCAGGTGCTAAGTTTTTCGAGGACTTATTAGGCCAACTCGAGCTCGTTAGCAACGAGCATGTTGTTACGTAGAGCCGCTACTAGATCTTCACGGGTTCCTACTTCAGAAACGTTGCCGTTTACTGTGGTTTGATAGTTGTTTTTTAATCGGTGAACTACCACCCGATGCTTGCTCAATCCTCATTCAATTATGAATCAATTTCCATAAACGCCCCCAGATTGATAACACAAATATATATAAAATTTTTTAAATGTGTTTAATCTATTTTGCATAAAATTCTTAATTCTTTCGTAATGCCATTATCAAAGTGGGATGATCTCGTTGAAATTCGGTAGAAGTCATGCATATTTGAAACTCTGTCTATGTACTTATTTCGACCATGGACAACATCTTCCAACCACTCACTTTCGTGGTAGTTTGTTGATATATTTAGTTGATAATATATGAGACTTTCATCTATTAAGTCAAAATTTTTTATGGTGAAATACCAGTCTATAAATTCAACATTCCCCTTATCAAAAATTTCCATTTGGTCATTAACTTTCATTACATATTCAGCATCATACATTTCATCATCATATGGGTCGTAGTAAATTGAAATAGAGATTTTTAGATCTATCTCATATTCGTCTGATACTTCTGTAAATATGTCAAAAAGATTTCCAACTTTTTCTTCTATCAAATTGAACATTGCCTTGAAAAAGTCCTCTTTTACGTGGTCGTCGATGGATTCAAACTTTTTGAGGAATCTCATCTTAGAATGTTCTTTCTTTCCAAGGAACTTTTGATGATGTTCCTTCTTCTTCATAGGTAAATTGGAATGTTATCACTGTATATCCATCTTTCTGTTTGTATATTTCAAATTCTGAGCTATATTGAGGTAGTATATCCCTTCTCAATTTATTTGCTATATCAAATATCTTTGTTAGGTTTTTAAGGGTTTCTTTTTTCTCTGGAAAAACAAATACTGTTAGATCAAGATCTTGGTTTGTTACATTACAATTTATGTTGCTATTATCAAATAGAGATTCAATTGTTTGGCATAGATAATCCATTTCTCCATCAAAGTCAACTTCTTCCTCACCTTGTTCTTTTTCATCATAGATATCATCATTTGGGTACTCGTCTTCGTCGTCCCATTTTTCATTTATTTTGAAATCTTGATATTTTTTTATGCTTTTCATTATTTCAGCTCTATTTTAATAATCTCCTCGACAAAGTAAACATCGGAGTCTATGTTGTTTTTTGTTAATATTGTTGATATTGACATTAGGTCATCTAGTGCTTCCTCAATAGAGGTGAGTTTTGATTCAAAATCTATTTTTATTACAGCTTTCCCATTTTCTCCTAGTATTTTTACCTCTCCATAGAATGCCGATCTTCTTATTTCAGATAATATATTCTTATACTTTGATCTTAATTCTTGGCTAAATCCAACCTTTCTAACTGTTGGTAGATTTTCCCAATTTACATTGAGAACAGCTTTACATAAATTCTCAAGATATGTCATGTTTTGATACTCATTGACAGTATGCTCATTGTAGTATCCTACTGATATATTTGTGCATTCTGGTATATCATCCATAAAGTTGGCAGAATCTGTGTATATCCCAGTTGGATCTAAAGATAGATTTAGACCCGATTTATTTAACTCACTTGCCAACGCATTTCCAAAAATATCCGAACAACACTGCCTGCCAAGTTGGCTAGTTATTACCGAATAAAGATTCCTTCTGTCAAATGAGACACATCTTTTTATATTCTGTAGGTGTGGCACCGAATCAAAAATTTCAGCTACTTTTCCAGATCCTATTCCACCTCTTTCTTCACCAATGAAAAAATAATAAACACCTGGGATGTTATTACTCATCATATAGAGCATTACAGTTACTCCTGATTTATCATCCGCGCCAAGAATTGAATTCCCATCGGTCAGTATCATTGTCTCTCCCTTTTCCTCAATTTCATATAATACTGTCTCAGTTTGATTTCTGTCTGCTGTGTCTAGGTGTGATGTAAACATTGTCTGGGAATTTCCGATTATCTTATAATAGTTACCAAATTGATCTTTTGTTAGGCCACTTGGTAGGTATTTGACAACACCTTCCTCTGTTCCGTATGGATATGTCCTTGTGACAAGTGATATGAAGGTAGACTTAATGTCTTTGGGGTCAAATTTTTTATCATACTCTTTTGAATCAATCAATTTGAATTTTGAACCCTTTTCACCCTCATCGCCATCTTGTCTGTATTCACCACCATTTTTTATACTATTATATTCTCTCTGAAAGTCAAAGACTTCTTTTTTTGAGAAAGTATCACTGAAGTAGTATTGAATAAATTTGCCAATTTTCATTGGATAGACCTTATCACCGATCTTTACATCAAAATGCCAGTTTTGCTTCGATATATCAACTTCCTCAATTCTTAGGCCGTTGTGGACGAGTGCTGATGATTCAATTTCAATTATTTCTCTTGCTATTGGACTTTTTATCTCATCTAGAAGATCAAAAAACTTATCTGTGAACTTTATGAGTGGAAGTGGCTTCCTTTCTTCTTTTTTTTCCTCTGCCATAGTTTATATATTAAATTTTAATTCTAAAAAATGATTTCATATCCAGATTCTATAATAAGTTCTTTCCTTCTTTGAAAATTCAACCTTCTAGGGTTGGGTGGTTCAATTTCAAAATCATGGAAGACTTCAACCAGTCTATCCCAGATCACCCTCCTTCCATGAATAGCTCCCCACTCATTAATTGATAAAAGAATTTCTAATTGAATTTCTTGGTTCATCTTTGATAGTTCATCTTTAAAAATTTCTAAAATTTGGAAAACTGGGTTATCATCTAGTACAATCTCATAATTGAGACAAGTTTCGGGGACGCCAATAAAATCAAAAATTTCATTGTTACTCACGTCAATATAATCCCCAACATATTTTGGTAGTCCTTATAGAGAATTTATGATATTACTATATGCCAATAGACTACCTGATATAGATTCTGGACAGTTTTCAAGATTTTCAACTTGGTTCCAACTGATATCAAAATCTCCATAGACTTTTTTTGGAGAACCCTCAAGAGAAGTTATATAATTGCTTTTAAGGTAGATTTCCCCTCCAATATCACAATTCCTTAGATTCTTTATTGATGTAATTTTATTATTATTTAGGTATAAATGTTGACCAATCTTTTTAGGGAGATTGTCGATATTTTCAATATAGTTACTTCCACAGTTGAAGATTCCATCAACAAATTCTGGGCAATTTTTCAGATCTCTTAATCTATTATTTGAGCAATCAAAGTTGCCGCTAATATTACCAAATTTTATTGGTAATATTTCTAATCTCCTATATGTTATATCAACATCTCCCATGACATCAACCTTACCATCACTTTGGACCTTGAATTTTTTAAGTCCTAAATCATAAAGACATGTATATGTAATTTTACTCCTGTCAATAAATGACTTGAATTTTTTTATCATCATATTGAAATTTCATTTGCGTTTTTATAATCAACACTTACCTGTCCAGACTTCATATCTGGTAGCTTTTTTACAAATCTCGCCTTACACCAAACAACTTTTCCAGATCCGCCCTTTAATTTTGAATTTTTGATTGCTAGTTCAGCAACTTCTTTTATTATTCTCTCATCGGGTATATTATCCTTGACCCTGATCACAATGTGACTACCAGGGACACCTTTAGCATGCATCCAAATATCGTCGGGATCTGCCATTTTGGTTGTTAGATAATCATTTGAATCAGAATCCTTTCCTATTAAGACTTTAAAGTCTCCAACTTGAGTCTCTTTTAAGTTTGGGAATTTATTCTTTGATTCGTGAAATTTTTCATATCTTAGCATAGTCTATATATAAAAATTGGAAAAGGAAATACTAAATAAGGCAGTTCATATGAGTGGTATCCATCCCACTAGAGTTCAAAATGTATATTTATTTGGATCAAGGGTATATGGAACAAATAATGATAATTCGGACTATGATTTTATTGTAGTTTGTAATAATCCATTTTTTGAAAAGGAAATTAAGGTGGATAACTATAACATCCACTTAATGACCATGGATATCTATATGTCAAAATTGAAAAATCACCTACCAACAACGGTTGAATCATTTTATCTTCCTGATGAATTTAAATATGAGTCTATTAAAGTTGATTGGTCACCAAATCTTCAGTCACTAAGACACTCCTTTTCTCACGTTTCATCAAATTCTTGGGTCAAAGCGAAAAAGAAAATATTGCAGGGCGATTACCAAATTGGAATAAAATCATTATTCCACAGTCTAAGAATTCCAATGTTCGGTAAACAAATTGCAGAATACGGGAGTATATTAGACTTTAGTGAGGCAAATTTTATTTGGGATAATTTGAGTTCCAAATATTGGACGTGGGAGGAAATTGATTCGGAATTTAGATTGGACAGAAATAGAATCTTATCTGAGTTTAGGGAATCCAGTCCTAAGATTTAAATTTTTTCAATTTCCAATGTCTTGATTCCCATTTTTTTATTTCCTTTTCCTTTTCCTCAATTTCTGCTTTTGCATTAGATATTAAACCTAATTCGGAATTGAGCTCTTCTTTTTTTGATTCAATTTTAGCTAGCTCTGATTGGATATTATCCCACTCCTCTTTTAGATTTTCCCTCTCTTTTTGGATCTCAATATCTTTTTGTGAAATTGATTTTTCTTTTGATTCAATTTCTGATAGTTTTTCTTTTTCAAGATTGAGTTTTTCCTCAATTTCTAGTTCTCTCTTTTTCAGTAACTCTTCAAGACTAATGATCCTTTCCCTCTCTTCACTTATTTTACCCTCTCTTTCAATCAACTTTGATTCTTCAAGTTGAATTTTTTCTTCCAATTCTTTTAGTCTATTTTGTATATTTCTCTCAGTTTCTTCCTCTCTTTGTTTTATTTTGTTTTCTAGATCAGTAAATTCCTTTGACTTATACTCAAACTCTTCTGATAATTTTTTTATTTCTAGCTCCCTATCATCAAACTTTTTGAGCTTCTCATCAATATTTTCTAGCTTTTTTTCTTTTTCTCTTTCCTTAGCTCTAACCTTGAATATTACGTTAGCTCCTACCACCAATGATACAGCTAGTGGGTCAAAAACCAACATAAGGGCTAAAATAAACCAATTAACAACAGTGTCAACTGGTTTTTCTGTTATCTTGGCAATGTATTTTAACGGTCCGATTTCTGAAGCGATATCTCCATTGGTCTCTAGATCAAGTTTCTGAAGATCTAGACTTGTTATTGAGTCGTTTAGCATTATTTCTCTTTTAACTATTTCATCTCTTCTTGATTGTGTTGAAGCTAATTGGGTTTCAAATGCCTTTCTATTAGCTGATGAAGTTGTCGTTACCATTTGACCACTTTTGTCCCTATATTGTATTACATTATTTGAGAGTGCTTTAGTTAGATCATTTATATTTTGATTAATTGAATTTTTCTCATTTCTGATTTCCTCTAGTTGGGTTGAAAATAGATTTCTTTTTAATTCAATTACTCCGACCTTTTTATCCACATTCTCTACCTTATTTGCGGTTTCGGAATATGCTGATGATAGGTATCCATATATACCAGCAGACGTCAGAACCATTAGTATGAATACAGCAGCAAAATAATATGTTTTCAATAACTTATTCAAATTCTCCCAATATTGATATAGGAAAGACGCTAGAACTAGCTTTGCTAGTTCTAGCGATCCCATCATTATCATTACTTGGCTACTGGATCCAGAGAATAGCTTTCCTACTCCAAATACGGAATAAAAGGCTGCTGAAAGTGACACTGATAAAGCTGATAGTATGACTAAGTAAGGTAAAATTTTCTTTTCCATTAACAATATATATATATTAAATTCAATGGTCTTTTACTACTTCATCTATAACTCTGTTTAATTTCTGAAAATGTTTTTTTAATTTGTATTTAAATCTTAAATTCCAATTTTTAAAATATCTAATTAAATCCTCCTCATTTTCAACATTTTTAATCCACCTAAATTGTATTCCGTTATTCAGTAATTCATCATTGAATCCGTTGACTAAAATTTTAGTAAGATCAACTCCCAACATCTCAATTAAGTCACTAACATATTTTTTTGGATTAAAGTTTTCAATTTCTTTGATCTTTTTCCAGATATGTGTCGTTTTTAGGATACTAAACAACTGATCTTTATCTTTAATTTTTTTGAATGTCAGTAGTTGGTAGGTTTGTGAAACTCTTGCATTCATCTCATTGTCTAGAGTTAGATATACTAAATTTCTAAAATATGAGAAAATATCAAAATCATCCTGCTTAATTGTTCTGACAAGAGATTTTTTTATTCTATTATAGAGTGGAAAAGATCTTTGATTTATAACTATATTATAGTATTCGTAAAGATGTGTTAGTTCGTGGGATATCAACTCATGTAAATAAAAATGGTCCAATTTAGACTTTTTAGGAATATCAAATTCTAGGTATATGTCTTTTAATAGATTACTACCCTTTAAATAGAATTTTGAATGGTAATTACTCCTATCCATTTTGATTACAATGTTAATTGATTCTATTTGGGAAATTTCCTCAAAATCGGTATCAATTTTTATATAAAATGGGACATAATCTTTGTCTGATATATATTCCAACTCTTTTGATATTTTTCCAGATATTATTGTGGATAGTTTTTTTATGAAATTAGATATTCCTCGGTTTTCATTAATATATTCATAATATGTCAATACCATTGTGGTTTTTTATTTTCTCATTAAAATTCAAACTTCTCCTTAAGAAATTACTTAAAAAGAGAATTCATCATACCTTTCACTATCAACATCTTGTTTAAAACTCGACACATAGCTCTCAATTTCTGTCTCCTGTGGGGCAGATTGGACTTGAGTTGAATCACCAGTCCACTGATTTATCCAGTTGATCGGGTTTTGTACCTTGTCAAAAATTGGATTGAGTCCAATAATTTTCATTCTATTATTTGTTAACCACTTCATGTACTGGGATAGTATTTCAGCATTTAATCCAATCATAGATCCGTCTTTGAATAGGTATTCAGCCCACTCCATCTCTTCCTGAGCGGCGTCTCTATACATTTGGTAAACGATTTCTTCACAATCCTCAGCTACTTTAGTGAATCCCTCTTCCCAATTGCTTCTAAGATTTTTAATTATAAATGATGTGAATCCCATGTGTAGATTTTCATCCCTGTTTATAAGTGATATTATCTTGGCATTACCCTCCATTTTCTTATTTTGAGCAAAGCAATAGGAACACGCAAAGCTCACATAGAATCTTATTCCCTCTAAGATGTTGATTGATACCAATGTTAGATAAAGCTTCTTTTTCCTATCATATTCACTTTCATCGGGGATTGAATTGATAAGCTCATCATAGTAGTGTGTAACTGAAGATGCTCTTTTAAGAATCTCTTCATCCTTCATTATTGAGTCAAAGACTTCTGATGGGTCTGAATAGATATTTTTTATTATGTAGGTGTATGAATATGAGTGTATGGTCTCAAAGAATTCCCATGTTTTTGAGAATAGCTCAACCTCTTGGTTAGAACAGTCCTCAAGTAGATTTGAAATTCCCCTACTTTGAATTGAATCTAGTAGTATTTGATACCCTAGATTCTTTGTAAATATGAATTTTTCATGGTCGGACAAAGATTCAAAATCACCCTTATCCTTTGATATATTGACCTCTTCTGGTCTCCAGAAGTAGCTAATATGTTGCTTGAACATATTGAAGATTTTATCATATCTGAACTTATCATATCTCTGAATTGAAAGTCCATCAGAATTCCCAAAGAAAAGTGGGAATTTGGTAAAATCTAAATCTTGGTTGGTATTTAATATGTGTTTCATGGTTTGTAATTAAAGTTCTTGTTATATAGTTTTTCCTCTATTAAGTTTTTTAGGAAATATTTTGGTAACATATCTAGTAAAAGTTTACTTCAATATTATTACAAAAGAAGCTATTGGACTATTGACCTCGTCTTGGGCATATCCACTCTTAGAAAATTCAATTTTGACTCGGGATACCATATTTTCAACTTTATCTTCGTTATTTTCTTCCCAATCTAATTTCAATTTTCCCAAAGTTATATCAAAATCGTTTGATCCGATCACAATACCATTGAATTCAAAATCTCTATCATTTGAATTGAATAATTTAAGACCACTCATTGACGATATTCTTTTATACAGGGATCTGAATTTTTGATAAAGTTCTCCAAAATCAGATATTCTATATAGTGGGAGGTCAATAATGATCATGATAAAATTAGAGATGGTCCCATATTTGACTATTCTTCCCACTTTATTCTTGTCAATTGGGACTGAGAATTCCCCCTTTTGTTTATAATAATTGTATCGCGCTGGGCATCGTCCTTCTCTTGGCCATGATGTATTGTATCGGTAGCCTGTTCTCGAAAATTTCTTAGAATTTGGAAATTGTATTCTATCAATTTCGCCATAAGTTTCAGATTGTATATCCTCTTCAATTTCCCCCATACCAAGAATAATCAATTCCGAATCATATTCATCAAGAATCTCAATTTCTATGAGGTCTTGAATTTCCCCCAATTTGTCTTGTGTTGTTTCAAAAATTTTGAAACTTTTCAAATTTTTCATAGGATATATATTATTTTAATAATATATCAAACCTTATTATTTCTGGGTCTTCTTGTAGTAGAATGGTTAATTCTTGTTCAAATGGGTAACTCCAATCAACTGGAAATTGTAATATTATACTCTCTCCTAAATCAAGGGCAGATATTTCGTTTTCAATCATCGGACCAATATTATATTGTTCTAATTCTGTCATTGAAAGAATCCTCTTCATTGCTCCATTGAAAGATTTTGTCATCTGAGTAATATATTCAGATCTTGTTATTAGATCCCAAGGAAAATCAATTGTGATTGATATGAATTCGGATCTGGGTTTCTCTTTAATGATATCTTCTGAACGTGGGACTTTTCTAAGACTTGACCTTGATGTGTCAGTTGAAAAATCTCCAAATTTAGGATGGTGTGTTATAATCACGTATTCTCGACGTGGATGCTCGCGAGACCGCGCAACTAGTTCCATTTCCCAACCCACACCAATCACAAAATCCTTATAGTCATAGTTGTCAAATACATCTGTTTCTAAAATTTCCCTAACTTCCTCCAAGAGTTGGTGGTAGTTCTTCATATTTTCTTTGAATCTCTTTATTCTCATAGTATCATTTATTTTCTTCAATTTGAGACTCAACCGTTAATTTCAGTAAGTTCTGGATTGCCCTTACTTTACTTCTATCTAGATATTTTCTGATCAGGGGCATTAGAACCAATGATCCAGGGATCAGGATATATCCGGTCCCCAAGACTGATGCCTTTACGATATCATTTACTGTATCAATTAGGTTTTTAAGAGACTCATCGTCTTTGTGAATTTTTCCAGATTTTATATCCGATATGGCAATATTGGCCTTTTTTCTTAAAGCTCTTGTAACCTTTATTCCAGTTTTAAGTCCTAAAAATTTATCTAATTGTTCAATTGACTTTTCAAACTTCATAAATTATATATTATTTAAGAAAAATCTGAATGAAGCAAATATCTTGATCTATTATACTTTTTAAGTAATCTTTCACTTGTGATTTATTTGGACTTATCCAATTTATCATAACTGAGTATGATTCACATGACGATAGAATACCATTTGAAAATGATACATCCATTAATTGGATTTGTTTAATTCCATCTATTTTCCCTATTGATTTATTGATTCTAGTATTTGGTCTAAATTTAGTAAAAAATATTCAGGATTAATATAGATCTCTAGTCCTATGAAGTCTCTTGACCAAACTTCTCTGTATAATTCTAGTGGTGAGTTAGGAGTATTGAACCCCGATCCATCCATCCATTGTTGAAATGGATGTCCCATTCTTTCCGGCATTTGATACCTATACAAAACTTTTGGGTATATTTTATCATTCTTGGTGTACTCAAATTTTGATTCTTTTGACTCACCAAAATATGATATTTCCATTTGATACTCATCAATTAGATAGTTTTCAATAATATCTCTTATTTCTTCAATGTTATTAAAAGATTCATTGAATTTAAAAATTTTCATATCTTATATTATTTAAGGAATATTTGAATTCTCATATTATCAGATTTGGGGCCACGCAATAAAAATTCATTAATTTTATCGTAATTATAATCCGATTTCCAGTCTATGTCCTTTATATCCCACCATTCATCAAAGGTTATAGAATTCTTAAAAAATGAAGCGTGTAAGTCTCCAAGTCTTAAATATGTCATAGACTCTATTCTGGCTATTGACGATTTTATTGAATTGAGTATATCTACTAGATTGTTCATAAAATATTCTTTAATGCATCTGAATTCTATTATTAGAAAATCAGACTGATCATCAACTTCATATAACAATATATTAATACCATCAAACTGCTCGCTATCACTATTGATTAAAACCTCCTCCTTCTCGGGGAGTTCATATTGATACATAACATCTGGGTTCATATGTCTTCTGTATTGATGTCCAGTTGCATCAGGCGAGTTGAAAATAAATTTGGTCTCTACCCCCCATCCAAATTTTCCTAATTCCACGTCAAAATCATCTAAAATTTGAGAATCTAAAATGTCTCTTATTGTCTCAAGAACATTGTCCTCGGAGTACATCTCATTGAATTTTTTAACTTTCATTCGATTTGAATATTATTTGTATGGTAATTTCATCCGACATTTTAAGCTTTAAAAATTTTAATATTTTTGATGTGTTTGGATTTTTCCAATCAACCTCTATTTGATGAGACCATTCATCACATGATATTGAATTTCGGACTGTAATATCAACCATATTTGTCAATTCAATATGGCAAATTGATGATATCATATTGATGGAAGATTTTATTGAATCTACTATTGATAGATTTCCAAGTAAATAATTCTTATCACATAGTAACTCTATAAATATGAATTTTTGTTTCTTTTTAAGGACACACTCATCGTCTTCGTTCGGATCTCCAACCTCAACACCATATCCATCCACATTCACCAAATATTCTTCATTCGTGAAAATATAAGAGTAGGTATCAAATTCATTGCATGAATAGTATTCCTCAACACTATGTCCAAATTTTCCCAATTCCACATCAAATTCATCTAAAATTTGAGAATCCAAAATATCTCTAATTGTCTCAAGAACATCGTCCTCAGAGTACATTTCATTGAATTTTTTGATCATAACTTGAGCATATTTTCTATTCTAGATATTTCTGATGTCTTTATTTTTAGCAAATCATTGGATTCAACTTTAGACAATCCTCCTCCATAAACATTATCTATATCATTGTAGTGAATAAAATTCCTCACGAATCTTTTCAACTCATGAAGCTTCTTTTTAAGAGATCTTCTTTCTTTGCCTGATATTAGATTTGACTTCATTTGATGTTTTTCACTTCACCTTTTTTGTAGTCAATTTTGTCAAATTCTTTTACGATTTTATCTATTGTTAAGTCATCAATAATATTGATGCTATTATCCTCACTATTATCTATAAGAGAATGTATATAACTTTTGACTGATACGAAACCATCTTTGGATATCCACCCATAGCTTTCATCATATTTTCTATATGGTTTCCAACTTATGCAGACAGGTTTATTATCAAAGTACCAAACCCTAATACCAACTTCTGTATCTGTACATATCCATCTATGTAAATAGCAATATGTCAGTCTACTGTTTTCTCCTTGATCTGGATAATCATAAATTTGAAATTGATTTTCACATATATCATAGATATCACTTTCCATTTTTGAAGTGTCAATCATATTGAGTATACTATCAACTGTGATTTTGGATGACTCATTTATCTGAATGTATTTCTTTATATGTCTCATAATTTCTATATATTAAATTAATATACGGATATTATATAGAACATGCTCCAGATTCACAATCAGCTTGTCCCATAGACTCTATATCATCAGACTTCTTGTCGTCTGTATTAGCATAGTAGAGTGTTTTAAGTCCATATTTATAGGAATAGAGAATATCTTTAATTACACCAGCAATTGATATACCATCATTGGAGTAGTGATAATAATGGTTAGCAGACACAGATTGATCAATCCATTTTTGGATAATCGCTACAATATTTGTATATCCACGATTATCTGGCATATCAAAGGCCAATTCATATTTGTTCTTTAGTTTAACACACTCTGGTGCTACTTGTTTTACGAGACCTGACTTTGACTTTTTTGTTATCACAAGGGAACGCACTGGCTCAATTCCATTGGTTGCGTTTTGAACTACAGCAGATGATTCTGCTGGCATTATGGCTGTCAAGACACTATTTCTAAGTCCGAATTTTTGTATATCCTCACGTAGTCCCTCCCAATCGCAAGAATAGTCTCTCTTTATTAATTCATCTACATTCTTATTATATCTATCTATGGGCAGAATTCCCTTTGAATAGGAAGTTTTGTCAAACCACTCACATGGACCCAGTTCCTGAGATAGCTTATTTGATGCTTTAAGTAGTGAATATTGTATGTTTTCAAATAATTCATCTACGTAGAATAGGGCCTCCTTATCGGAATATTTTATTCCTTGTTTGGCTAGCCAATAGGCAAAATTTGTTACACCAACTCCAACAGATCTGCGCTTTAGCATTTTTTTAGCAGCATTTATTGGATAGTCCTGATTTTCAACAACATATTCAAGAATTCTGACGATGTACTCAGCTACTTTATGTAACTCTTTAAATGATTTGATATTTCCTAAATTAAATGCCGCTAGTGTACATAAGGCAATCTCACCATTTGACCTATCTAGATTCTCTTCTTTATTATCAACATCGTAAATACTCTCTATTGGACTTACTGGAAGTACTATTTCAACACATAGGTTACTCATTTTCACCCTTTCTAGGAAAGGTGAGTTATTATTGGCGTTATCTATATTCATTACATACATTCTACCAGTTTGAATTCTTTCCTGAGCAAATGAATTCATAAGATCTCTGGCCTTAAGGGTTTTTCTTGGAATTGACTTGTCAGACTCATATTTTTTATAGACCTCTTCAAATTCTGGTAGACCAAAGACATCATATAGGCCAGGAACGTCAGATGGTGAAAATAGGGAAACTTCTCCATTTGCAACGAACCTAGAGTAGAATAGTTTTTCAAACTGAATTCCATAGTCCATGTGTCTAACTCTATTATCATCAGTTCCTTTATTATTCTTGAGAACAAGTACATCTTCAATTTCTTTGTGCCACCATGGGAAGTAGAGGGTCGCAGATCCCTTTCTAATACCACCCTGTGAACAAGAGTGTAGTGTTGATTGAAACATTTTAAAGAATGGAATTACTCCAGTGTGGACAACTTCACCATTCCTAACCTTTGACCCCAAAGCTCTGATTGATCCGGCATTTATACCAATTCCAGCTCTTTTTGCCACATATTGCCCAATTGCCACATTTCCGTAAAAAATTGAATCTAAGGAGTCTCCAATTTCAATTAGGGTACAAGATGAAAATTGCCTATTTGGGGTTCTAATCCCAGCTACTATTGGCGTCGGTAAAGAAATTTTATGCTCGGATATCATATCATAGAGTTCTTTTACATGAGCAATTCTTATGGACTTATCATAGTCCGCAAAAACTGTCATTGAAATCATCATGAAGCAAAACTGTGGAGTTTCATATGATCTACCAGTTGATCTATCCTTTACTAAATACTTGTCAATAAGTTGCTGAAGTCCAGCATATGTTAATTCATAGTCTCTATCGTGCTTTATATACTTATCAAGATCTGATATTTCATCTTCGGTATATTTGTCTAAAATTAGACCATCATAGAGATCCACACCAATATTTCTCTTTATTGTCCAAATAAGACTCGGCATCTCAATTTTGGTTTCAAAGACCTCTTTTCTTAAAAGGTAGTTTAATAAATTTGAGGCTACATACTGATAATTTGGGTTTTTTTCATTTATCATATCAACTGCCGATTGAATCAGAACTTTGTGTATTTCAGATGTTTTAATGCCTGGATAAAATTGAAGTTGTGCGTTCATTGCTACATCCGAAGCTGAGACCCCACTTAGTCCTTGTGTTGCCCAAAGTAGGACTTTATTAATTTTTTCTGCTTCAAAAACTTCCTTATTTCCATTTCTTTTTGTGACAATTAGGTCTCCCGACTTTGTTGATTTTTTTGTCTGTGTTAGTATTTCTGACATTTTTGCTTTTATTTTTTTATATTAGGTAATTATATATTTTGGGGTCTCGTAGTTTTTTTGATAAATCTTTAAAATTTAGATAAAATCAATGTTGTCTAATTTATTAAGATTGTAATTAAATTTTGTGTTGTTTAGTATCTTGGT
>JACCDY010731001.1_pt1 | contig 14433 bp, 26 predicted proteins | sample 7446391 | NCBI WGS metagenome assembly JACCDY01 (sample SAMN15323451, study PRJNA562643) | freshwater metagenome | isolation source: river surface water | place: USA:Blue River Watershed | collected 2017-08-18 | reverse complement strand
GGCGGTGGCGGCCTAACCGCTGGCGGTGGCGGTCAATCTGGTAACGTAGGTAGCCCTGCGAGCGCTGGTGGCGCTGGTGGCGCTGGTGGCTTGATTGTACTTAACTAAGGAAACATAATGGCAACTTTTGCGGTAATTGAAAATGGTTTTGTAGAGAACATAGCCCTTGCTGACAGTAAGGCAATTATGGAGCTTCTTCTTCCTGGCAAGATTCTTATTGAAGAAACTGAAGAAACGGGTATTGCCTGGGTCGGGGCTGAGGTTATTGATGGTAGGTTCAAGCCACCTCAGACGGCGGCGTCTTGGACTTGGGATGCTGAGGAGTTTGAATGGATTCCTCCAACTCCAAAGCCAGAAGTTCCTAGCTACTGGGATGAAGAGTCTCTAAGCTGGGTAGAAATTCAGATTACTACCACAGAGGAAGAAAATGCCTAAGCTATACAACACCGTAACTAAGAAGTTCGACATGATGCCTGACAGCTATGTAGGGAAATTTCCTTACTTGGCTGAAGAGGTTGCCGTTGAGGTAGTCGAGCCAGTTGTCGAGGTAAAGCCAGCCAAGAAGAAGAAGGCTGAGTACGTCCCAGCTGCGGTAGATTCTGACGGCGATGGTCGAGTTCAGGATGGCACTCCGTTCGAGCGTGAGGCTGGAACTGAATTGTCCCCTGAAGAGGTGACAGCGATTCAGGAATCAGATTCGGCGCTTTAGCAGATAAGCTAACCTTCAAGGAGTAGTTGAAGGAGACACCATGCTAGAAAATCTTGGCACACCCGAAGACCGTAGCTATTGCATCATTATCCGTAAGGGGCTGACTCTTAGCCCTGAGGACTTCGCAATCTACAAAGAAGCACTTGACGACCCTCGCTGGGGACACACCATACTAGCCGACAGGCTAACCAAGTTAGGCTTGAAGACGGCGAAAGACTCGTTACGTCGCCACAGGGAAAAGACGTGCAGCTGTGTTGGGTAGCCTGAAGTTAGAGCCTAAGTGGGACACCATTAGGCAGGCGCAGCCAGTGAACATCACAGCGCCAAAGCCAGCGAAGAAGCCGAAGACCAAGCACAAGGTTGCTATTGCATTGCCTGACCCTCAAATTGGGGGTCGTTTTTTATTTGATAAAGGGTGGGACCCGTTTCACGACGAGGCCGCTATGGATGTTGCCCTGCAGCTTGTTGCGTTTCTTGAGGAGACGGACAGAGTTGACTGGGTTATCAATCTAGGAGACTTCCTAGACCTCCCCAGCCAGGGTCGCTTCGACCAAGAAGCGGGCTTTGCTGGGACTACCCAACGGGCGATTGACAGGGGACATCTATTTCTTCAACAGCAGAGGGCAGCGGCTGGGCCTGAGGCAGAGATAGTGCTTATTGAAGGAAACCATGACCGACGCTTGGAGAAATACATTCTCTCCAACTCGGCTGCAGCATGGGGTCTAAAGCGGGCAAACATGGATGAACTCCCAGTTATGAGCTTGCCTTATTTATTGCGTCTCGACGAAATTGGAGTGACCTACATTGACGCATATCCCGCTGGAGCCTTCTGGCTCACCCCTACAATCAGAGCCATTCACGGAAACAAAGCTAGAAGCAACGGCTCTACCGCAGCAGCCTACACAAACGCTGACCCTCACATTTCTACCGTCTTCGGGCACGCACATCGCCTTGAAATCCAATCGAGGACCGTATTCAATCGGGATGAAGCTATCCGAAGCGTCGCCGTCAGTCCAGGTTGCCTATGCCGTGTTGATGGAGCAGTGCCTTCAGTTAATGGAAGCACGCATGTCGACGGCTCACCTGCCAAGTATTACGAAAACTGGCAGCAAGGAGTCGCCGTCATCGTAATCGAGAATGATGTTCCGTATGTGGAACTAATCGAGATTCGTAACGGCGTTGCTTGGTTCCGTGGTCAGAAGTTTACAGCTCGGAAAGCCTCTTAGCTTCCGCTGCTAGTATCTCTTCCATTGTCGCCTTGGTGTCAGGGTCATGGTCGAACCAGTCTGCACCCTTCTCCCCCTTTGGGATGAATGGCATAGTGTGGACTGGTCTTTCGCCGTAAGCTGGGTCGTTTAGTGCGTGCCAAGTGTTGTGGCAGTGGTCGCAAATCCTGTGCAAATTGCCAGGAGCATTGTTCATTGTGTTCTTGTCAGGTCCGTGGTGACGGTCAGACGCAGGACGCCCCACACAGCCGACGATAGGAGCAACTCCACCGCCAGCTCTTTTGAGACCAGCCCATTCGCATACCATTCCAGGATTGATTGGATACATTTGCGCCGCCCTCTTACGACCTGTGCTGATAGGGTCGGTGTAGTCGGCAAGGTCTTTGCCTCCTTGGTAGCCGTCGCTGATGTAGCCTGTGTCAACTTCTTTATCGTTCTCGCCTGAATCAAATACTCCCTGAGCATCAACCTTCACCTCTCCCGTCGGGCCGAACTTTACCTCACCGCCACAGCAGCACTCTTCACTATCCCAATGCCACCAGACGTGGCACTCGTGGTGAAAGCCTGACCTGCAAGCAAAGCAAGGGTCTTCTTTACTGCCAATATTTGTCATCGTCGCCATCCATTGCGAGCTGGTCGATGTCCCCTACCAGCTTGTGAACACTTGAAGCATTGTTGAAGCTGTCAATCTTGAGCAGCTCAATGCCAACGAACATCTTGAAACCAATCGAGGTGGACTCAGTGACGCCTAGACGGGACTTCAGCTCACGGTTGAAATTGTTCTGAGGGAGCGACTTCTCGCCGTTCTCAGCGCACCATTCACGGTAAGCATTGTATACAGCCGTCTTGGTGACGGAGGAGCTGTCAGAGAGAATGACCTTCTCGTCGATGAACTTAGCCAAGTGGTCTTCTTCGTGGCGGTAAGCCTGAGTGGCTAGCTTCACGGAGTCAGGCTCAGTCATGCCGTGCTCAGTGATACGAACAGCACCCTCGACCATCCACTGCAGGATGCCAGGCCCCTCTTGCTCAACCAGCAAGTCAGCGAGGTTCTCTTTACGCTTGTTGGCAGGGATGGTCTTCTTGAAGTCAATCTTGCGAAGTCTTCGCCAGAAACCGTCACCACCAGACTTCACCTCAGGCAAGTGGTTCACCGCTAGGAATAGCGTGTGAGTTGGCTTGAAGTCGAAAAAGTTCTGGTTCATGAAACGGGCAGAGAGCATGTCTCCACCAGTTAGCATCTTTACCCTCGCCTCGTTGAAGCGCCCGTCGGGTCTGGTCTCTGACGCCACAGCGAAGCGAACACCACGTAGTCGAGCAATCTCGGTTGGGTGTGCGGAGCTACCTGTTTCGAGTAGGAAGTTCTCAGGCATCGTTGCAGCATAATCTCCCAGAATTTTGGAAACCACATCCAAGATGGTTGATTTACCGTTGGCACCTGTTCCGACCAGAACTGGAAGTACATGGAATCGTGAGTCACCAAAGAGTGCGGCTCCAAGCAGCTCCTGTATGTAGGAGATGCGGTCCTCGTCTTCAATAACCTCTGACAAGAACTTGGACCATAGCGGAGTTGGAACAGCTCCCATAGGGCAAGTGGTCTGCCTAGTGTTGAGGTCAGTTGCCTTGTTCGCTGGACGAAGCTCTCCAGTTCGGAGATTGACGATGCCCGAAGGAGTGCAAAGATTGTTAACGTCCGAATCGAGGTCCACAGCATTGACCAAGACTTCTGGGTCAGTGCCCGCAATAATTGTCGCATTCATAAGCCTTTCTTTGTTGGCTGAAGCCTCAGCCCATTTCAGCTGCTCGCCCGCAGCACCAGCTTCAAGGGCGAAATAGGCAGCATCGATTGCGGTTTGCACAATCATCTTCTCTCGGTCTGGCACGAAGTGGGAGCCGTCCCACCTCAGCCAGCCAAGCTCAGGGACGAACTTGTATTCGCCCTTCATGTAGTGGATAAGTCTGCGTGCATTGGCAGCATCAGTTCTGCCGTATGCACCGAAGCTGGATACGTAGACCTGCTTGAGTTCATCTTCGCTGGCCTCAAAGTTCACTGGAGCTTCGAGTGGTATCACGCTGATGTCAGCGTTGGTCAAGTCCTTGTGGTCGTGGTTGCGTAGCTCTTCAGCAAGCTTCTTCTCAGAGAATGCCTCTACACGTGCAACAGCCCACTTGTTAGCAGCTCGCAGCTCACCTTGGTTCTTAGGGCGCTTTGGTGGCATAGATAGGAACTCGTCGAACCGCTCAGAGAGCTGACCAACAATAAGCTTTGCCGAGTCCTCGGTGATGCAGCCGTTGCGGTGGGCAGCGTTTAGCCTAACCAGCTGCTGAACTAGCCAGCCGTGACGGGACTTAGGTGCCTTGACCCCAGGCCTGACAGCTGCAAACAAAGTTGGCACAAAGCCACAGTCATGGGCTGCATAATTCCAGTCGGCGCTCGCAGACACCTGCTCAAAGTCATCAAGCCCAGTGGTAACGCTAGCAAAGCCATGAGCAATCAGCACATCGTTCAGCTCTTCATAGCTGATTGGTCGCCATGATTCAGGCAGCTCAATGGTTACTGGCTTTGGCTCTGCCTTGTGGTTGTATGAGCCAGGCGCACGGAAGATGCGAGGCAAGTCAAACACCGAGTCAAGCTGACCGCCCTGTGAGGCAGCTAGCCAGCGAACAAAGGCACCCCAGCGGAGGAGCAACGAAGTACCAAGCTCTTGTGTGTACTCCTCCTCTGGGTCTATCGCCCAGTAGGGCTGTAGCCCATTACCAGAGTGAACCACAGCGCTGGGGCTCACTCCGATAAGGTCTGTAAGAAGTTGAATAAGCTCGTAGGCATTGTCAGGGGACTGGATGCCTGAGTCCTTGTAGTCGATGTCTACCCATACAGCAGATAGCCGTGAGATGTCCTCAGCCTTGCTTCTACCGCTTGCAATGGAAGGGTTGATTTCATACCAGACGTTGCACTCTAAGTCGTTGAGAGCCTCGACTACTGAGTCAGCGTGGCGAACCTTGGTCGCCTTGACTTTGAATCCTTGCTTGACGGACTGGTAAGCGATGTTGAGGTTATCATCTTCGCTACGGCCTAGTCGCTCTAGCAGTTCTTGGAATGGCTTGGTCAGTGCCAATTTGAATCCTTTCGGTTATATGGGGTATGGGGCGAGGAGAGAGATTGCGAGAGACCTCGCCCCATACCTTAGTTCTGCTAGAAGGTGTCGCCCTCAAGTAGCTCTTCGACAAGATACTTGTTTACGGACATTGCCTCAGCAATCTCCTCAGCGACGAAGCCAGCAACGCTCAGCTTCTTTGCCTTTTCAATCTGTGCAGCTGTTAGCTTAGCACCTTCAGCGCCCTTCTTGACAGGCTTAGCACCAGTAGTCTCGACCAGCAGAGCGTCGACATCTGGGTTAGAAGTAGCAGGCTCGATTTCGATGCCATACATCTTCACGTTGTTGTACTTCTTGTTAGAGGCGGGCTTCTCTCCCACGAATGAGATGGTGAAGACCATGCCCTTCTCAAGCTTGCTTAGGCCCTTAGCCTTCATCTCCTGCTTGGCAGCAGAGAGCTTCTGACCGAAGAGGTAGACACGGCGGGTGCCGTCATCCTCGTCCAGTGAAGGGTCTAGGTAGTCAGTTGCAAGGGTTACTTCAATCTGCAGCTTAGGCTTGCCGTCATCCCAGAACTCTGGCTCACCAGAGTCGTAGGAGCGAACCTGCACAGTTCGAAGGTCGGTGATTACTCCAGTGAAGGAGTCGCCAATCTTTGCATCCTTGAAGCTGATGCTTGGAATGGAGCGAGTTCCCAACAAATCGTTTGGGTCTGGAAGGAACTCAGTGTCTACGTTTACCATTTTTTACCTTTTCTTATCTTTTGTGTCTCGTTAGATTAGCGACGAAATATCGCCATCCTCCTGCTGGTCATACTTTTTGCAGTCCCAGCAGAAGCTTGCCTTGGGTTGCTTAGCAATCACTGCGTCCCATCCGATTATCTCGGCAGCGTCGATAAGCAACTCAAGTTTTGCCAATGATTCCATAGCAAGAGCTTCATCATAGCGAAGCATTACTACTTGTGCATTGGGTAAATCTACATCTCTTGGTAGGAATGTCAAGGATACGTGAGTTACAGCGTAACCCTTCTTGACCCAGCCTAGACCATACAGCATAGCTTGGATGCGGTATTGGTTTTTGATTTTGCCATTAGCCGCATCCTTCAAAGCGGTCTGGCCTACTACCTTCCAATCGTTGACGATAACGTTCTTGCCATCGTTGATGATTGCAGCCATGTCGCATGAGCCAGCAAGCTCCAAGCCCTTGTAGCTGTGCACGTGAAGCCTGTTCTCAAGGTGATACTCCTCAGGCCAGCGCTCAGCAAAGCCGTGCTCAAGTTGGTCATGGACTGCCGTGCCGATAAATGGAAACCAAGAACCATCAGGGGTGCGAGGCTTTTCAGCGAGCTTGCGAGCTACGCATTTACGGCAGTCCATGCCAACTTCGGAAATGCCAATCACAGATTGTCTGCTTCGAGCTGTGATGAAGAGTTCGGGGATGCGTAACATCCAGTTCTCAGCGGTCTCTACTGCCTTCCAATCGTCAGCTTGGTATTCGGATTGTGGGACATCGAGGATTTTGATTGGCATGGTCGTCTCTATTCTTTCTCGTTTGACATCTTATATAGCTTTTTTGCCCAGACGCTATCTCTGTAATACCCGTGGAGCTTGCTATTGGTTAGAAAACTTGCTAAATCGCCATCTTTTTTCACTGAAGCTGACTCTTTCATTTGCCAGTTTTTTCTAACAAAAGGCAGCACCTGTGCAAACGGCGTTCCCTTTTCAATTACTCCCTCAAAGCCTTCTTTGATAAAGAACGGCAAATGACCAGAGTTCAATACGCCATTCATGTCAACAACACCAGAGGTTGTCAGAAACGGAAGGTCATACCTGTTCATTGGGTGAGTAATAAGAAAACTTACGTTTTTATTTGCTTTCATCACATAAGGAAAGAACCAAGCAAAAACTTCCCTTGAATAGCCAGACGGAATGGGTAGCCCCATTAGGCTGTCTGGCTCACGAAACTGCACTGGGTCCCAGTCGATTTTCCATTTCAGATATGGTCCATCTGGAGTTTGGGTTACAACTATGTCGCATGGCGTAGTCACAAAGTAGCCGCTTGTCATAGAGTCCAAAAATGGCACGCATGACTTTACTCCGACAAAATGCGGGTCGTTCTTTTTAGGGAACTTTGGCATAGCCCTATACCAGCTCGGTAAAGCAGTTGCTGATGGGACTGGTGGCTCTATGAACTCATGCCTTTTTGCAAAGGTAATCAACTTCAATCGATTTTTATTTTTCATGCAATCGTCTCTATTCTTCTGGGGTGTCTAGCTTATCGCTGTGGTCTGACATTTTATGTTGCTTGATTTGCTCAATAAAGTAATCAAAGACCTCTGGAATGATTACCAAGCCGTGTTGCTTCAGCAGCTTTGGGAACTCTTCTTTTATTCGTCTGACCATGCGTTCCTGCTCTGCTTTTGCACCATCATCCCAGACTTGAATTCGTGCGTCATGCAAAGTCTCAAACTGATTCTTGGTAAGTGCAAAATTGTATCCGTCTATTTCAAGACGGTAATCAATTTCTTCTGGAAGATGAAATGCGTATTGGTTTGGGAGTTTGTAAGCATGTAGCCACACTCCTTTAGTCATGTCGACATGTATGGAATTTGGTCTTTGAGGTTTGCTCACTTCTGCTCTCCTTCTTCGTTGGTTTTAGTTAGGCGAGCGATGACTTCACGCTCAATCTCAACGCCACGTGACTCGTCAAGCAATCGACGGGTAACTTTGTAACGCTTAGATACCTTCTCAGCAATCGCCTGGTCGACTGTGCCAATGGCAATCAGGTTCCAGATGGTCACGTTGTGCATGTTAGATGCTCGGTGAACTCGGTCCTCAATCTGCTCAATGCGGTCAGGGTCGTAAGGCGAATCGAACATGATTAGGTCATCAGCTGCATCGAGGTTGATGCCAACACCCATCTGCCCTGATAGCAGGACGATACGGCAGTCACCATCTTGGAAGTCACGCTGAATCTGGTCACGTTGTTTCTGAGGGGTTGAGCCGTCAAGAATCTGCGGGCGCATGTCACGCTTCTCTAACTCCTCAGCCAACCAGTGCAACACCTTGCTGAACTGCGAGGCAATGACAACCTTGCCGTCGAGCGACTTGTCCATGTAGCCACGAGAGTCTAGCCATTCGATTAGCCAGTCAAGCTTGCTGGACTCGCCACCGACACGAGGCTCCCAGTTCTTATCCCACTGGCAGTCAGCCATCTGGCGGGCACGAGTAGCGAACACCATTGGCTCAGGGTTCTCAGCAGCCAGATACTCTTGGCGTGCCTCGAAGTAGTCACGAAGCTGAGCCTTGTTGAGCTGAACCTCGACATCTACATACTGCTTAGGTGGTAGCTGGGTAAGCACCTCAGACTTGGTTCGCCTAATCATCATGGTCTTATCCTTGGCAAGCCATGCCTCTTGGTTCTTCAGCTGGCCTACCATCTTTACCTTGCGGTTAGCCGAGACCCTCTGCTCATAGACAAAGAAGTTTCTCTCAAGCCATTCCCAGCGGTTGTCGCTGGTGTTCCAAGGGTCAAGGAACAGCCAAGTGCCAAAGCGGTTTTCAAGCTTGCCTCGGTCTGGCGTGCCTGACACTGCGATACGCATACAATCATCGGTGCGAGGGATGCGTAGCAAGCCCTGCCAGAACCTAGTTAGCTTGCGGTGGTTCTGGATAGGCAAGACCATGTGCGACTCGTCAATGATGATGGCGTCATACTCAGCCATGGTGATTGAGCCGACTCGATGTTCGCCAGTGTCCATGTAGTCAATGGCGTTGTGGTTAGCCACGATGATGTTGCAAAGCCCTGTGAGGTTGCCCTCGATGGCAGCTCGCTTCTCATGAACAGTGCCACGTGAGACGTCAATGACGTTGACGTTGTGATACGGGGCTACGAACTTCTCGATGGTGTCAAGCCAAGCGGTCTGAGCGTTGATGATAGGCGTAATGATGATGATGTTCTTGCCAATGTTGAACATCCCTGCCTTTTCTAATCCACCCAAGACCATGAGCGTCTTGCCCAAGCCAGGCTGGTCAGCAAGCAGAATCCTGCGCTGTAAGGCTATGCGGTCAGCTGCATCCCGTTGGTAGTCATAAAGAACGTTGTCGTAAATCTCCATGAAATCACCAGAAGTCCTCTGGTTCCGAGTCGCATCTGCATTTTTCCTCGGTCTTCCAACAAGATGGGCATAGGTCTTCTTCGCTGGGCTTAGTATCATCCCACTCTGGGTCGAAGTTGTAAAAATCATCATGTGCCATCTCTCTTTTCTCTCTCTCTTGGTTTTCAATAAATGGTTGTTAGTTTTCGATTATTGAAACTATCCGTTGCATCATCTCGACATCAAGCTCCATAGATAGAACTGCGTCGCTTAGCAGGTCGGTGATGATGTCGTTGGTAGCTCGGTAGACGCCCTCCTCGAAGCCGTCTACCGAGCCCTTCTCATACCAAGCAAGACATAGCTCGTCTATGTCGTTGCCCAGTATCTTATTCGCTAGCCTTTTTCTCAGTCCCATTGCATCCGCTCTCTCTGCAAGCACTAATGCGTTTCCCGCATACGTTGCAAGGCGAGATGTGCTGGTCGTCAATGAAAATGCTCTTACCCGCTGATGGGTGAATCCATACATGAACCATTAGTGAATGTTCAACCTTGTCTTGTCAGTTCGCTTGTAAATCTCAGGAAAGTCTACCAGCGGGAATAGCTCCTTGACCTTATCGGTCTGCACTGCGGTTTCACGCCAGCGTGAGATGCTTGCAACCTTTGCGCCGTGAATGAGAAGCTCGTCCTTCTCGCCGATGGCGTCGCGAATGATTGCCTTGATTTCATCCTCACGTGCCTTGAGGAACTTCATGTCCTCCTGCACCTTTGCTAGCTCTGCCATTAGCTCGTTAGCCAATACAGGGTCAGCCACCTCAACGGCGTTCTTGTTCTCCTTGGTAGCCTTTGGCTTACCAGTGATTAGCACTGCCTTAGCCTGTGCAATCAGTTCTTCGTGGGTCATTTTCTTTCTCCTTTGGTTATTAGGTCGAGCAATACTTGCTCAGTAATAAAGATAGTTGTGGTCTCTGACATTTTTGTAACACTGAGGTGATACATTTTCCCCATTTTGGAGGGGACGATGTGATAGCTCATTCCGCCCGAAGCCCAGACAAAGCCGTCAAGTGCGCCTCTGCCGATGTTCTCCCAGCCGTGTAGCTTGAGTTCATCACGAATGAATTTGGATAGCTGCTTAGCCAATTGTCTGCTCCCATAGGTCTGCCACGAAGGCATCGAGTGGTTCGAATGACTCAGCATACTTGCTCTGGGCGTCAGCTTCAAATTGGTATTGCATCTCAGGTGATGCCCAGTCGTAGCGATTGGGGCTACCATCGCCTAAGTTGTAGGTTTCGCAAACCAGGGCGTGGTCAGCAGTTCTGATGGTGCCAGACCAAGCAACTCCGCCATCTGGTGTCTTTGCCATGTAGTCGTCGCTGTATACATACTTCATAGTGCCACCCCAGCAAAGGGAAGGGCGAATACAAAGCCGAGCAACACTGCGAAAATGTAGGTATAAATGCTTGTTTTGTTTGCCTTGATGTGCTTTACTACTTTCAGCAAGGGTGGTTCTTTGCGGTCATGTTTTGACATGATGCTCCTTTCGGTGATGGGGGCGAGGTGGTCTAGGGATAGCCTCGCCCCTTTTCTTATTATGGTAGTAGTTCGTCCATGCCCTCGTCGGTCAAGACAAATAGCCTTAGACCAAGCTCAGGGGCACGCCTGCGAATAGTGTTCAAGAAGACTTCTTCCTCCATTGAATGGAGCTGAGTCACCTTCTCGTGGATAACCTTGGCAACGTTGATACGTTCCGAGGCGTAAGCATTGTCCAGCTCCTCAAAGTCCTTGGCTGTCCAATCGTGGGCATCGAAGATAGTGATAGGGGTCAGGCCGTAATCGCCATCTTCGCTAATCCATAGTGGGGTGGAGCCGTTGTCACCCATTACAACCTGAGTATCGGTTGTGCCCTTGTATAGCTGTATCACTTGCTCAGCTCACTTGGGTGAATGTTCATCTCAGCCATGTGGGATAGGCGCTTCAGAATGTCATAGGCAAATTCCTGTGCATCTGGGTTGTTGCCGTATCCTCTGGTGATGTCACGGGCTAGGTCACGGGCAATGAGTTGCCAAGTGTCCAAGTCCACGCCTAGCTGTTCGAACAAGGTGTCCTTAGCTTCGCCCAAGTCATACCTTAGGTCGTAGTGTCCTGCGTGCTTACCCATTTTTCTCTCTTTCGGTTCGGTTGGTGCATTGTTTAGGATTTCAGACAAGCGGTGCAAAGCTAGCTCATTAGCCTCGACATTCTCGTCTGTGGTGTGGGATTCCCACTCGCTGGTGTCAATGTTCCAAACATCGCCGCCATTGTAGGCGTTGATAGTGATTTCGCCGTCAACCCAAGCGAAGCCGTCTTCTTCAACGCATACTGCGAAATAGTGCTGCTTAGCCATTAGTCTTCCCACTCTTCCAAAGTTTCAGGAGCGTAGTCAAACTCGTAGTTCTTGTCCTTAGACCAGAATTCAGGAAGCTGCTCGACGCTAAACTCGCCCTCGTCAAAGACTTGGGATAGTAGCTCTTGTGCCTGCTCCAAGCTGTCAGCCTTGAAGCCAACCTTGTAGGTGTAGGTTTCGTCATACCAGAATGTGTAGGTTTTCTTTGCCATTTTGCAATCTCTCTCTTTGTTAGGTGTTACTTAGTTTTTAGTGGTGGAACATCACCGACGGGGATAGAAATGATTTCCTCGTCAGTTACATCGAAGTTATTGACAATAGCCATAACCCTGCGAACGCCGTAAGTCCAAATCTTCCAGAAGGCTTCAAGGTCAGTTGCCTTTAGCTTCACGGTTGGGATTGGTAGGTCTTTCCATTCGGACAAGCCACGCTCAATGGCAAGCAAACGCCTGCCTTCATCGTGAATAATCTTGGTGCCGTTGTCCAGACCAGACTGCTCAATAGCCCAAGTAGCCATAGAGTCAAAGCTGTTAGCGGTTGTCACCCTGCCTAGCTGAGTGAAGGCGAGTCGCTTGTCCTGAACCTCTGGGCTGTTAGATAGCGGGGCTGTCTTCTGCCCTTCTGCGGTGACGTATTCGACACGCATAGTTCCTTCGTTGTCTTGTAGCCAGAGTTCGATGTCTGCCTTGCGATAAAGGGTGGTGCCACCGATGCGAACAAACGGAAACGGGGCTTTGTCTAGCCTGCTCGGTAGGCGGTAATTGCGTAGCTGGTTCATTGTGAACCCTGTCATTTCGGTTACTTGGCGAGAGGTAATTAGCTCTCCGTATACGGGGTCAAACATGGTTTCGGGGTGTTTCCTTTCAAATAGTAGGTGAGTGCCGATAATCTACTATTCTAACGACTGATTTCGCTAGTCAAGCAAGTTTATCGAATTGTTATCTGTTTTTGAGTAGATTTAGTTGAATAGCCTGTGGATAACTTTGGTTTTACCTGTGGATAACTCTCTTACATTGAGCTTCATAAAACACACCTACTCAGTGCTATCTTACTACGTAGTAGAATAGGCGTGAGTAGCTGTTCTAAAGTCATTTCAATTTTTGGGAGAATAAAGGGGCTCCACAAGCGGGGCAATAGTTGCTGGTCACGTTACGTAGAATCCACGCGCAAGCGTCGCAGGTCATAGGTCGAATACCTTTCCCCTGAGCTGGTCAATCGCCTCTGCGTAGCTTTTTGAGTGCTGGGCAACATCGCCGTTTGGCTTGCTGTGCCCCGTATACATTTTCCAATGTAGGTCACGCAACATAATCAGGGCTGAGTTGATTACCGCCTTCTCCTGGTTGCTTAGCTTGGTTTCTTCTTTGCGCCTCATTTGGTTATCTCCTGTTCTCCGTGACAAGTTGGGCAAAATGGCGGGCAATCAAAATTCCCTTCGTGGTTTGGGCATTCCTCGACCCAAATCCACCGCACGTTATACCCCGCTTGCTGGTAGCCCTCAATGGTCGAGCTAATTGGGATAGTGGTTGGTAGTTTGGCGTGAATTAGTTCGGTGTCGTTGTCAATCACCGCAAAAAATGGGTAGCTCATTTGGTTAGCCCTTTCAAGACTAGGTTTAGGTTCCAAGTTGCGTGGTATCCGCATAGGTGTAGCGGGGTAGCCTTGCCATAGTAAACGGCTACTCTGTCTTTGCTGTGGTTGTCGCTGTGGTATTGGCAGTGGTTCATTTGGTTTGCTCCTCGTAGGTAATTTGCCCGCCTAGAAATTCCGCATCCTCATAAGGGGCGGGCAGTGTTGCTGTTTGGTAGTTGTCGGATAAGTGTTTGCGGGTTGCGTCGTCTAGGTCGTCTAGCTCAACCCTTAGCTGGGTCACGATGGTGACAATGTAGGCGGTCATTACAACACCTCGTAACGGATGCGCTCGACACCATAGAAGTTAGCTAGGGTTCGGGCAATGTCATCAGGCTTGGAAAAGTTGCCACCACTAATAGCCAAAAACCATTTTCCGCTTTTGTCTTTCAAGGTGTAGCCATTCACAATTTTGCCAAGTGCCCAAGTTAGGTGTGATAGGTAGCCCACGCCCGAGGTCTTAGTCTGAACGGCCACACGGAAATAATCTGTCATTCCCTTGCCATAGTCTGCGGAAATGATTAGCAGGCCATCGGGGGCGGTGAGCGTGGTTCTCACGCTTTCCAAGATGTAAAGGGCGTGTTCTTGGTCTTGTTTGCGCTGTTGCGCCTTGGTTAGCTCGGTCATTTGGTTACTCGCTTTCTTTCGGTTGGTGTTGCTTTGGTTATGAGTAGCTTAGCAGGTTAGCAGGTTAGCAGGTGTCACATTTAGGTTACGAAACGATAACGCTTTTTATCGCTGTTTGGGCTAGCCAAACCGCCCCGCAAACTCAGAAATTTTGAATTATCGCAAGCCCCGCCCTGTCTAGCAGATGCGGTGAAGCCCCGCTTGCCACACCAGCTAAGCCTGTGGGGCGACATCACACCAATCCATCCGTCCTCAGTGAAAAGGGCATAAAAAAGCCCTGCTAACCCCTGTTACGGGGCTAGCAGGGCTAGTTTTATTCGCTTGCTGGCAATTTGCTTGCGACGTAAGCCAACTCACGCTGGAGAGGGCTCTCAGGGCTTGCTAGCCAAGCCAAAATGCGGTTTAGCTCCTCAAGCTGTGACACGTCGCCGTTCTCAACGAATGAGTCGGTTAGCTCGCCTAGTCTGGCAAAGTCCCTACGCCACTTGGCAACCTTCTCCAAGATGTAGGTCTTCTCGTGCCAAGGAAAAGACTCGGACACGGCGGGCAGGGCTCCCAATGCGTGGGAGAGGTCGATTGCGTTTCTCATTTTTAGCTCCTAAGCCAGCGGGGTCGGGGTGCTGGCTCTGCCAGCCTAATTTGGCACAGCACATCACACCAATCCATCCGTCCTCAGT
>JACCDY010842532.1_pt1 | contig 14439 bp, 12 predicted proteins | sample 7446391 | NCBI WGS metagenome assembly JACCDY01 (sample SAMN15323451, study PRJNA562643) | freshwater metagenome | isolation source: river surface water | place: USA:Blue River Watershed | collected 2017-08-18 | reverse complement strand
TGAGAGGGCATTCAATGTTCAAGACCGCGTCCGAAGTGATTGCGTACATCAAGGCAAATGATGTCAAGTTCCTAGACGTGCGCTTCACCGACCTACCAGGCGTGCAGCAGCACTTCAACCTTCCTGTTTCTCAGATCGACGAGGACTTCTTCGCAAACGGACAGCTCTTTGATGCTTCCTCCATTCGCGGATTCGCTTCGATCCACGAGTCAGACATGCAGCTGATTCCAGATGTCACCACCGCGTACATCGATCCGTTCCGTATCGAGAAGACTTTGATCATCTCCTTCGACATTTACAACCCAAGAAACGGTGAGCTTTACCACCGTGACCCTCGCCAGGTTGCTCACAAGGCGGAGCGTTACCTAGCTTCCACCGGAATTGCGGACACCGCATTCTTCGCTCCTGAGGCTGAGTTCTTCATCTTCGACGAGGTGCGCTACGAGACCAAGGCAAACACCGCTTTCCACATCGTTGACTCCATCGAGGGTGCCTGGAACTCTGCACGAAACGAAGAGGGCGGAAACCTTGGCAACAAGACCCCATTCAAGGGCGGATACTTCCCTGTTTCTCCAGTAGACCACCTAGCTGATATTCGTGACACCATCGTTTTGGAGCTCGAGGCTGCTGGTCTGAACGTAGAGCGCAGCCACCACGAGGTTGGAACCGCTGGTCAGTGCGAGATCAACTACAAGTTCGACACCCTAGTCAAGTCGGCTGACGACGTCCTGAAGTTCAAGTACATCGTCAAGAACGTCGCACACCAGTACGGCAAGACCGCAACCTTCATGCCTAAGCCACTCTTTGGTGACAACGGTTCCGGTATGCACGTTCACCAGTCACTTTGGAAGGACGGCAAGCCGCTGTTCTATGACGAGGCTGGCTACGGCGGACTCTCTGACATTGCACGCTGGTACATCGGTGGTTTGCTAAAGCACGCTCCGAGCCTGCTCGCATTCACCAACCCATCGGTTAACTCCTACCACCGTCTCGTTCCAGGTTTTGAGGCTCCAGTGAACCTGGTTTACTCGGCTGGTAACCGCTCGGCAGCGATTCGTATCCCTATGACCGGAACCAACCCAAAGGCAAAGCGCATCGAGTTCCGCGCACCTGACGCTTCCGGTAACCCATACCTAGCTTTCGCCGCAATGCTGATGGCTGGTCTGGACGGTATCAAGAACCGCATCGAGCCACACGCACCAGTTGACAAGGACCTCTATGAGCTGCCAGCTGAGGAAGCAAAGCTAATTCCTCAGGTTCCTGGTGATCTTGGATCGGTATTGACCGCCTTGGAGAACGACCACGAGTACCTGATGCAGGGCAACGTGTTCACGAAGGACCTTATCGAGACCTGGGTCGATTACAAGCGTGAGAAGGAGCTAAAGCCACTGGCTCAGCGCCCTCACCCTTACGAGTTCGAGCTCTACTACGGCGTCTAGTAAGCACTAAGAAACGGGGCTCTTCGGAGCCCCGTTTTTTTATGCCAAAAATAGTCGCTCAAAGACCTGTCGACTCTTTCGCGTAGCGGATAGGTAGTCCTCTTCCACTGCAGTTGCAGATCCTGGTGAATACTCCAGGATGCGTGCCAACGCTTCTAGCTGCTTACGATCAGTGGGCAAGACATCCAGCTGCTTGTCTACAGCCAACACCAGCGCACTTCGGCAGCGCGAGGTCAACAACCAAGCCGCCTCGAGACGCTCGGCATCCGAAGCATCCATTGCGCCCAATGCCACTAGCTCTGACAGCGCTTCAAGCGTGCCAAGATTTCGCACCCTGGGATTCGAGTGTGCCCACTCCAGTTGTTTCAACTGGACCAACCATTCGACATCACTGAGTGAGCCGCGGCCGAGCTTGAAATGCCGAAGCGGATCTGCGCCCTGTGGCAAGCGCTCTGACTCAACGCGAGCCTTTATTCTTCGAATCTCAGTCTTCTGAGACTGGGTTAGTTCTTCCGGGTATCGGTACTTGTCAATCAGCTCCGTGAACTCAGTTATGAGGTGCTCGGACCCACAGACAACTCTGGCTCGCAGCAGCGCCTGAAACTCCCAAGTATCTGCCCAGCGCTCGTAATAACCCGCATAGCCCTGGACCGTCCTGATTCTCGGGCCGTTCTTCCCCTCTGGGCGCAGCCCCAGGTCCAATTCGAACTCCAGTAGGGAGTCCTTGACTAAAACCATGAGCTCTGAGCTCAAACGATTGGCGTCTTCGCTCTGATCGGGTTCACCCCGATAGACAAGCATGCAATCGGCATCCGAGCCAAAACCAAGTTCCGAGCCTCCTAGGCGACCCATTGCGATGATGCCCAGATCTAGGTTTATGCCAGTTCTTAGCTTTGCCAGATCGAGCATGGCAATCAGATATGCGTCTGTGATGGCGGTGAGCCCGTGCGAAATCTCCCGCATTTCCGATGCGCCCAGCACTGCCCCGCTTGCTACGCGAAGGTATTCCCTGCGCCTAACTCCCCTGACTAGGTCTGCGGCATCGGACCCATTTCTCTCAATCAGCGCACTGAGCTCCTCGCGAATCTGCTCACGTGTTTTGGGTCTGAGATTCACCTCGTCACCAAACCACTCAGAGGAATCGGGAATGTGCTCGAGGAACTTGGCAACGAATGCAGAGTTGGACAGGACGGTCATCAGTCGCTCTGCTGCACCAGAGCTATCCCTGAGCATTCTGAGGAACCAGTGCGTCTCACCCAGATCCTCCGAGAGTCTTCGGAAGCTCAGCAGAGCTCGATCCGGATCCGTCCCATCGGCCATCCAGCGCAGTAGAACTGGTAGCAGTGTGCGCTGAATTACCGCGCGTCTGGACACACCTGAAGTGAGTGCTTCAATGTGCTTCACCGCACCAGCAGGGTCGGTAAATCCAATCGCCGCTAGACGATCGGTAACCTGGTCACTACTAAGAACCACATCATCCGCCCCCAGAGCCGCTGTTGCCTGCAGAAGTGGGCGGTAGAAGACAGAGTCGTGCAGCTGGGCAGTCTGAGCTCTAACGCTCGCATATTTACTCAACAGCTCATTCTGGGTTAGCCCCATTGCGCGAGCAACCCTGCGCTGATCTGATTCCTGAGTCGGGAAAAGATGTGTACGACGCAGTTTTGAGAGCTGAACTCGATGTTCGACAGCCCGAAGGAAGGCATAGTTTTCACGGAAGGCATCTCTGTCAGTCCTTGAAAGCAACCCGGAGTCTGCTAATGCGTCGAGTGCGCTGAAGGTGTCCATCACTCGGAGTGATTCGTCGACTACACCGTGCACCAACTGCATCAGCTGCGCGGTGAACTCAACATCCCGAAGTCCTCCCCTGCCAAGCTTGATCTCGATGTCGCGTTCTGCTGGGGGTATTTGGTCAAGAACTCTTCGGCGAAGGTGCCGTGCGCTTTCAACAATCGCTGAACGGTTCGGTTGCGACCAGATCAAGGGTTTTATCGACTCGATGTATTGCTTACCAAGAACCTCATCACCGGCCACAAATCTTGCTTTGAGTAGGGCTTGGAATTCCCACGGCTCGGCCCATTTTTCGTAGTAACCGCGGTGTCCCTCCAGGGATCTAACAAGCGCACCTTGCTTACCCTCGGGGCGCAGGTTCGGATCGAGTTGCCAAATTCCGCGCTCTGCGTCCGGCTCATCCAGCACCCTGGCAAGTTGAGTTGCAAGCTTCGTTGCTGCGTCTAAATAGGCGTCGTGATTTCCACTTGCAACGTAGATGACATCGACATCGCTCAAGTAGTTGAGCTCTCTCGCCCCCGTCTTTCCCATCGCAATTACAGCGAACTTTAGGTCCTCGAGCTGCTCGGGCGAGACACGTCCCTCCGCTAGTAGCTCAGCGCTAGCGATTGAGATTGCCGCGCGAATTGTGCTATCGGCTAGGTCGGACAGCGCTCTGGTAACCGTTGCCACACTGGACACCGTCGGAGTTGCTACAAGATCAAAGAGCGCAATCCGAATCAGGGCCATGTAGTAGTTGATTCGAAGATCAGTGCGGTTAGTGACTCCTGAGTAGAGCTGATCAACCTTTGGAAGTGTCGGCTTCTCGGAGAAAATGGTCAGCAGTTGTGGGTGCCTGAACAGAAACTCTGCAAGCCCATCTGACGCCCCCAGTATTAGACACAGCCGTTCGGTGTGCTCTTGATTTGAAAGCAGCTTCGATACTTGCTTCGAGTTCTCTCGCGCTAACCGAATCAATCCATCGAGGGCTTTATCAGCCGAAGCTGCCTTGCTTATGGCAGCGAGAGCGCTGTGGCCGCGGTCCCCCACAAGAGCAACAAGTTCGTCCAGCTTTGGAATGGTTTCAGACAGCTCTTCAAAACCAAGGCGTGCGAGCTCGCTGAGCGAACTTGGACGATTTTGAGACATTACAAGGTGCGAAGGTTCTGCTCGATCTCAAATGCTGTGACCTGAGATCGGTACTGAGCCCACTCCCGGCGCTTATTTGCAAGCACATAGCTGAATACCGACTCACCTAGGACCTCGGCAGCAAGTTCGGACTCTTCAAGCTTTCTGATGGCGTGGTCTAGTGACTGCGGAAGCGACTCAATACCCATTGCCCGTCGCTCCATGTCAGTGAGGGACCACACGTCATCTTCAGTCTCAGATGGCAGCGCGTAACCTTCCTCAATGCCTTTGAGTCCAGCAGCGAGCAGAAGCGCGTAAGCCAAATAAGGATTGGCTGCAGAGTCCATAGCTCGGTACTCAATTCGGGTCGATTGAGCCTTCTCTGGCTTGTGCAAAGGAACCCTGATAAGTGCACTGCGGTTATTGTGACCCCAAGAGACATAGCTTGGTGCCTCACCGCCACCCCACAGGCGCTTGTATGAGTTGACAAACTGATTGGTAACCAGCGTGATCTCAGGAGCATGCTTGAGGATTCCGGCCATGAACTGCCTCGCTGTGTTGCTTAAGTGATAGCTGGCGGCTGGGTCGAAGAATGCGTTCTTGTCCCCCTCAAACAGTGAGAAGTGGGTGTGCATACCGCTACCGGGGTGGTTGGTAAATGGCTTAGGCATAAAGGTCGCGTAGACGCCCTGCTCGATCGCAACCTCCTTGACCACTGTTCTAAAGGTCATGATGTTGTCCGCCATCGACAGCGCATCTGCATAACGAAGGTCGATTTCGTTTTGCCCAGGGCCACCCTCGTGGTGCGAGAACTCCACCGAGATTCCTAGCTGCTCGAGCATAGTTACGGCCCTGCGACGGAAGTCGTGGGCGGTGCCGCCGGGCACGTTGTCAAAGTAGCCTGCGGTGTCAACCGGTACCGGTTGACCATCTGGGCCAAGCTCGGCGCTTTTTAGAAGATAAAACTCGATTTCTGGGTGAACGTAGAACGAGAATCCCATTCGAGCGGCCTTATCAAGCGCTCTCCGAAGCACGTTTCGAGGATCCGCTGCAGCAGGCTTGCCATCAGGTGTTGCGATATCGCAAAACATCCTTGCTGCGGGGTCAACAGTCCCGCGCCAAGGCAAGATTTGGAAGGTTGAGGGGTCTGGTTTTGCGAGCATGTCTGCTTCGCTAGTTCTTGCAAGACCTTCGATTGCAGAACCATCGAAGCCGATACCCTCTGAGAAGGCGCCTTCGATCTCTGCGGGGGCTACAGCCACGGACTTCAGAGTTCCAGCAACATCGGTAAACCACAGGCGAATGAACTTCACACCACGTTCTTCGATCGTGCGCAGTACGAACTCTTGTTGCTTATCCATGCTCTACCTTCCTGCCTAACTAATAGGCTAGTGCTTGTGCTACCTATCAGGCTCGCTTTCGGTCAGACCAACCCCATTGTTGGTGATTTTGAGGGCAACCTTTCACAAATCCTGACTCAGTGCCAAGTGGCCGCAAACGAGAGCATCGATTTGCTGATTTTTGGCGAATTGGCACTCTGCGGTTACCCGCTCGGAGATGTGAGCTACCGGCGTGACCTAGTAAGGCATTCAGAACTGGCGCTTGAGAAGCTAGTTGCCCTTAGCTCGAAGTTTCCCTCGCTGACTGTACTGGTTGGTTTTGCACGGCTTGCTGAGACAACTCCAGCCATTCAGTCGTCCAAGGCCATAGCCCATAACTCAGCCGCGGCGATTCGCGGCGGGCAATTACTGGGAACCTACGACAAACAACTACTTCCAAACTATGACGTCTTTGATGACTGGAGGAATTTCGTCCCGGGCACGAGTGACCTCGCCATAGACGTCAAGGGCACCAAAGTAGCGATAAAGATATGTGAGGACATTTGGGGGTCGGCCACCGACTCTTCAGATGCCGCGCTAATCGCAGTTCTCAATGGCTCGCCGTTTACTTTTACCAAGAGTGCCCAGCGACTTACAGCAGCCAGAGATTATGCAGCCGGGAAGATGATCGCCTACGCAAACCTAAGTGGCGGGCAAGATGAGCTGGTCTTCGATGGCGAGAGCTTTGTCCTAGACCCACAAGGGGCCGTGTCCTACCGGGCGGGTTTCGAGCCTGGTGTCTACATCGCATCCGAGGGCGAAGATTTCGCAATCTCCGGCCAAGAGAAGGTTTACCAAGTCTTGGTGCGTGGTCTGCGCGACTACCTCGCCAAGACAGGGCAGAACAAGATTGTGCTCGGGTTATCCGGAGGCATTGACTCCGCCTTGTGTGCGGCATTGGCCGCGGACGCTGTTGGTTCAGAGAATGTGCTTGGTGTCTCGATGCCCTCCAGGTACAGCTCAGATCACTCAGTAACGGATGCTGAGCAGGTCGCCCGATCGCTTGGAATCCAATATCGTTCGGTGCCAATCGAGAGTGCACATAAGGCATTCGAAGGCATGCTTGAGCTATCAGCTTTAGCGAGTGAGAATCTGCAGGCCAGGCTTAGAGCGGTAATTCTGATGGGGATCTCAAATAGCGAAGGTCGACTTCTGATCACCACAGGAAACAAGTCCGAGGTGGCTGTTGGCTACTCAACCATCTACGGTGATTCAGCCGGTGGCTTTGCACCCATCAAGGACCTGCTCAAGACAGATGTTTGGCGCATGTCAAGGTATGTGAACGAGCGAGCTGGCCGGGAGTTGATCCCAGTCAGTTCGATAGAGAAGCCACCTTCGGCTGAACTAAGGCCGGGACAGCTTGATCAGGATTCACTACCTGATTATGAAGTGCTGGATGGAATCATTCGAATTCTGATCGAGCAAAACGGCACCGTATCGGATGCGCTAGCCGCTGGCTTTGATAGTGAAACAGTTCTCAGAACAGATGCGATGATTCGGGCGGCTGAGTGGAAGCGTTCCCAGGGCGCAATCGGAACTAAGCTCAGTGAGGTCAGTTTTGGAACCGGAAGAAGAGTCCCGTTGACGACCAGATTTGAGAGCAAATGAAAATTAGAACCGGCTCGCTCGCACTCTATAAGCAAAAGGGCCAAAAGTTTGCCTGCCTCACAAGCTATGACTCGCTAACCGCTGCGATTTTTGATCAGGCGGGTATCGAGGTTCTGCTCGTTGGAGACTCCGCAGGGAACGTCGTACTGGGGTATGAAACCACGGTGCCGGTAACCCTTGACCAGATGGTCCACTTCGGACAGGCCGTGAAAGCAGCTACCGATAGTGCGCTCGTTGTGGTGGACATGCCCTTTGGTAGCTACGAAGTCTCGAGCGAACAGGCGCTGGCATCTGCAATCAGGATCATGAAAGAAACCGGAGCCGATGCAGTCAAGCTGGAGGGTGCTCGTCCAGAATCTGTGAAGCGAATTGTGGATGCCGGCATACCTGTGATGGGGCACCTGGGTTTCACCCCACAGTCAGTGAATCAACTGTCCGGTTTCAAGGTTCAAGGTAGGGGTGATGCTGCCAAGCAGCTGCTTGAGGATGCTAGAGCCCTGGAACAGGCTGGGGCATTCGCAATTGTCCTTGAGATGATTCCGGCATCGGTTGCCGCTGAAGTAACTGCAGCACTGTCCAGTCCCACAATCGGGATCGGAGCTGGTGTTGACTGCGATGGTCAGATTCTGGTATGGACAGACTTCGCAGGACTATCTGACCGTTCACCCAAGTTTGCTAAGAAGTACCTTGACCTTAGATCCCAGCTTTCAAAGGCTGCCGAAGATTACCTCATTGACATCCGTTCGGCTCGATTCCCTTCGGATGACCACAGCTTCAACTAGTCTTCCTGCTCCTCTGCCTCTGATATCTTTCGAGCCCGTTCGGCAATAATCTCTAGCGCTCGTCCGGCCTCTTCTTTGGTCGCAAATGGTCCTACTCGATGCAGTGACAGCGACTGAGGCCCAACCTCCACTTTGCCAGTTTTAGTGTTGAACCAATATTGAACTTCTTCAGCCATGTCAGAAGTCTATGTTGAAGCGGAAAACTAGACTTTGCAGGTGCCAAGAACTGAATCAGGAACCCTAACTGCGGGTCGCATCTCCCCTCAACGCAGTGTTCCTGGCACCATTGACTTTCCCGAATACGTTGGAAAACCAGCGCCCGCGAAGCACATCGGGGGCGATAAGTATGACGCAGCAACAATCAGCCGAATTAGACGTGCATCGAAGATTGCTGCCCAAGCGCTCGAACTCGTTCTGAATTCGGCGAAACCAGGAATGACCACTGACCAACTGGACCAAATCGGACACGACTTCCTGCTGAGTCAAAACGCTTACCCCTCCACTTTGGGATACCGCGGTTTCCCCAAATCCCTCTGCAGCTCTCTGAATGAGGTCATCTGTCACGGCATCCCCGATGACACGGTCATCGAAGAGGGCGATCTACTAAACATCGACATTTCTGCTTTCGTAGACGGCGTGCACGGCGATACCAACGGCACTGTTGTGATCGGAGAAGCGCCACAGCATGTTCACGACCTAGTTGAGAGAACTAGAGAGGCAATGCTGCGGGGAATCAGGGCAGCGCTTCCGGGTCGCGAGGTCAACATAATCGGTCGAGCGATCGAAAGCTACGCGAAACGCTTCAACTATGGTGTTGTAAGAGATTTCACCGGTCACGGGGTTGGAACCTCGTTCCACAGCGGACTGATAATCCCCCACTATGACGCTCCGGAGTATTCCGATCTGATCGAGGTTGGCATGGTCTTCACGGTCGAGCCGATGCTCACCCTTGGGACTCACGAGTGGGATCTTTGGGAAGATGGTTGGACCGTCACCACAAAGGACAAATCCCTGACCGCTCAGTTTGAGCACACTATTTTGATTACCGAAAACGGCCCAGAGATTCTCACGGAGGCATAGATGAGGCGCAAAGCAATTGGTATCGATATTGGAGGCACCGGCATCAAGGCGGCCCTGGTTGACACCAAGAAGGGCAATCTCGTTTCCGAGCGAATTCGGGTTGAGACACCAGAGGGTGGTGAACCAGAGGCAATCGCTGAGGCGTGTGCCCAGATCGCGGAGCAGCTGGATGAGAAGGGGAATCGCTCGATAGGCATTTGCTTCCCCGCAGTTGTTAAGCACGGACACACACAATCCGCCGCCAATGTATCTAAACGCTGGATTGGACTTGATGCCCATGAACTTTTCTCGCACCGCCTAAAGCGCCAGGTGCATGTGCTCAACGACGCCGACGCAGCAGGTGTTGCCGAAATGAACTACGGTGCTGGTAAAGGTGAGGATGGCCTGGTAATCATGACCACCCTCGGTACCGGTATCGGAACAGCGCTGTTTTACGACGGGAAGCTAATCCCCAACGCGGAACTCGGGCATCTAAACATCCAGGGCGTGGACTATGAGACCAAGGCTGCTTACTCGGCAATGGAGCGCGAGAATCTAAGTTTTGAACAGTGGGCAGAGCGACTTCAAACCTATTACTCCCACCTTGAAAATCTTCTGGTTCCGGACTTGATCATTGTTGGCGGCGGCATCAGTAAGCAGTCCGAGAAGTTTCTGCCACTACTGAGCCTGAAGACAAAGATCGTTCCAGCGGAAACCAAGAACTCAGCCGGCATCATCGGAGCGGCATTGCTCGCGAACAAGGTGCTTGAGAAAAAGAGCTAGTGGGCCAACCGTTACGCCGGGTTCTGTCGTGGACGATCATCTATCTCGACTAAGCGTCACCACTTAGCTCTAGCGACCTACCCGGGGGAAGCGACGGGCAGCCTAATCCCCCTGCTTGGTCTTGCTCCCGGTGAGGTTTACATAGCTGACTGAGTCACCCCAGCCACTGGTGGTCTCTTACACCACCGTTTCACCCTTACCCTTGCGGGCGGTTTACTTTCTGTTGCACTGTCTCTCGAGTTGCCTCGGGTGGGTGTTACCCACCACCGTGCCCTATGGAGCCCGGACGTTCCTCGGCAATGCCGCGATCGTCTGGTTGACCCAACTAGCTCCTAAAGCCTAGTCAAGCGGTAGATGAGCGCAATAGTTGATGGTAAAAGTCTCTGCGAATTCGGTGCCGAAGAATCGATAAATCGACACCGATGCGGGCTGAAACTGCAGCGACCAGCTCAAATCGACAGATGCTTTGAGTGCCTGTCTGGCTATTGCACGCATCGGCATCATGTGAGCAACGAGTGCGATGCTCTTGCCTGGATTGTCCCTTACAGCCTCAGACAACTCCTCATTGACGCGTGCCTCGAGATCGGAAACGGATTCACCACCGGGTGGACGCTGGGTCATCGACCCTCTCCATGAGGTGATCTCGGCACTGATTTCGCGCTCCAACTCCCCCATGCTCAAACGCTCCCACTCGCCGAAGGAGATCTCTCTGAGTCGATCACTAGGTTGAATCTTTACCGATAGGGACTTTGCGATCTCCTGTGCGGTCTGCGTGGCACGTTGCTGGGTGGAGTGAACGATTAGTTCTGGAAGCTCTAGATCAAATCGACGAGCAAGCTCCGGTAGCACTGCGGCAACCGCTCTTGCCTCTTCAAAACCGAGTTCACTCAGACTTGGGTCATCCTGAGAGCCCGATATAAGTCCGGTCTCCGTTGATTGAGTGTGGCCATGTCGGATGGCAAATACCACTGTCGGCTCAACCTGCTGCCTTGGCGCACGAATACTCTTCGGTTGGTGTTGAGCCAAGGAGATCGCTCCGAGTGGCGCTTCGTCAGTATCTAACGCGAGGTTTGCAAGCGAATCCGCTACGGAGTTTTGCTCTCTTGGTATCCACTCGAACCGAACATCGCGGGATTGCATGAGCTCTCGCGCTCTAATTGCGAGCTGCGCCATATCGGGCGATTTGATTTTCCAGCGACCCGAAAGCTGCTCCACAACCAACTTGGAGTCCATCCTGATCAGGGTCGGAGCCATTGGAAAGTGTTGATTCAGGTACTCCAAAATGGCGATCACGCCTGAATACTCTGCGAAATTGTTGGTCGCTACGCCCAGTTTTCCGTTGAGTCGGACCACTTCAAGATCGTCTTGATAGATCACCGCTCCATAGGAGGCTAATCCTGGGTTACCACGTGAGGCGCCATCGGCGTAGCAAATGATCATGATCTGACCAGGATTGCAGAACACTCCGGGCAATGAAGAATCTGATCCTTGGGTGTAGCGAGCAGGTTGTTCAGAGCTGTAGAGGTCAGGGTCATGTTGCACGCTCCACAGGTGCTCTTTTGCAGCCGTCCTACAGCCACTCCGCGTAATGAGCGCTTTTCGAACTCGGCGAGCAGCTCAGCGTCGAGTTCTGCACGGAGCCGCTCCGCCTCTGATCGGTCCGCGGTGTGCTGTTTACGGAGCTCATCGAGTTCGATACGGATCGCTTCCCGCTGCAGCTCAAGGTCTCGCTCAACCGCCTCTCGCTCACGCTCAATGCGGTGATGTACCTCGTTGTGCTGGGAAATCTCGCCTTCGATTCCAGCGAGTTCTTCGGCTAGCACTGCAGCGCGTTTTTCGAGGGTGTCAATTTCATGCTGGAGCGAGATGGCATCACGCGGCACAGCAGTCGTTTTTAGTCTCCCGAGATCTTGCTCGAGACGCTTGGCAACTAGCTGCTGCTCCTCCTGAATGCGCTTTCTGTCCCGTGATAGAGCTTCTGAAGTTGCCAAATTAGCCGATAGCTCGGTTGATTTTTGCAGTAATTGCTCCCTCAGGGCATCATTCTCAGCATCCTGCTTTAGTTTCTGCGCCTGCTGCTCAAGCTTTTTCAGCTCCAGAATTAGACCTTGATACTCAAGCAGTTTCGATAGCTGCGCTTCCAAATTCATTGCATCACCGCAAAATCCCAGGGGTCCGTATTTAGTTCACTGACCACAAACTCTACCGTCGGGAATGCCTCTCGCAGTTCAGCGGCAGCTTGGTTCAGCCAAGGCCACTCAGCACTGAAATGCGCGATGCTCATCAATGCGGGTCCCGCTGTGACAGCCCCCTGGTCACGGAAATCTGATGCTGGGTGGTGGCGAAGATCGGAGGTGATGTAGAGGTCTACACCCGCTGCCGCGGCAGCGGCAAGGTAGCTATCGCCGGCCCCTGCCACAAGGCCAATTCGCGAGATAATGCGCTCAGGTGACCCCTGAACCAGCACCCCCTGAGCCACCGACGGGAGAACGCGCGCGAATTCTCTTGCAACCTCGACAAGCGGCTTTGGGGATATCGTTCCGATCACGCCTTCAGTTCCAACCAACGAACCTTCGACACTGATGCCAAGAGTCTTCGCCAAAGTCTCGCTAACGCCACCAGAGACAAAATCTGCATTGGTATGGGCGGAGTAGATGGCAATTCCGTTTTCAATTGCGGCGGTGACAATCCAGCCCTTGAGGCGATTTGTGGTCACGGAGTCAATCCCGCGCAGTAGCAGCGGGTGGTGGCTGAACACCAACTGATAGCCCTCGGCGATGGCTTCCTCAAGAACGCCTGGGGTAACATCAACGCTAAGCAAACACCTCTCGACCTCTTGATCGGCCTTGCCCACAGCTAAACCAGGATTGTCCCAGTCCGCGACACCGGTCGACGGCCAGCGCGATTCGGCGAATGAGATCAGTTCACTAAGTTTCATGGCTATAAGCCAAGCAGATTTTCCAGGCGCGAGTTACGCGGATCTATATTTTCTAGCTCGGCGTCCTGCTTTCGAATGGTTGGAATTCTTGCCAAAGCGGTGAGTATCCCGATTCCAACGCCAATTAGCAGCGACCACTCAGATGTGGTGAGAGCCCCATTTAGATTCAAGGTGAACGATTCTGAACCAAGCACTGCGGCAAGCAAAAGCGACAGCCAGCTCAGCACCTGGAAAGACCCATAGAACCCGTAGCTAGTGTCCAGTGACGCAAGGTGCAGCGGCTGGCGCCTGATGATCTGATCAAAAAGAACAAGTACCGAAGCAGAACAAATCACGGCGATCACGCTGCCACTGAGCAGGTCACCGAGTGGACTCAGCATTGCGGCGAGAACTATGGTCGCAGCTAACAGCCGCGCCCTAACCCCGCCGGCTATGTCTCTCCCAGATGCTGCAACCGAGTAAATAAGGACGGTCAAAACCATCACCATCGACCACTGGCTCAGTTCGTAGTCAGAGCTGAGGACTGTTCCCAGTACAAGTAGCGCACCCAGGAACCATGAACCCACATCCACGCTGGTACTAGAGCGAAGGTGCGGCATTGAATAAGTCAAAAACAAGAAACCCACTACTGCGATAGCAATAGCCGCCCAAAGCCAGGTGCCCGAGTAGACAGGTGTGGCAAATCGCCCGAACGCTAGCAATCCGGCCAGAGCTGCGGTACCCATCACACCAAAGGTGATGGCATGAAAACGTGCTGGGGTTGCTTGGCTAATCAATGCCACGAGCCCAGCCATTGCAACGACAATGGCCTGATAACCAAAACCAAGCTCGATCGAACCGATCTGGGTGTTGTTTTCGACTGCAGTCAGCAACATAAGCGAAAGACCGGTCAACACAAGCGGGGCGAAAAGATATACGCCTCGCCCGCCAAAAACGGCCGCGGAGCGAAGTATCGGATGTAGGTCATGGGAGCGCAAACCGGTGCTTGCTAGTAAAGCAACTAGGGCACCCAGTGCGTATGCAATCAACAGGTCTAATCCATAGACATCGAGCCAAACGCTCACACCGGTGGTGATCAGAGCAAGCATCAGAGCACGGTTGTAACCAGCCGCAAATTGAGCGAGCTTCAGTCGCTGAGTCAGTACTTTTCTTCTGGTGACGACTTGAATCTCGGATGTGAAGGTGGGTTCTGGTGCCTGCTGTGCCGGGCGTTGTTCTTCAAGCGGTGGGAAAAGTTCAGCCAAGGTTTCACGAATCAAACCACGAGAGAGAGCATCGTCCTGTGATCTCATGCGCTCGAACCACGACTCGAGTGCTTTGGCGTCCGCTTCGCGAAGTCGTTGCTGTTCTGAAATTAGATTTTGAGCCCGCTCGATGCCGGTGTTGTCAGAAGGGAACTTAGAGAGTTTGGAGGCAAGCTCGGCGTCGCTAAGCGCTCTGCGCTTTGGACGCTCGAGTTCCTCCATAGTCGCCTAACTAAAGGGGTCGAGTGGGCCCTACCGGGCTCGAACCGATGACATCCACGGTGTAAGCGTGGCGCTCTACCAACTGAGCTA
>JACCDY010255523.1_pt1 | contig 14447 bp, 6 predicted proteins | sample 7446391 | NCBI WGS metagenome assembly JACCDY01 (sample SAMN15323451, study PRJNA562643) | freshwater metagenome | isolation source: river surface water | place: USA:Blue River Watershed | collected 2017-08-18 | reverse complement strand
TTTGTCCATGCTTTTCCCTACAGTTTGTAAATTAATTTTTTTCCGGGCGTTTTACGTGCGCAAAAACAAAAATGAATACGAGTACGACACTCGCGGCTGGTTACTTTTGTTGCCGCTCACCTCGTTCATGTCGCTTAACCGTGACGACAGCGTTAAGTCCTTGCAGGAACTGAATTGCGCCCATGACGGCCAGCAACACCGCAATGGCCCATGCATAATTATCACATGCGCCTGTGACCATGCAGTTGATGCCCACCGCATAAATCAACAGCCAAATGAGCTGCCACACGGAAATCTTGATCAAATCAAACCAGGATTGGACGTCGGCCAAGAGAACACCAATTATGAATAGAACATTGCCAATGATGAAGAGAAAGGTTTGGGGTTCCATGCAGTTTATTTACTCTTGCTGTCTATTTTTTTAGGAATGCGTTTCGCCTGAAAGAGTGCCTCCAGGATCGTTTGTACTCCAATAATCACGCTGATAATTGCAAGGCACCAAGCGTAAATTGTGCAGCCACCCGGTCCCAAGCAGCTGAGACCGTACATGATGAATGGCACGATGATAACATACGCCAATCCGTAGCCGATTGCAAACTCAACGGACTCTTGAGTTGCAGCCATCAGCACCGTCCCTAGGCTGAACAACACCAAGCCAATGAGCGAGATCCACAACTTCATCTTTCACTTATACTCTTACACCCGCTTTTTTTGCTTGTTCTTCCTCTCGCTGCCCCCGTGTCGTCTGCCACTCCTGCTCTTCCCACTCGCCCCGCTCCCGCCCCTGCCGCAGCCACCTCTCACAACCTCGCTACCCTCGGCTCCCCCCTTCGACTTGGGCACCACAGAGGGCCGGTACAGGATGTCCCGGAACTTTGCGACGTCGTCGTCATAACCCATGCCTTCGCAAACATCTTCAAACTTGCGCTTGAGCATGCTAATCAGAAATAGCATGGAGAAGACGCCACAATCGTAGTTTTTGTATTGCCGTTGCACCTTGTTGTGCTCCACCCTGATCTTCTTTGCATGCTTTGGATGCAGTGCTTCTAATTGCCTGCACATGGTCTCCATAAAGCTGGCAAACTCTTTCTGGGGGGCATTGGCAACCGAATCGTAGAAGAACACCCCAAAGTTCTTGCCCCTTGGATTCAATCCGACAAACATGCTGACCCAATGTTGCCCGGGGGACTTGGAATCGTCGGTGTTGAAAACCACCCCCACAGTCTTGACTTTGCCACCCCACAATGCTGCGAGATCCAATTTGCACATTTGATTGACGATGCACGCGTCGCTGCCGGGATAAGGACGCGCAGCAAAGTCTGCAGGGTACACGCCAACGAATTTGAAGCTTGGATCGGCCTCGGCGTACTGCGTCATGACGTCTTGGATGTCGTAGGTGTTCAGCCACTTGCGCTCCTCCTTGTACCATGCCAAAGGCTTCTTGGGCCTGTACATTTTGGTGATCTTGTCGTAATGATTGGAGCTTTTGACAAAAGGTTGCTCGACCCAGCAGCTCTCGCCTGCATTTCCACAAACTGGATTGAGCTTTGCTTGCAATGCCTTCCACAGCTTGGCAGCGGACTTGCGCTTTGGGATTGGGATCTTGTCCTCGTCGTTGCGGCTTTGTTTGGCGTTGTACAGGCGTGCCAGCAAGACGAGCATGTCATAGTTTAGGCACGACTCCTTGAGGTCTGTGGTCTCAGATGCCAAGGGAGAACAAATTTGAGGAGGCATTCCCTTTAATTTGGGGCGGGACAATTTTCTATTTCTCCCATGCTATAAACAGATGGCCGACAACAGCACTGGGCGCTTCAGTGCCGCCAGGTCCAATGGCGCGCACTTTAGCGGTACGACCTCCAATGACATGATCATCTCGGCAGCATCCAAATTGTTCCTCGGCTCACGCTCCAACAGCTCCAACAACCCCACGATGTTGATCACTAGCAACGTTGGCATCGGCACCATCACGCCAGCTGCCAGATTGCACGTCGGCGGCAACACCGCCATTGACGACGAGCTCCGCGTGATGCAGTTTGCCACAATGGCGGGGCTGCGCGTCTCCAGGCACACCTCGGGCGCGTACAGCTCCAACGTGCCTGCCACCAACTTTGCGCCCTCCAACACTACGAACAGCCGCCTGAACGACACCAGCAACACAGCTGCTTACGCGTCCAACACGGCTACTTGGACGAGCAATAATGCAGCGCCTCTGGCGGAGCTCGTCGGCGTGTCAAACTACGTGTACACCAGCATCAGCAACATCAATGCATTTCCCTCGGCTAATTTTTTGTCCCTTGCAGAGGCGAGCAATGCATACGTGCCCGCAAACGCGCAGTCCAACTTTGTTACGTATACAGCGGGCAACGCAGCGTACGCACCTTCCAACGCGCTCTCGAATTACATGCAGACCTCCAATCTCAGCGCGGCCTACGCTCCCTCCAACGCCTTGTCGAACTACGTGCTGAGCAATGTCGCCTACGCTGCCTTTGCACCCTCGAATAACCAGAGTTACTACCTCTTGTCTACCATGGCGCAGCAACTTTACGCTCGGAGCAATGCGTTGTCCAACTACGTGACATTCACGGCCGGCGACCAACGCTACGGTCCCTCCAATTCGACTTCAATTGCTCTTATCAAGGCCACGTGGACGAGCAATCAGTTGACCACCGGACCCCTCAACAACAACCTGACGCTCTTTGCCACGAATGCTTCGCTCTCGCTGTCCAACTCCACGGCGGGCACAGCGCGCATTGGGTTGGCGTCCTCCAACGCCGCCTTTTCTAGCGACGCTGCGTCCAACGACGTAGTCATCGCCAACCTCAATGCCAATGGTAAGATTTTCCTCCAAAATGGCACAGCTGCGAGCGCCATCGCCGTGGGCAGCAACAACTATGTCGGCGTCGGCATTGCGAGCCCATTGTACCCTCTCCACGTGCCGGGCGTCATCTACTCTGGCAATGCGGTCATTTCGCAATCTGACAGCAATTTCAAGCATGACATCCAGCGCATTGACTCGGCCCTTGCCAAGGTGCGGCAGGTCGGGGGCTACACCTTTAAACAGTATGGATCGGACGCTGACTCCACGGGCGTTCTCGCACAAGAGGTCGAGCGCGTCCTGCCGCAGGCAGTGTACACAGATGCCACGGGGCGCAAGAGCGTGGCTTACGGCAACCTGGTGGGCATGCTCATTGAAGCCATCAAGGAGCTCGCAGATAAATTAGACCGGCAAAATTAAAACCTGCAAAGTACTCAAAAAATGGACGTGAACGACGCGTTCATTGAGATCGCCCAGGAGCCAGACTTTGTGTTTCAAGGAGTGGGCTCGAACGACATCGTCCTGTACCAAACCAACGCCACCAAGACGATGCACATTGGCGCGCGCCAAGGTATCCGAGCCAATGTGCAACTGACGCAGTCGAGCGTCACACTTGATGTGCAAGACACCATTTCACTCGCCACCCGCAACTCCAACGTGCTCACTATAGCCAGCAACAACTCCGTTGGCATTGGCACGACTACGCCCTCACAAAAGCTAACTGTTCAAGGCAACGTGGCTGTCGTGGATGGAGCAGTGTTGGCTGCCCGGGGCACAGTCAGTGCCCCCGGCTATGCCTTTTCAGCGGCCAGCAACACGGGTCTGTTCCTTTCATCGAGCAACGATCTTGCGGTTTCAGTCAATGGCGCTGAGAGGTTGGCCGTCACCAACATTGGCCGCGTGGGCATCGGCACGTTGGCACCCTCCGAAGCCCTAGATGTGGTTGGCACCGTGCGCGCGACTGCTTTTACGATCGGCGCGCAGAATGTGCGCAGCCTCTTTGCACCTTCTAACGAAACAAACACACGACTCGATTTCCTGACCGTCGCCGCAGAGTGGGCGAGCAACAACAGCTCCAACCTGGCCGACGCCTCAGCAACAAGTGCTTTCCTTCTAGACACCAGCAACGTTGCGAGCAATGCGCTCGTAACAGCAAGGTGGGCGAGCAACACTGGAGCGTACACTTCCAACGCCCTCGGTGACTACGCCACCTCCAACACGGTGTACACCTCTCTGAACTGGACCTCTAATTCCTTTAGCAACACGGTCGCCCTAGTAGCGTACACCACAGACAGGGCGTGGTTGTCCAACACAACGGTCTATACCAGCAACGAGGTCTCGCAACGCCCGACGACCACATTTGTTGACACAAACTATGCGCGCTCCAACTACGCCACCGCGGTAGGCGCGACCGCGACGTGGGCGTCAAACTTGGCGGTCTGGGGATCAAACACCGCGGTGTGGACGAGCAACTTCACCTCGAACGTAGCCCAGATTTTCACCGTTGCAGCAACCTACGCGACCATCACCAACCTCCAAACGACCACGGCCACAGCGGCTTACGCATCCAACACCGCGGCTTGGGGCTCAAACAACACCTCTGCGTTGTCCAATGCCTACCACGCCTCTAGCAACCGCCTCGCAGACAGGTACTGGACGAGCAACAACTACAACGTGTACACAAACAGCAACGTCGGCGTGGGCACGGCCAACCCGGTGTACAAATTGCAGGTCAACGGCACATTTGGTGCCACGGAAGTGTACCACGACGGCACAGAAATCCAAACTAAATTCGCCATGTCCAACCAACAGAGCAATTGGGCGTTCGCTTCCAACACCGCACGGTGGGCGAGCAACGCGTTGTCAAATAGGATTACGGCGTCTTTTGCAGCAAGCACATACGCACCGCTCAGCAAAGTGCAAGACTGGGACTGGGGCAGCAACATTGCCACCGTGGCATGGGACAAAACCAAGTGGACGAGCAATGCCCTGCCCAGCTATGTCCGGACAAACGTGGCCGCCAGCGCCTACGCGGCGTCCAACCGACAGAGCAATTGGAACTTTGCCTCTAATGCAGCAGCTTGGGCGTCGAATGCGGCCTATGCTGGCTCCAACGCGGGCATTTGGGCTTCCAACTACTTTGTCAATGTCGCGACGGTGTACGGCATTGCGGATTGGAACTATGGCTCCAACACCGCCACGTGGGCTTCCAACACGGCTCGAACTGCGTCCACAACAGCTACGTGGGCGTCAAACAATTTTCCAAACTTTGCGCGGAGCAACAACGGGTCCAACTGGGATTACGCTTCCAACACTGCGTTTTGGGCATCAAACAGCACGAGCAACTTTACAAGGAGCACCAACGCCAGCAACTGGAATTACGCCTCCAACACAGCATCTTACGCCTCTAATGCCTTTCGCAACTATGCACCATCCAACGCGCAAAGCAACTGGAACTACGCCTCCAACACGGCTCGTTGGGCGTCCAACACGGCCGCACACGCCTCCAACTTCAGCGTCGCGACGTCCAACGCGCTGAGTAACTACGCGCCGTCCAACGCGCAGAGCAACTGGAACTACGCCTCCAATCTGGCATTCAGGCTCTCTAACAATGCTTTATGGAACTCAAACGCCACGGTATACACGTCCAACGCCCTCAGCAATTACGCGGCCTTGGCCCGCGCCAGCAATTGGGACTACGCATCCAACACCGCGGCCTTTGCATCGAATACGCTGCCAACCTTTGCGCTTTCAAACCGCCAAAGCAATTGGAACTACGCCTCCAACACGGCTACTTACGCCTCCAACGCGGCGGCTTATGCGTCCAACGCGACGACGTACGCGTCCAACGCGCTCACCAACTACGCGGCCTCGAACGCCCAAAGCAATTGGAACTACGCCTCCAACACTGCGGCATACGCCTCCAACTCTGCAGCCTATGCGTCAAACCAGTTGCCCAATGTCCTGACTTTGAGCGTCGCAAGCAACGTGTATGCCACGCAAGCCTCTGTGCAGCAATACGCAGTTTCAAACCAAATCTTTCCGCTCGCGGCCTTTGCCAGCAACATGGCAGTTTCAGCCTCAAACTATGCCACGGAGGTCAACAACAACTTCCGGACGCTAGAGACCAATATGACGAATACGTTGTCAAACTACGTCACCATTGAAGCCCAGGTCAATGCAAACAACGGCGCCTACGCCAGCAACGTGGCGGTGTGGGCATCTAACAACGTCGACAGCCTAGGACGCCTTTTCAACGAGGCCTTCGGCTGCAACACGGGTGTGGGCGCCGCTCTGTGCAATGCTACTTTGGCACTCAATAGGATCAACTTGCTGTCCAACACACTCGTCACGTACTACTCGACATCCGCATTCACCGCTGCCAATTATGCGGCGTCTAATGCACAGAGCAACTGGAACTTTGCATCCAACACAGCAGCCTTTGCGAGCAATGCTAGCGTGACCGGCATAGCAAATCTGAACAACGCCTTGCCCAACTACCTGCAGCTCACAACGGCCAGCAACGCCTACGCGCCCTCCAACGCCCAGAGCAATTGGAACTACGCAAGCAACACGGCAACTTGGGCGAGCAACACCGCGTTGTACACCTCCAATTTCGCCTCCAATGTCCTCACACTCGCGACAGCTAGCAACGCCTATGCATTTTCCAACCAACAAAGCAACTGGGAGTATGGTTCCAACACCGCAAGCTTCGCTTCCAATGCTTTTGCGAGCTACACAACCACGGCGGTAGCGAATACAGTGTACGCCCCCAGCAACCTGCAAAGTAACTGGAATTACGGGTCCAACACCGCAAGCTTTGCTTCCAATGCTCTCGCGAGCTACACCACAACGGCAGTGGCGAACACAGTGTACGCCCCCAGCAACCAGCAAAGCAACTGGAATTACGGGTCCAACACCGCAAGCTTCGCTTCCAATGCTCTCGCGAGCTACACCACAACGGCAGTCGCGAACACAGTGTACGCCCCCAGCAACCAGCAAAGCAACTGGAACTACGGATCCAACACGTCTACTTGGGCTTCCAACAATGCAGGGGGGCGCTACTGGACATCCACGTCATCAAACGTAACGACGCTGTCCAATGTGGGCGTTGGGACATCAACGCCGTCTCGAACCATGACCGTCTCTGGCACTGCAAATGTCACGGGCACAACTTCTGTGGGGCGGTTGTTTGTGGGCACGGACCCGAACTCGAATTCGCTCTATGAATCTGCTTCGATCGCAGCGCTGGCAGGCGGCACCACAGCCAGGGTGCACATTGGCAATCAATCTTCGGCAAGCCCTGGACTTTACGTTGCATACAACTACATCCGCGCCAACTCCAATCCCGCTCCAGGAGAGGCGAGCGTGACGGTAAACACCTACCCCCGGGACGACAACACATGTGGTAAGTCGCACATCCACTTCCAGTCAGACGGCGGCATGAGCTTTGCGACTCTTCAATCCGACAGCAATGCTACGTTGCCAACACAACGGATGGTCATTGGATCCACGGGTTTGGTTGGCATAGGTACTGCAAGCCCAGCACACGCGCTGGAGGTTGTTGGAGACGTCAACGCATCTGGCGCCCTGCGCCAGGGCGGAGCGACCGTCGCCAGTTTGTACGCCGCCTCCAACGCCCAGAGCAATTGGAACTACGCCTCCAACACAGCGTCATTTGCATCCAATGCCCTGGTAAACTACTCAACCACAACCGCCGCCAACACTGCTTACGCTTCCAGCAACGCCCAAAGCAACTGGAACTACGCCTCCAACAACTTTGTAAATTACTCGACAACGACGGTTGCAAATGCGGCCTATGCAGCTTCCAATGCACAGAGCAATTGGAATTTTGGGTCCAACACCGCCGTATTCGCGTCTAATGCTCTGACGAGCTACCCCACAACCGCAGTCGCCAACATGGCATACGCCCCATCCAACGCCCAAAGCAACTGGAACTGGGCTAGCAACACCGTCAGCACCGGTCCGGTTGGTTATTGGGCTTGGTCGAGCAGCAACGTCACGACGAGCAGCAATGTTGGGATAGGTACGGCCACCCCCGGTGCCTTGTTGGATGTGAATGGTGTTGCGCGCTCTCTAAGTCTCATCGTGGGACAAAACATTCGCACCTACAGTGCGCAAATGTCCATCAACGTGACTGGAACCGCAAAACTGATCATCCCTGCAAGTGCTATTTTAACGTCGCGCACGGCTGCCAGGATCGTACTAACTTCAGACAGGCCCGGCGCCGGCCAACAATTCGCATACAAAGACGAGTACGACATTATTTGGAACGGGGCCACTACACCCATCATCAAGTCGGTGTTTAAGCAAGGACAGAGCCAGCTGCCTGCATCGTATGCAGTCGAATCCTCCGTATTTTACGACAGCACTGCATCCAATGTTACTATTGAAGCAAGACGTCCGTCTACGGCAGGCAGCGCCCAAGTGTGGTACACGATCATTGGGCAGTGCCCTGAGCCGGTCGTCGTAGTCGATACATCCACGCCCTCCGGCACAGAGATCACCGCGGCTCAGCTCGCCCTGACGAGCGCAGGAAACGTCGGCATTGGCACGGGCTCTCCATCAACTGCGCTGGATGTCAACGGCCGCAGCACCATGCGCCTGGACCTGGCTTTGACGGCCAGCAACGGCGCGTGGAGCACGGCGGCGGGCAAGCAGCTGTACATGAGGTATGCCACTCAAGGCACGCTGGATGCAGCCTACATTCAATCCATCGATCGGTCCACAAACGTTGTCTACAACATGGGCATCGAGTACAGCAATTTGGCGTTTGCCAACACCAGCAGCCTGAACACGTCTACACCACACATGTACATCCAACACGGGGGCAATGTCGGCCTCGGGACATCTAACCCGGTTTACAAGCTCGACGTATCGGGTACCACCCATGTCAGTGGAGCCACGTACATCGACAGCAACCTGTTCTTTGGCAACATCACTCGTCAGATGCTGAATTTGTATGGCGCGGATTATGGGATTGGTGTGCAAGGATTCACTACTTACTTTCGCACGTCATACGATTTTCAATTCTACAAGGGCGGTGTTCACGCTGACACTAGAGGAGACGCCGGAACGGGCGGAACCGCACTGATGACCATCAAGGACAATGGCAGCGTGGGCATCGGCACAACGGCACCTCAACAGCTCTTGCACGTGGCCTCGTCGGCATCAAACGTCCCCGGAACAATGGTGGTATCGAATAGCAATAACCGTAGCTTCTTGGGCCTTTGGAGTGGCATCCATGCTGACATCAGCCCAACTATTGTTTATGGTAGCAACGTTCCTTTGCGGGTCGGTTCTTGGTCCCATATAGGTGGCACATACACCGAGCGCATGCGCATCGACAGCAACGGCAACGTTGGCATTGGAATGCAGTCCCCTTCGGCCAGGCTTGATGTTGCTGGGATCATTGATGCCGTTGGAAAAGTGATCTCTGTCAATGCAAATGGCGTCGCACCCTGGGACCACACCGCTATTTGGCACGACGGAAATTGGAGCTACGTGGATGCAGGTGGCGCCGAATCGGGAATGCAATTTAGAATTGGTACGGGCACAACATCATGGGCTTCCAATCCGACTTACAGCAACATTATGACTTTGCTCCCCAATGGCAGAGTCGGCATTGGGACGACTTCACCGGGCTACAGGCTAGATGTAGATGGTGATGCGGAAGTAGCTCCAGGTTCGTACAATGCTATACCCCTGCGTGTATTGAACCCTTCCGTGAGCAATGACAGGACGATTCTTGCTGTGGGCAAGGGTGTCCAAAACTACAACTCTGGCTACTTCAATTTCGAACACCTCGGCACCGATGGCGCGCAAAGCAATTACCTGAGCATTGGTGTTTGGGGACAAGGGACTCGGGGTGCGCCGCTGAACGTCACCGGCTACGGCAACGTCGGCATCGGCACGAATGCGCCGGCCTACGAATTGGATGTAGATGGCGTCACACAAGTGTCGCCAACAACGTTTAATCAATTCCCTTTGAGGGTTTACAATGCTACTGTCAGCAACAATGTCACCGGGATGCAATTTGGAAAATCCGCAGTCAATTACAATGCAGCTTGGATCCTTCACAATCACCTCGGTACAGATGGATCTCAAAGCAATTACCTATCGATCGGGCATTTAGGCATGCAGGCTCAGCAAGGGTTGATCGTCACCGGCTACGCCAATGTTGGCATGGGCACAACTTCGCCAACCGACAAGCTCCAAGTGATGGGTGACATCAAGGTGTACAACGGTGGCAACGCGGCCAACGATGGAGGTGCCATCAAGTTTGGCCTCGCATCCCCTTACACAGGGTTTGGCGAAATGGCCACTATCAAGGGCGTGTTGTCCTATACAAGCACCACCTTCAGCAACTTGGCGGGCGGCATCGCATTCAGCACGCGTTCAAACAACGTGACGTCAAACACCACGATGCAAGAGCACGTGCGGATCACAAACGATGGCAACATGGGCATCGGCACAACATCGCCCGGCGCTAAGTTGGACGTTTCTGGAGCACTCCGCTCGACCGGCTACACATGCCAGACCGCATCAGGCAACGCCATTATGAATCTACAAAGCGGCGCCGCAACAGCCAACCTCGTCCTCGTGGGTGTCGCTGGAAACTACTCACCCCAAGCCGCAGTGAATGACGTAGTCTTGCGTGCGATGAACGGCAAGTTGCTACTGCAAAGCGGTCAAGGCAATAGCGGAATGTGTGTCACAAGTGCCAACTCTGTCGGCATAGGCACGACGACGCCTACACACAAGTTGCAAGTCATAGGTGACGTCTGCGTCGCCAATGGCAACAATGCGCTTGAAGCTGGCGGAGAGTTGTTCTTCGGCATCAGCGCACTGTCGAACTTTGCGCCTATGGCAAGCATATCAGGTGCGCTCTGGAATGCTAACGGTTCATACTCGACTCTTTCTGGCGGTCTTGCCTTCAGCGTCCGCTCAAACAATCAGTCTTCAAATACCTCGCTCGTCGAGGTCATGCGCATCACACAATGGCAATACGTAGGCATAGGCACGAATGGGCCTACAGAAAAATTAGAGGTGAATGGCGGTAACATCCGTGTAAACACATCAAGCACCCGCGGTATTGCGGTGTACCAAACCAGCTCTGAACCTGCCGAAATTTACTTTGATGCCACAGCAACAGGGAACGGCACACAATGGGGAGCAGTGGGTATCGACACTAACACGGCACGCGATTTCTTCATCTTCGTCAACGGCGCGGACCGCCTTAATATTGACGCCACTGGAAAGGTTGGCATTGGGAGAGGAGGCTTAGGTGGGTCAGGCACCTTGACCTACAACCTAGACGTCAACGGCACCGCCCGCGCCACAGATCTCAGAGCCGACAACAGCTTGTACACCAGCATTGGTGTGTTCAACATCACTGCAAATGCCGTGTACGGCTCCACAACAGCGTACGGCACAACCGAAGTGACGTCGTTGGCTTATGAGACAAATGCGGCTACAAACGGCAACGGAGCAGTGTACACCTCTGCTGGCGACATCAAACTCAGGGCGCAGTCATTAACTTGGGGAGCAGTAGGCAATAGCGGGGCGCCTAAGGGTGCAGAGATATATCTAGAGGGTGGCCGATCACCAAATAGTGCAGTAGTACACGGCACCATCAGATTCCGCACTGGAGGCACGGACATCAATTCAGGTTCCGACCGCATGGTGGTCACAGGAACTGGTCTCGTCGGCATCGGCACGACTTCGCCGTCTTTCCCCTTGCACGTCGTGGGGAGTGGCAGCATGGCTTACAGTGGGACGTACAGCTACCTCAACTCAAGTGGGACCGTAGGGACGTTCAGCACAACGGCACTGAGCGGATCTATCTATGCCAGCAGCCGCATCGTAGCCAGCGAGTTCAATGCCTTTTCAGACGTGCGTGTGAAAAAGGACATTGCGGACGTGAACGACCTCAGCGCCCTGGATTACATCCGCAACATCGCACCAAAGCAGTACGCCTACATCGATTACGTCAACAGGGGCTCGGCGCGTGTCTGGGGATTCTTGGCACAACAAGTCGAGAGCGTGCTGGACTATGCCGTGGTCACAGTGACCGACTTCTTGCCAAACATCTTCAAGCATGCCAACGTCGCCTACAAGAGGATCATGTTGGATCCCGGCGCCACCACTCAAGACCTCATGCCCGGAGACAAGCTCAAAGTCTACGTCGACGAACAAAACACAGAGAAAATCACGACCGTCACCAAAATTCTGAGTACCACCATGTTTGAAATAGAAGAGTTCCTGGATACGCCGCGCATTTTCGTGTTTGGCAAGCAAGTCGACGATTTCAAGACGCTCAACAAGGACGCCATCTTCACGCTCAACGTCGCAGCTGTACAAGAGCTCGACCGGGAGCTGCAAGATGCCAAGGCGACCATCGCTACACTTTTGCAACGTGTGCAAGCCTTGGAAGCCCGCCTGGGTTGATGATACACATCGTTCGTTCCCTTCTTTTTTTGTGTGTGTGACTAAATAATGTCGGACCGAATCATCTCACACAATCCAATCAATTACGTGAAGAATTCCATTCACGCATCCATTCCCGGCTACGACATCCGCCAAGTGCGGCTGGTTGTAGACAGCCGCGAGCGGAATACACAGTTGTTCCCAAACCCCAACTCGTACGAAATCAACTTGATCAACCCCATCCCAAACGTTGCGCGCATGAAGTTGATCGCCTCCTCATTTCCCTTCAGCTCGTATTTAATCAACACCAACAACAACAGGCTGCACTTTCAAGTCGGAGCGACAGCTTACACGGCTACGGTCGAAGTGGGAGATTACAACTCTGGTGCAGATCTCGCGGACGCCGTGGAAGTCGCTCTAAACACCGCTTATGGCAGCACCGCTTTTGAGGTGTCGTATTTGTCGCGTACCGACAACTTCAAGATCCGCTCGACAGCGGCGTTCACACTGATGTTTGCGGGCGACACTTTCAAACACGCTTTGAACGACAACAACGATGTTGCCTACAAGGAAAAAACGATTGCCCACGTCATTGGCTTTGCCAACAAAAACTACGCGTCCAGTGTCGTCGTGGCGGTTGATGCGTATGTCAATAGCCTCACCAGCGAGTTCAAAAAGAACTTTGATGCCAATGAGGAACTGATCGTCCACGTTGAAATGGCAAACCTGAACAAGAGTACGGCAGATGCAGTGAACGAGAGCATTGCGATCATCTCCAAAGGTGGGGTGCTGGATGGCAAGGCAATCATTTACGACACCCACCAAATCTGCAAGCTGTTCACGCCACCCATCAAGCGGCTTACAAAGCTGAAGATTTGGATCACCGACTACTATGGCAATGCCTACGATTTCCAAAACCAGAATCACCGCATGGAGTTTCTCATTGACTCCCAAATCCTAAAGCCACTTTGAGTTGGTTGAGCTCTGCGCGCAAGCAAGCTGCCTCCAACGCCAACGCCTCTTCATAGCGCACACCAAAGCGGTTGGAGGACCCGCCGTCCCATTCATCATAACACAGAATGCCACAGGCAAAAGGGTCGAGACCCTCTGCCTCGAATGCCGCCTTGACGCGCTGGGCCACCACGCCAATGTGCCACCGCGCGCGATCTCCTTTTCTCAGCACAGAGTCCACATACCTGAATTTGCAGTACTGTACTCTTTGCCATGCTCTGACAATCCGGTCATCGACGGCCTGGATGTCTTGCTTGAGCCGCTCGTCGGATGTGTTGATGGTTGCGGTAGCCACAAAGAGCTCCTTCCACCGGCGTGAAGCATCGCCTAGAGCATGGGTATTATCAGCAATCGGCCGCGTGAGAGGAAAGTCGGCATTTGAGCCAATGACAGTCAAGTTGCTGCGGAAGTACGCGTCGCCATTGACGTCCAAGGTGTATAGTGGGCTGGCGGTGTTGACACCGAAGGTTGCGCCGCCGCCAACGCTAATCGCCGAAGCGGCATTTATCGCGATCGAGCCGTTGCTGCCCGTCGACAGCACCTGAATTATGCCGTTGCTGTCATTGTTTTGAATGGTCAGGTAGCTGTTGCACGCCGAAATTTCAGAGCCGTTGTAAGTGCTGGGCTTGATATTGATCACAGCACGCGCGTTTGCGTTAGAGTTGGCGACCTGAAGGGCGTTTTCCACCCTGACGGCATACGTGTTGGAAGTGGAAATCACGTGCAACTTGTTAGACGGCGTGACGGTGCCTACGCCGACAAAGCCGGACTGGGACACTGCCACGTGATCACCTGTTTGGGTGCGCAAACGCGTCCCAAAATACCCAGACATGATTACGATCGTGTTGCTCAAACCGATGCCGTACCAGGGCAAAAACGTGTTGGACTGATAGTCATACAGCGTATTCCGAATCGAAAACGACCTGGCAGCGGCGTCCGTCGAGACCGTCAATTGGTGGTTGGGGTTGGATAGACCAATGGCCACGTTGCACAAAGTGAAAACGGCAGAGCTTGAAGACGTCCAGTACCTTCCGCCGCTGTTGTTTGACGCCCATTCAGCCGTGTTGGACGCGTAGTTCCAGTTACTTTGGCCATTCGAGGCTGCATAGTTGGACAGGCTGTTGGAACTATAGCTAGCAACGTTGGATGCGTAATTCCAATTACTGGCATT
>JACCDY010752705.1_pt1 | contig 14449 bp, 14 predicted proteins | sample 7446391 | NCBI WGS metagenome assembly JACCDY01 (sample SAMN15323451, study PRJNA562643) | freshwater metagenome | isolation source: river surface water | place: USA:Blue River Watershed | collected 2017-08-18 | reverse complement strand
TGCTAAATGAATTAATAAAAAATACACCAAAAGATAAACACCGAAAGGTATGTAAAAATTGTTATGAATTAGGTCATGACACGAGAAGCAGTGATTGTAAGCTAATTATTGATAAAAATAATAAACTTAAACAAAAAATTAAAAATTATATTTTATCGCAAGATTGTTTAGAAGACAAAATTATTGAAGACTATTGTATTGAATTAAGCGGGTTATTAGGTATTTCACCTAACTTGTGTAATACATTATATACTGAAATTCCGTTAAATGAACTTTTAAATAGACAAATAAATATAAATAATTATTTAACCAGTATTAATCAGTTATCAAAAAAATGCAATGAATGTGAAAAAAATATATTATGTATTCGAACAAATACACACCGAATATGGAAAGGAAATGATATATGTGATACTTGTTGGGTTAAATATGAAGACTATCGTAAGTTAATTTGGGAAAAAATTAAAGAATATAAAACTGTGCAATGTGAGATTTGCTGTGACATACAAACACACATCTCAGAGAGGTATCATTATGACCATTTAAATATGTTTAATAAAGGTAATAGTATATGTAGCATGGTTAATGAATGCATAAATATTGAAGAAATTTATTCTGAAATTGATAAATGTCAAATTTTGTGTTTATCGTGCCATCATATAGTGACAGATATTGAACATAAATTAGGTTTCACACGAATAAAACAAACATTAACCAAAAAATTAAATTCAAGTGAAATAACAGAAGAAGAATATAATAAACAAAGACAATATTATCAAAATATATATGAAGAAAAAATGAAATTTATTTATAAAGAATTAAAACAGGCGTTTAATAATAAGGTGTAACAATAAATAATTATATAAAGGTAAGTATAATTTTTTCACACATATGTATAACAACTCTCGAAGACTACAATTCACTATTGCGACGCTCCGCGTCGCATGGCCCTAAGTCCCTTCCTTCCCTTAAACCTCCGGTATGAATATGGTTTTCATTTTGAATATTTTTATTACACAACATAATATGTATGCCATATTATGCTGTTTTATTTTATTCACTGAACGAATTATTGTATGATTATCTTCTGCGCACAGAGCGGACGTAAGCCGCCTGTAATCTTTTGGCTTGGGCTAATGCATTGCTGCCCGCAGAATCATTATAATTTTGGTTTATTGCGCGCTCTTTCCTAAATCTGGTATATAAGGAAGAATCTGCCACGAATTTAGTATTGCATGACGCAGCGGCCACTCCGGTTCCATCGCATTGTGCAACAAATCCGAAATTGCGATATCCGGGTTTAGAACGGTGATATTGTGCGGCTTCCTCACAGACGTAATTGGGACGAGCCAAAAAATCGCCCAAATTCATCACACTTCTGAATGGAGTCACAACGCGATTGTGACCATTATCCACGCCAATAGCTCCTTTATGATTCCATGAATCACGCAGAATACGACGTGCCATTGCATTCTCACTATCTCTTTTCACGTGATTTGTTTGTTTTGTAACAAAGCCATTGAATGGTCCTCCACCTAAAGCGTTCGACATAGCAAATATATATTATACCTTATTATATATTTTTATTGATACCCATTTGTATATTTCATACTCATCACAAATGTCCGAAGATTCTATCGCCGATATTAATCGACTCACTTTACAACTCATGGTGAATGGCAACAAATACAAAAAATATTTAGCTAAACAAGACCCTGCACTTTTAGAAGAAATCGAACGACGTGGTCGCGATTTGGGTAAATACAAATCACGCATTATTTCCCTCGCACGTGATTTAATTACATATATTGGCACAGACGCAGAAAGTCGTGTTACTCCCGCGGATTCCACTACGGAATTAGTAGATATAATGGACCGGTTTGTGAATGTTGCCTTGGCGCATATAAAAACATTAGACGAAACCAAAATCGACGAGTCCGGTATCGACCTGGAAGTCGATGCTAAGTCCTCGAAGCAAAGCAGAGAGGCAACCTTTGGTAGGGAAGGAGGGGTGACCTTTGGTAGGGATGAAGACGATGATGATGATGAACAGAAACCCGACCGTCAGTCTTCTACAAAAAGTGCATGGGGACCAACACTTCACCGATTTGGATACAGACGAAAAAACAAATAAACGAAACGAAACAAATATAAATACTTGTGTTGTAACACAACAAACGTATGCCGTCACAATATGCCACTATTGTTTTGCGTGGTGGGTTAGGTAACCAACTATTTCAAATATTTACGCTGTTGGCATTATCTTATTATTATAATTTCAAACCCGTATTTCCCGAAAAGAAAGAGGTAACAGAATCGCCGCCTCGTAAAATGTATTGGGATGGACTACTCAGCGAATTGCAAAAATGCGTCGGAGTTATCACGGATTCAAATGTGCTTGAATATAGAGAGCCGTCTGTGAATTACACACCATTCCCCCTAAAATTATGTGGAAATAATGTCAAACTCATTGGCCAATACATGACGCCACTGTATTTTGAATATTACAAAGAACGTATCCTGTTGGAAACGGGAATCGCGCAAAAACGCAACGATTTGAAAAACAAATATTCGTATATATTCACAGAACCCAATGTCAGACGTGTATCTGTTCATTTTCGTTTAGGTGATTATTTGGAGAAACAATGTTATCATCCAGTGATGCCAACATCCTATTATGTGGATGCTATAACACAGTTGATGACAAGCCCCGACTGCCAAAGAGGGCAGTCTTTGACTAAAACCGTGTTTTATGTATTTTATGAACCCGATTTTGATGCGGAAATAAATCAGCGCATTGCGCAACTATACAGCGCATTATCTCCCGAATTGGGCATTTTCGAATTCCGAAAAGTACCTAACATGGCGGACGAAGACCAGCTGTTGTTCATGAGTTTGTGCGACGACCATGTGTTAGCCAACAGCACATTTAGTTGGTGGGGAGCGTATTTAAATGATGCTTTGGATAAACGTGTTCTGTATCCAAGTTTGTGGTATGGACATCAATTATATTATTTGGAATCTCCCGACATGTTTCCCGCAACATGGACAAAGATTGATGTTGAACAACCAACATGTAATTGCATATAAATATAAAGACATATACACATTACATTATAGCATATAACGTATTATGAATAATTCTAATCCTACGTCATTGTGCATTACATTTGGATGCATTTATTTATCAGGAGTGGCACTACAAGAAATAAATGCTTTGCTGCAAAAACATCCTATTGATATAAGTAATCGATACTCTCATTATTTTGGCATCATGTTTAATGGGTTTATATTAACTTGCTGCGGTTTGACAATGGCGCGTATATATCCAGAGTCTTGATTTTTATTCACTTTGCAAAATAGTTGTTTCCAATGGGAGTAAGAATAAGTCCTGATAAAATTGAATAAATATAAAATCTTGTGTTCAATAAACATAAACACAAGATTATTTATTAATACACACTCTAAAAAACAATTCACACGAAACATGTCGTATTCTGCTTCCATGTCTGAACAGATGTTTATTTATTTTAAGCACTGCCCTTTGGTTGTGCAAATGGAGAAAGAAATGGAACAAATGCGTTTAGAATTAGAAGAAAAACGAGTCATGTGTCGCGTGATGGCTCGTGAAATAGAACGTTTAGAATCGATTGGAAAGAATATAAAAAATACTCCAATCACACAAAGTAATGCAAATAAAAAAGAAGAAACCACTAATGCTGTTGTGGAAGAGGTCAAAGAAGTAGAAGAGGTTGTGAATGATGAGGTTGTGAATGATGAGGTTGTGGAAGAGGAAGAGGCTGTGGAAGAGGTTGTGGAGGAAGTAGAAGAGGTTGTGAATGAGGCTGTGAATGAGGCTGTGAATGAGGCTGTGGAAGAAGTAGAAGATGCTATGGAAGAAGTGGTAGAAGAGGAAGAAGTAGTTGAAGAAGAGGAGGAGGAAGTAGAAGAGGCTGTGGAAGAAGTGGTAGAAGAGGAAGAAGTGGTAGAAGAGGAAGAAGAGGAAGAAGTAGTTGAAGAAGTGGTAGAAGAGGAAGAGGTTGTGGAAGAAGAAGAAGAGGTTGTGGAAGAGGAGGAAGAGGAAGAAGAGGTTGTGGAGGAGGAAGAGGTTGAAGAAGAGGAAGAAGAAGAGGGTGTGTATGAAGTTGTGATTAAAGGCAATAAGTATTACACAACAAATGAAACAGATGGCATAATATATGCAATGGACGCGGACGGAGAAGTTGGAGATGAAGTTGGTAAGTATGTTAATAAGGTGCCAAAGTTAAATAAGTAATTAACTTTTGAGAGGGCGCCTGCGGGTTTTACTGGATGGTTTTTGATTCCCGCCTTTTTGTTTTTGTGTGTCCCGACCGACAGACTTGGTAGGTCCGGTAGTAGGTGCAACAACAACTGCATTATTTAAAGCTTTGTGTTCGCGAACAAACCCAATTTTATCCTTGGATTTGTTTGAAACAGCATTTAAAAAGGAATTTATGACGACGTCTTCTTTGACGAGGCACTTTGCTCCAATGCCATTATCATATTTTTCTTTATCCAGTGTATCAACAACAACATATATTTCGAAATTACGAGCGCCTTCGGGAGATGTATATATTCCAACCCCGGTGAATAATTTTTTTTCGTCAAATTCAGAGTATCCCGCATTCGATTTAAAATAGCGAGAATATACATCTCGCAAAAAATCAGATTTATTTTTAGCATCTACACATGTGTTATTAGATGTAATAGTTCTATCTCGCGTGGATTCTTTTTGCGCTTTGATTTTTATATCGGCCAATTCTTTCTGTAACGCGCGATTTAAACTCTCCCGAATGGGAGGATATAAATTCTTCATGACTTTACTTATTGCGTCATTGATTTCCCTGTAAATAGGATTTGCGGTCTTGATGTATTTAATTATATCCAATTCCTGAATGGTCTTGTCCTGGTCACTCGTTGTTTTTTCATTTAAATCCATGTATGGGTCATTTCCCTCAATAAATCGCCGAATCAAAAGCATCGCTTTCACTTCGATGCAATCTCGATATGCTTTGTCGAACAATGGCGCAACCAATGAATCAAAATTAAACTGTTTTATTCCGGTAGTGGATTTATTCGCGCTCTCCCGATATTCATGTATTGCAACATACATACGAGTAATTGCGGATATGATGTCTGTTATTTTTTTATATTGTTTTTCGTCTTTAAATATAGCATCACTGACTTTTGATTTATTGATAACATATGTGTTTTCTTCTTTCACAAATAAAAAATTATTACCCTGTTTAATGAATTCGTTCAATGTGTTCGACATTTCATCGTTGTTTCCAATCTCTTTTTGAAGAGTTTTAATCAAATCGTCGTATTCCGTTCTTTTTCTCCCCTCTGAAGTTCTGGTGTTTGATTTTTCGTTTAAATCATTTTTTATTAAATCAAATAAATTTTTAGCAGTGGCATCTATCGGGGTTGGCTGCATTTTCATGTATAAATTATTCATCAAACTCAATACTTTAATAACCAAATCGTCTTTCACTTGATTGGTCAAGTTGCGTCTTCGTACCAAACTATTATTATACACATACAACAAATAAAAATATTGTGGATTATCGAGTATGCTCGACGCCCATATTACGTTTTGGACATATTGCTGTTTTCCTTCAGAGTCAATAATCCATTTTGTATTATTGAATAAATTATTAATGTCGTAAGTGTTCAAGGGAAAAATATTCGTGACGAAATCTTTTTGTATATATCTATGATAACTCGAAGTCAATGCAAAACCAAAATCCGAACTTATTGGCAATAATATTCGCAACATTAAATTCACATTGAATGTAGCGTTATCATTCAATGCTTCCGCTTCCGCCGTGTTGGGGTCGGTCGCATTTGCCGTTTTATCATTAACATATGTGTTTGACGCATATTTTAAAAGCATTTGTTCAAATCGTTCTTTATCAAAAAAGAATTCAACCGCAAATGCTGGACCATTCACAAGTAATACATCTTCCGGATACATTACATTATTTGTGAAATACGGTAATTTATATTTGCTGGAATCAGAAAGGCCGGCTAAAACGGGATTCTTGGAAATTAATCCATAATTAAACTCCACACCATTATCAACATCTCCCGTATCTGTAATTTTAAATTGACTATTGAAAGATAATATTATTTTAATCGGGAGAGTATTCAACACGATATCTTCATTAATTATATTATCATTCTCATTATTATCTGTTATACCACTCATATCATATAAAGTATATTATTATTTTTCCAGTGTTATATTAGCGCGAGTTAATACATCCTTAGCATTCTTTATCTCTTCTTCCGTTGGTTGTTGTCCCCCAATATGGTTTTCATTAAGCGATAAATGATATTCAGTAAAACCTTCCGGGAGACAACACATGCGACTTTCCTCATTGAATAAATAATCGGCTAAAACCACGAACACGCACGTCATCGCCAGTGCGATATATATATCGCGCGTGCCCATCCAAATCATGGCAAAAACCAATATATTGCGACTGAATGTATTTTTCAAATACGATTCCATACTTTTACTGAGACGAATAGTGACAAATTTGGATGAAATATTTAAAATTATAATAATAACACCCGCAAATAATTTGCTGTTGTTGATTTCATATATTTGCGAATTCATTAATAGTGCAACATTCTTTAAAGTGCCCCACCAGTTCTTGGCCGGTTTCCACACAAATGGTTTGCGAGGTTTGGCTGATAATGTGTTTGGGGGAAACATATATTATGAAATGCGATAAATATGTGGTATGTTGTGATATATATTATACATAGCACAACTTTATATAAATATCTCCCGAACTCCGTGAAAAACACGCGTCCAAATTTGTTCTAAACGAGCATACACTTCTTCCGTGTCACTCCCTTTTGGCCTCACTAAAAACTCTTCTGTTGCCAACTTGCGTTCCGTATCCATAATACTGAACTCGCATTTCTCACTACATGGATTGCACTTGGGGGAATTTTTCGGAAAAGACAATTTCTTCAAAATGGTTAAATCTACCGCATCGACTGGTGACGGACCTCCCACAGTCTGATTAGTTTTGGGGTCCGTGAATTTAAGTTGCCCATTAAAACAGTGTTTCTTTTGGAAAATGGCGCGCAATTCGGCTTGTCTATGGTCGTCGCCATAATGCAACACGTCTTCATTATATTCATTATGTGGCGTATATGGACTGTATGTGAATACTCCCGAATCATCTCGATTGTAATTCGACCACACATTACCTGCGCCTAAAACGGGCATCGGATAGGATATTTTATCGTTTTCTGTGAATTCATTCAATGGTAATTTATATTCAGTGAATGTAGATGGGCTATTTATATCGGGAATATACTGAGCGGAGAATAATTCAACATCGGGAGAGTAATAATCAATACATATCGCTATTATTATAGTAGCTATTGTTGCCGTCATGAATACAAAGTGTTTTTTCATGATATGCAAACCCTTATTTATTATAAGAAGTTAAAAAAAGTTTTCTTCAGACTGTTGGAAAGAATTCCCAATCTAAATCATTGCAAACCATCTTCCAAGTCATATCCTGTTCTAATTGTTTCTCCCGGTCTTTCATCATAGGAATAAACGGCAAATATTGTGTCTGGTCCAATAACACGCATAATTGATATAGTGTGTATGTGTAATTGAAAAAATTGCTTCGGTCAGGCGGGCAATGCAAAGCCCATGGTTTTTGTATTTCAATGAATAAGACGCACAGAGTATTATGTAATGCTTCGTTCATGATAGGAGGTTGAATTCCCAGGAGAGAATTTATATATTGAATGTGCTCGAAATATTTATTTAACCCCAATTTACGCAATATCTCACGCATTTTATCGTAATTAAGCGTGCTCATATCCGTGATGCGCTCTTTCTTAATACGATTGCGTATAAGTTTGACCACATCCGGTGGTATTTGCGTGGTTTCTTTAGCTTGAAACTGCGACAATATTTCTTTGAAATGATTGAGACGCACATACGCGGTATAACTAACTTCGTTGGGTGGTTCTTTATTTGCCGGTTTAGAAGAATCCACAATATGTGTTATAAATTTACCGCATTTGGGATTATTGCATATTAAAATCCCCTCTTCGTCTTGTGGTATTAACTCACCAGCACCACATTTTTCGCAAATGTCTGAGGGAACCACATAATTTTGCATATTAATTAAATTATTATTCACGTTTTTCCAATACATATTTAACATCATTTTTGATTGTGCATATTTTTGACTATTCGGGTCCGATGCTTCCGCATCCGCTTCTTCTCCCGCTCCTTCTTTTGTTTTGGTTTTGATACGAAAAAACGATTTTAATGCGTCCGTATTCTGTGTATTATTTCCATTGCTTACGCTTTTTTTATCCTCGAAATATTGAAATAAATACTTGGAATTTTCCAACAAATAACGGTCTTTTTGCGTCTTCAAATCCGCGATTTTGCGATTCAGAATATTTAGCCTATCTTTCAAATCAAATTTAACGTCTGGCTTTAGAGAAGGATTCGATAATTTGTGTATTAAATGCTGACGCTCAGATAATAATTGTGGTAAAACAGTTTGCTCCGCATCCGCAAATTTAGACATTAATTCATTGTGTTTTTCATCAATTGATTGAGTTATTGCACCTTTTTTAAGTGTTTGTGTGGGGGGCATATAAGGATTTTTATATGGAATTTCCTTAAGTCTTATTCCGCCATTTTACTATTGGGAAACATTTAGGTATTTTTAAGCATTTTTTGCACAAAAACGTTCATTTTCAGAATTTTTATCTTTTTGGAGTATATAACCTAACAAAATGGCTGGAGGTCTCATGCAATTAGTCGCCTATGGCGCTCAAGACGTTTTCCTTACTGGAACCCCTGAAATCACTTTCTGGAAAGTCTCTTACCGCAGACACACCAACTTCGCTATGGAGTCCATCGAGCAGACCTTCTCTGGTCAGGCCGATTTCGGTCGCCGTGTCACCTGCACCATCAGTCGCAACGGTGATTTGGCTTACCGCACCTACCTCCAGGTTACTCTCCCCGAGATTAACCAGGACCTCGGTGATGCTGTCTATGCCCGTTGGTTAGATTTCCCCGGTGAGCAGCTCATCGCTCAGGTTGAGGTTGAGATTGGTGGCCAGAGAATCGATCGCCAGTACGGTGATTGGATGCACATCTGGAACCAGCTCACCCTCACCTCTGAGCAGCAGCGCGGTTATTTCAAGATGATTGGCCACACCACTCAGCTTGTCTATATCACCGACCCTGATTTCGCCGACATCAACGCTCCCTGCGCCTCCACCACTGGCCCCGCTCAGGTCTGCGCTCCCCGCAAGGCCCTCCCCGAGACCACTCTCTACATTCCTCTCCAGTTCTGGTTCTGCAGAAACCCTGGTCTTGCTCTTCCTCTTATTGCCTTAAAATCTGTAGGGCAGAAAAGTATCCATCCTGAAGCATCCGAGCCCTGCTTTAGGCAAAATATGTTGTGGTCTCGGGATGAAACTATGTTTCATAATACCCAGATGCTAGTCGCGTGTCAATGACTAAATTGTCGCGGCAACATAATCAAATTGCGGGAAACCCGTAAAGACGTTTGGTACCAAACGGCCCATGAAAATGTGGTCGTGGTTGAGATAAACAGACTCAAGTATGGTAAAAATCCAACGTATGAGATGTGTAATACATCGAAATCGGCAATCCGCAGCCAAGCTCCTAACTGCATTCAAACGCACACGGAGAAGGTTCAACGACTAAATGGTTATGGGGTGTTCTGTTTGAACGCCTTAAGATATAGTCTAGTCCCTGCGTGGAATAACTCCATTGCGACTTCACTTTTACAGACTTGCAGTAAAAGGAAGGGGTCGCAGGGGGAACCAATCGAGCTCGCTCGATCATGGTACGTTAAATTCTGTAATCAGAATTTTCAAACCTTGGTTTCCCTGCATAAATACTTCGAAAGAAGGGGTTCAAGTGATTCGTACAGTATCACGAAGTCAAGATCAACCTCGACATCAGACCTATTGGTGAGTGCTTGTGGGCTGTCAAGTCCCTCTCCGCCACATCTGGTTCTCAGAGTGTCACCAAGGCTTACCAGCAGTCCCTTGTCGCTGCTTCTCTCTACATCGACTATATCTTCCTTGATACCGATGAGCGCAGAAAGTTTGCCCAGAACCCTCATGAGTATCTCATTGAGCAGCTCCAATTCACCGGCGATGAGTCGGTCGGAAGCTCCAGTAATAAGATACGTCTTAACTTCAACCATCCCTGCAAGGAGCTCATCTGGGTTGTCCAGCCTGATGCCAACGTCGATTACTGCGACTCCTTAACTGGTGGCTCTGTTCTCTACAAGACCCTCGGTGCCCAGCCCTTCAACTACACCGATGCCATTGATGCTCTCCCCAACGCCATCCACGCTTTCGCTGGTCCTGGTGCTGCTGACAGCAATGGTTTCATCAGTGATAGTGGTCTCTTCGTTGATGGCGCTGTTGAAGCCTCCATCTCCAACTCTTATGGTGCTGACCATGTGTTTGGTGCTGGCATGACTTCCGGTGTTTCCGATGCCGCCAGTTTCGTCCTCGCCGAGACTGCCCTCGACATGCACTGCTGGGGTGAGAACCCTGTCATCACCGCTAAGCTCCAGCTTAACGGCCAGGACCGCTTCTCTGAGCGCGAAGGTTCTTACTTCGATGTTGTCCAGCCTTTCCAGCACCACACCCGTGCTCCCGATACTGGCATCAACGTGTATTCTTTCGCCTTGAAGCCCGAGGAGCACCAGCCCTCCGGAACCTGCAACTTCTCCCGCATTGACCAGGCTACCCTCATGCTTGTTCTCTCTGCTGGTGCTGTTGCCAACACCAACACCGCTAAGGTGCGTGTATATTCCGTGAATTATAATATCCTCCGTGTCCTTTCGGGCATGGCCGGCGTCGCTTCAAAGTTTAGTAATAAACTAATGAAACGAATATTTAACATAATTTCCAAAGCTGAAATTATGAGAATGTTCGTTCCGTTAATTTTTTGCTAAAATTTACGGAGCAGAAAAGCAATCTGCCACAAACAACCAGGCAATGTTTGTGGAAACTTCAGTTAGACTCCTGGTATTAAGTCAATTGCTAGTCCTTGATTTCAAGTTTTACAAGGGCAAGATAACTGGTTGCGGGAATCCCCTTAGAGCCTCAACTACCAAATGCGTATGGGAAACTGACGCATGGCCGAGAATGGAACTCGGGTATGGTAAAAATGTTGAGGATTGGGCAATCCGCCGCTCAGCACCTAAAGACGATTTGCTAGTCAATGGTGCGGGTTCAGAGATCGCAAAGTTATCGGTGTGTGATGAAGGTCTAAGCAGCCTGAGCACGCTTAAGGTACGATCCGGCGTGAATGGAAACATTCACGACTAACCGATTCCAACTAAACGCCGGAATTACAAAACTGCATATACAACTAAAAAATTCATGTCAATATCATAATAACATGAATAAACTAATATATAAATAAATTTATAATAACTTAAAAATGAAAATAAAAAGAGTACCTTTGGGAGCACTAAATAAAAATACAAAAGAATATGTTTATCCCAAAATAGCGAATAAAACTGACGAATATATTTGCCCAGAATGTAACCGTGATGTTATTTTTGTAAATGGAACAAAAAATGTATCACATTTTCGTCATAAAATGGATAATGACCCATGCAACAATTACTCTGGTAGTTGTGGAGAAACGTTATTACACATGAATGCAAAATTACTTATAAAAACCCTAATAAATACACATACATCTCTTACGATACAAAGAACATGCAAATGTTGTAATGACACAGAAGAATACGATATAACATATAATGCTGATATCAAAGCAAATGTGGAACACCGATTTATTCACAATGCTGAAATAAAAATTGCAGATGTTGCAGTTGTAGCCGGTGATAATATACATTGTATATTTGAAATATTGAATACACATAGAACCTTGGAAAAAAACAGACCTGAACCGTGGTTTGAATTGAATGCATCGGACGTAATTTGTGCGACAGATTCTTATGAACTTGAACAATCTTTAACATTTCAATGCCTTAGAAATGTTAAGTGCGACGATTGTATTAAAAAAGAAAAAACATTGGAATACAATAAATTACGTGCAATAGACATTTTATACTCATGGCTTGAAAATGAAATCTCGCCATTTTCTTATTCCAATTTTGAGTGTGATAATGAATTTGTGAATCATATAGAAATAAATAAAGCTGTTAAAACGGACAATGCATATAAAATAGTTGATATTGTCATATCATACGAATGTCATGATCGAAATGATGAAATATACTTGTTCGATAAATATCACATTTATTTAACTTATGCTCCATTACCCAATATGTTTTTGACTTATGATACCGATTATGGTACAGGAGTATATAATATAAGTATTGATTGGGTGTTGGCACAATGTAACACACCAACTATCATTTCATATTTTAAATGTTTTGATGTATATAGTTATGATGTAGAAGAGCCAGGAAACCCATATTTATATGTCATAAAAGACAATTATTCTAATAATATATACACATTTGATGAAGATGATAAATTGGTGGATGAAATTTGGTGTTTTTTGTGTGGCGAAGATTGCGAATTACGATTAATGCAAACAAATATAATGCACAAACGTATATGTAAAAGTTGTGATTTCCGTACAAATAAAATTATAAATTATATTGATATTAATTTCAAAGAGAAAGACGAAATAAAATTATTGGGCTGTAAATGGGATTCAAATGTGAAACTTTGGTACATTGAAAAATGTAATCCTAATTACGATTATGTAATGTCCATTTGGTCTTCAACATACAAAGGTGTTGGATGGAAAACACATAACCGTTGTTAGTGCGTGTCTGGAATGGCTGGCCTTGGTACGGGTTTAATAGTAATAAATTGAAATAAAATATATAAAGGTGGTATTCTACTAATACATATAAAAAACATCTACGATGGAACCTATTGTGACTGCAAACAGAAAGAAGCGCGAAGTGATTGTGAAAGAGGATACTGAGTTTGAACCCCAAGATATTCGGGAGAGAGTATCTGTTTTATTCGATATTATTTCCTATATGGGAGGACATCGCAGTAACACAGGAAAATCTGCGGGTTATTTGAAAAATCCAAAGTGGAGATGTGTGCGTAGAGCTGATGGATTGGAAACCATCGTTATGTACTGCGAAACGGATGCGTTGTGTCTGTTATGTGATGAAGCACTGCAAAAAATCCGGGACAATGAAATAGATATGAATGAAAACAAGAAGGTTTCATGGTATATTTCAGGTAATGGATATATACAGGGACGTGTTGCTGGTAAAGCACTGGCATTGCATCAAGTTCTAACTGGTGTGTTTGGTAATGGCAAAGGTACCTCAAAAGTAAGCATTGACCACATTGACCGCGACCCACTAAATAATCGTCTTGACAATTTGCGCATCGCCGACCGCAAAACGCAGGAACAGAATAGCAAGGGTATTGCGCCGGGGACAAAACGGGAGAGACAATCGAATGCACGTCCATTGCCCGAAGGTATTACACATGATATGTTGCGTAAGTATGTGGTCTATTATTTGAACACGTACAACAAAGAAAAAGGTTTGACCCGGGAATATTTCACGGTAGAACACCATCCTCTTTTGGAGAGACCATGGGAGAGTTCCAAATCAAAAGAGGTAAGTATTATGGATAAATTGGCTGCGGCAAATAAGGTGGCAGAGGATTTGGACAATGGAATATTGCCCACAAAACCTGAGCGCACTCTCCCGAAATATTTTAGATTTGGGATAAGAAATGGACAAACAGCCATTACGTTTGAACGCCGCACAAAAGAATGTAGGTATAATACGGAATATCTGGTACCAGAAGATGAGGATTTTCAAGAGAGTTTGAAAAAAATACAGGAAAATATTGCGACAAAATATGGTAGCAATGTGTGGGTGTAAAGGGTGTAAATTTAAATTACGTCCTTTTCATATAAAAGAATTAAGGGTGTAAGTAGAAAATAATAATATGTTTATTCCTTTTTTATGTCTTGTCTAAAAATATCAAATTAATATATAAATATGCCGTCAAATAGTGCTCGTTCTAATTCATCCTCCCGAAAAAGTTCTAGTCCCAAGTCAAATGAATACGTTTTTCCATTTAGAAACGCGGAGTTGCCTTCGGAAAGTATAACAAGACTCGCAACAGAACAAGTTGTTCATGCACAAAATGACCGCGTTTCCAATTTAAAAGCATCTCGCGACGCTCTTTTGGATGCTATTTTTGGATCAGAGAAACATGAAAATGCGAGAAAAACGCGCACGAAAAGAGTCGATATTGTTCCCAGAAAAGTATCGGTTCCCCATAAATATTCATTTTCGTTTCTTCCAACAACGCATTACGATTTAACCAGAGTTCTGAACCCGGA
>JACCDY010569855.1_pt1 | contig 14449 bp, 17 predicted proteins | sample 7446391 | NCBI WGS metagenome assembly JACCDY01 (sample SAMN15323451, study PRJNA562643) | freshwater metagenome | isolation source: river surface water | place: USA:Blue River Watershed | collected 2017-08-18 | reverse complement strand
GTACAACTGGGTCGTACTTCTTCAGAACGATACGGTCTGGGTCGTTGCGACGGTTCTTCTTGGTTACGTAGGTGTAACCAGTGCCTGCAGTCGAACGAAGCTTGATGATAGGACGGATGTCCTTGTCCTTCTTAGCCATGTGCTTACTCCTTAGATCTTCTCGCCACGAGCAAGAATCTCGGCTACAACAGCCTCGATACCGCGAACGTCAATTACCTTGATGCCGCGAGCGCTCACCTGAAGAGTTACGTTGCGCTTCATTGAAGGAACGAAGTAAGTCTTCTTCTGGATGTTTGGGTTGAAGCGACGCTTGGTCTTGTTCTGGGCGTGCGAGACGTTGTGGCCAAACTGCGGCGCTTTCTCGGTGACCTGGCAATAAGCTGCCATTTCTTCTCCTTCAAGGGCAAGCCCTTCAGCACCGATTTGGGCTGGCCGGTAAAGGCAAAGGCTTGTGTACAAAAATTGTGGCTGCAACTAGACGTTATCTAGGCAACTGCTCAAGTTTAGGCGAACCTGAACCCCTTAAGCAAGTCCCACGACTTAATTTCTAGGATTGACACGCCGTTAACCGCAAAAAATTAGGCCTGGCAGTCTTTGCAGACACCAAAAATGTCGATTGTGTGGCTCGGATTTGTGAATCCGTGTTCGGTGGCTACTTGATCTGCCCAGGCTTCAACCCGGTGCGCTTCAATCTCCACGGTCAGCCCGCACTTGCGGCAAATCAGGTGATGGTGGTGCTCGGTAGTGCAGGCGCGGTAAAGCAGCTCGCCCTCTTTGCTCTGCAGAGAGTCAGCGTCTCCGTTGGCAGCAAGATCTGCGAGCGCGCGGTAAACCGTGGCCAGACCAATAGTCGATCCGTGATTCTTCAAAACCTGGTGCAGCTGCTGTGCGCTTACGAAGCCGATGGCCTCGCCGAGTGCGTGACGAACGGCATCTTTTTGGGGCGTGTTCCGTTTGGCCGGCTTGCCCGGCGCGTTAGCGGCGTCAGCCGCTTCGATTTTTTTCACTTTTTCACCCGCTCAATTACTCGAGCAACCGCATAAATCAAGAATGAGATCGTGGTCACATACGGGCTGATTGGCAGACCTGCGCCCAGCGCCAACAGAATTCCGCCAATCACGCTGGTGACAGCAAAAATCACTGAGAGCATCGGTGCCAAAACCGGCGATGCCGTGAGCCTAAGTGCGGCGGCGGCTGGGGTGACCAGCAGGCTAAGCACCAGCAGCGCACCAACCACCTGAACACTGGCGGCGACCGCCAGGCCAAGCAACAGCATGAAGACCACCGATAGGGTTCTGGTTGGCACGCCTCGAGCGGCAGCGACATCTGGGTCAAGGCTGGCAAAGTTGAGCGGGCGCCAAACCAGCGCGAGGGTAATCAGCACCACTAGGCAGATGCCGGCCAGCCAAGCAAGCTGTGGGTCATCAACCGCAACGATCTGACCGGTCAGTAGACCAAATTTGTTGGCCGCTCGGCCCTCATAAAGTGCCAGTGCCAAAATACCCAAGCCCAGCCCGGCCGGCATTAGCACCGCAACTATTGAATTGCGCTCTTTGGCTTTGGCACCGAGTGCCCCGATGATTAGGGCCGCAGCTATCGAGCCAATCACGCTGCCAAAAACCACATTTACGCCAGCCAGTAGGGCAAAAGCTGCACCCGCAAAGCTCAGCTCGCTGATGCCGTGAACGGCAAAAGACATATCGCGGTTCATCACAAAGATTCCGATAAGCCCGCCAACCAGAGCCAGCAGCGCACCGGCAATTAGTGAGTTGGTGACCAGCGGCAGAAGCTGGCCGTAATCAGAGAAATCAAAAAGCACCATTAGTTCCACACCTCATCTGGGTGGTGGTCGTGGTCCTGGGTACCAACCACAACAATGCGGCCCTGGTTGCGCAACACATCAACCGGAGTGCCATACAACTCACTCAAAACCTCACTGGTCAAAACCTCATCAGGGGTACCGATGCGGAACTTGCCATTGGCCAGGTAAAGCACTCGATCAACCATCGACAAAATCGGGTTCACGTCGTGAGTCACAAATAGCACTGCCGAATCATGCTCGCGTCGTTCGCGGTCAAGCAGCTCGGCAATGGTTTTTTGCTGATGCAAATCCAATGCGCTCAGTGGCTCATCGGCCAAAATCAGGTCTGGCTCGCCAATCACCGCCTGGCCAACTCGCAATCGCTGCAACTCTCCGCCAGATAGCTCGCCGATTGGCTTCTTGGCCAATTCATAGCCATCGATGCATCCCAGGATGTGCTCGACGCGTGCCTTTGACTTGCGACTTGGCAGCGGCAGGCCGAAGCGGTGCCCGTCTAGGCCCAAGCGCAAAACATCTCGGGCACGAAGGGGAGTGCCAGCATCAAGAACGCGGTGCTGCGGAATGTATCCGACCTGACGGTTGCCACGATGAATTGGCTTGCCATTGATTTTGATCGAGCCGGCCACGAGTGGCTCTTGGCCCAAGATGGCCTTGAGCAGTGAGGTTTTGCCCGATCCGTTGGCACCAATTACCGCGATGAACTCCTGCGGCTTTACCTCGAGGGAAAGATTGCTCCACAGTGTGCGGGTTTGCCCCTGTTCACTCGGAACCTCAAAGGTGGCGTTCTGAATCTCTAGGACGGCGCTCATTATTCGAGACCTACCTCAAGGGTTCGAAGGCAGCTGGTGACATATTCAAAGTAAGTCTTGTCATACTGCTCGTAGGTGTCTGGGTCCATCGACAAAATCTCGTAGAAGCCTAGGGTCACCACATTTCCGGTCCATTCCGGGTAGTTCTCGGTGTGACCGCCAAACGGTGACAAAATCGCGCTGATCTTTCCGGCATCAATCAGCTGTTGAACTTCTTGCATTGCCAGCGGTGGAATGTCGCGTTCCTCTTCTACTGCCTCAGACATCTCGGTTGGGGTGGCGTCTACAAAACCGGTGTCTTCAAGCAGGTAAGAGACCAAGGCCTCAGTTTGAATCACCTGGGCACCGTTGGCCCTGGTCTTCAGCTCTGCTTGGTCAGCCGCAAGGGCATCGATGTTGGAATTAAAAATCTCAAGATTTGCGGTCAGCTTTTCGGCCAGGTCGGGGTAGTCGGCCGCCACCTGGGCACTTAGGGCGGTGCCAAATTCGCGCACCCGGTCAATGTCAAGCCAAACGTGCTCATTGCCGTCTTCGCGCGTGCCAACCACATCAACCGCGTTGATCAGGGTTGGTTTGTTATCGGCCGCAGCCACCAGGGTGGTCATAAAGTCGTCGTACCCGCCGCCATTCATCACAACGATATCGGCCTGGTTAATCACCAGCTGATCGCGGGCCGAAGCCTCAAACGAGTGTGGGTCGCGGTTGATGTTGTAAATCAGGGCGTGGGCAGTGGCCACGTCTTTGCCCAAGGCCTCGACCGAAATGCTGGCCCATATGTTGGTGCTGGCCACAATCCTGATCTCACCATTGCCGGCTGACCACTCTTTTGGCGCCTGCGCGCAACCGCTAAGCCCCAGTGCAATGGCAATTAGAGCGACCACTGACAATGCGGCCACGGCCTTGACCATCACGTTCTTCATTGCTCAAGGCTAAGGCTTATTGATAATGATTGTCAATACCAGGAGGCTTGGCCCGCTGATTATGAGGCTTGGCTGAAGCTAGTCGAGCAGCAGCGCCGGCTCTTCGATAACCGAAGCAACGTCTTGAACAAAGCGCGAGGCAACGTCACCGTCGACAACGCGGTGGTCAAAAGTCGCACCAATGGTGGTTACCTGGCGCACCTGAATCTCGTTGTTGACCACCCAAGGCTTTGGTCGAATCGAGCCAAGGGCAACAATTCCAACTTCACCTGGGTTCAAAATCGGGGTTCCGGTGTCAACACCAAATACACCGATGTTGGTGATGGTGATGGTTCCGTCTTTCATGTCAGCCGGGGTGGTCTTGCCCTCGCGAGCAACCGCGGCCAAGTTTTCAATTGCCTTGGCCAGCTCAAGCATCGACATCTTGTCGGCGTCTTTGATGTTCGGCACGATCAAACCGCGCGGGGTTGCCGCAGCGATTCCAAAGTTCACAAAGTTGTGCACGATGATTTCTTCATCGGTCCAGGTCGAGTTGACCATTGGGTTGCGACGAACTGCCCAAATCATGGCCTTGGCCATAATCAAAAGCGGGGTCACCTTGACACCGGCAAAATCGGTCGATGCCTTCAGGCGCTTGACGTACTCCATGGTGCGGGTGGCGTCTACGTCTACAAAAATGCTCACATGTGGTGCGGTGAATGCTGAAGAGACCATCGCGGTGGCAATTGCCTTGCGAACACCCTTGACCGGAATACGCTCTTCGCGGGCGCTCGGTGCCTCTGGGGTTGAAAGGTTTCTAAACACCGATGCCTGCTGCGCGCCACCGAGGACGTCTTCGCGGGTGACCTCGCCGGCAAAACCGGTTGGGGTTACTGACGTGATGTCAACGCCTAGGTCCTTGGCCAACTTACGAATTGGTGGCTTAGCAATTACCTTGTCTTCGGCGGTGATGGCCGCAACGTTGATCAAAGTGGTGTCTGGGTTTGGAATCAATGGCAGCGACGCGCTTGCTGCTGCAACGCTGGCGGCGGCCGGTACCACTGGTCCGCGGCGGCGAGATGCTGCGTGGCCGGATGCACCGTAACCAACTAGGTTTGGCTGCTTTTCTTCTTTGGCAACAGCCGCGGCAGCATCGGCAATAACTTCGTGAGCGGCAACTGCGGCTGCGGCATCAACAATTGGAATCGCGCTGGTGTTAGTGCTGACTGTGCCAACAGCACCGTCGGCAACGGTAGCCGAGATGATTGGCTTGCCAACCTCTACGGTGTCGCCCTCGGCAGCAAAAAGTTCGGCAACCACACCAGCAAACGGGCAAGGCAACTCAACCAAGCTCTTGGCGGTTTCGATCTCAACGATTACCTGGTTTACGGCCACGGTGTCGCCCGGCTTGACCTTCCAAGACACAATTTCGGCCTCGGTCAAACCTTCGCCAACATCTGGCAGGTTAAAGAACGCTAGTTGAGTCATTTCTATCCTTTGCCGAACCTAGTAGGCCAAAACGCGGTCAACCGCTTCAAGAATGCGGTCGGCGTCTGGCAAGAATTTTTCTTCGAGCTTTGCCGATGGGTAAGGAACATCGAATCCGCCCACTCGGATAACAGGTGCCTCGAGGTGATAGAACGCTAGCTCGGCCACGCGCGCTGCCACCTCTGAGCTGATTGACACAAAAGTGCTGGCTTCATGAGCAACCACCAGGCGTCCGGTCTTTTTGACCGACTCGATGATGGTGGCAAAGTCGATTGGTGACATCGAACGCATGTCGATTACCTCAAGGCTGGTGCCCTCGCTGGCAGCAATTTCAGCTGCCTGAAGCGCAACGGCAACCATCGGACCATAGGCGGCCACGGTCACCTGTGATCCAGGTCGCAAGACCTTGGCGGTGTGCATGCCGGCCGGAGGTTCATCGAGGTTGACCTGGCCCTTTTGCCAATAGCGGCGCTTTGGCTCAAAGAACAGCACTGGGTCGTTGCTCTTGATGGCCTGCTGAATCATCCAGTAGGCATCGTTTGGGTTGCTTGGGCTGATTACCCGAAGGCCTGCGGTGTGAGCAAAATACGCCTCTGGGCTTTCAGAGTGGTGTTCAACCGCACCGATGCCGCCACCGAATGGCACACGAATAACCACCGGCATGGTCGTGAAACCCTCCGAACGGTTCTGCATTTTTGCCAACTGCGATGTGATCTGGTTGAAAGCCGGAAAAATAAAGCCGTCAAACTGAATCTCGGCTACCGGAGAGTAGCCGCGCATCGCCAAACCGATAGCGGTTCCGATGATTCCGGACTCAGCAATCGGCGAGTTGAAAATGCGGCTTGGGCCAAACTCGTCAAGGATTCCCTCGGTCACGCGGAACACGCCACCTAGCTGAGCTACGTCCTCGCCAAAAACCAAAACCTTTGGGTTGTCGGCCATAGCTTTGCGAATACCGGCATTGATTGCCTTGGCAATCGACATTTCTACGAAGTTAGTCATTAGTTGGCACCGCCCTGACCGAACGAAGCCTCGTAAGCCTCAAGCCAAGCAAGTTGCTCCTCGATTAGCGGGTGGCTCTCGCTGTAAACGTGCTTGAACATGTTCTCGATTGGTGGCTCACCTAGGGCAAAGGTCTTTTCGCGAATCTCTGCCGAGAGCGCCTCGCCAGCAGCCTCGCACTCATTGAAGAAATCATCGCCGATACCCTGGCGGCGCAAGAACTTCTCGAATCGGGCCAGTGGGTCGCGAGCCTTCCAGTACTCCACCTCATCAGATGAACGGTACTTAGTTGGGTCGTCTGAAGTTGTGTGAGCACCGATGCGGTAGGTGAGTGCCTCAATCATGAATGGACCAGCACCGTTGCGTGCGTCATCCATGTGCTTCTTGGTTACCGCGTAGCTGGCCAAAACGTCGTTGCCGTCGATGCGGACGCCAGGCACGCCAAAGCCCATACCACGCTGGTAAAGCGGAACAGTGGTCTGCGAGTCAACCGGGCTTGAGATTGCCCACTGGTTGTTCTGGCAGAAAAACACCATCGGAGCCTGGGTGGTTGCAGCAAATAGGAATGACTCCGAAACATCACCTTCGGCGGTCGCTCCGTCTCCGAAGTAAGAAATAACTGCCAAGTCTTCATCGCGGTTGCCGGTGCCGACTTTGCCGTCAAACTTCACGCCCATTGCGTAGCCGGTGGCGTGCAGCACCTGGGTGCCCAAAACAATTGCGTAAAGGTGGAACCGGGTCTCATCTGGGTTCCAACCGCCGTGGTTAACACCGCGAAGCATTTTGAGAATTGCCATTAGGTCAATGCCGTGGGTGATTGCCACACCGTGCTCGCGATAGCTAGGGAAGATGTGGTCGTTGTGGCCAACGCCGTAGCCCGAACCAATCTGAGCAGCCTCTTGGCCGATTGCAGGAATCCAGAGACCTAGCTGGCCTTGACGCTGAAGCGCAGTTGCCTCATTGTCGAAGCGGCGCATCCGTGCCATGTCGCGATAAAACTTTAGAAAGTCAGCCTCGCCGAGCTGATCGATGTATTTGCCGTATTCCGCGTATTGGGCAGGCACGCCGTACTGTCCGTCTGGTGAAAGAAGTTGCACCATCGGTACGTTCGAAGCATCTTGATAAGTCATCTCGTCTAATTTACTTCTTTGAGTGGCACAATCTAGTCATGATTCGTTTTCTAGTTGGAACCGTTATTAATGCCATTGCCCTCTGGGTAGTGACCCTTTGCATCCCGGCAATCAAGCTGAACCCCTATGGTGGCACCGATTTTTGGGCTATCGCGGGGTCATTCCTCCTTGTCGGAGCGGTTTTTGGCCTGGTCAGCGCCATCGTTGCGCCGGTGATAAAAGTTCTGGCTCTCCCGCTCTACATCCTTACTTTTGGCCTAATTTCGTTTTTGATCAACGGTGCGCTGCTGCTTTTTGTGGCTTGGTTGTCACAGCTATTCGGCGATGACGTCTTGACGATTTACGGTTTCTCTTCTGATGGCTTGACTATCGACTCGCTCGGCTGGGCCATCCTTGGCTCGATCGTGATGAGCATTGCCTCGTTCTTTGGTCGGGCAGTCTTCAAGGCGCTAAAGCTGCTCTAGGCAAAGCCTCTGTCTGGGCTCACCTCGAAATCCTGTAATTCGTGGCCTGCCCTTGACCGCTGGCAAAATCGGTGATTAGTGCACGGATGCGGGCTAGCCCGGCATCCGTGCTTTGGTCGGCAAGCAGTGCGGTGCCCCGGTAGGTGTTGAGTTCGTGAGCCTGCAGCACAGCCGGTTTTGAATTGCTGTTGCTAATCGGTGCCTCGCGTTCAACCGTTACCCAGTCTTTGCCCAGCGCATTTTGCGCGAGGTCTAATTTTGGAACCAAATCGTTGGTGTGCTGGAGCGAGATGGTTGGCACCCTGATGTCCTGGTTCAGCTGACTTATCGGTGATCCGATGGTTACCAAACCCGCAACTTTGTAATTTTGGGGCTGGCTAGCTAGGTTTGCCGCCACCATGCCGCCCTGCGAGTGACCGACTAGCAGCACCCGGTCCCGCTTGGTTACTCCCGCGTTGACGATTGCCCTCTGGACCGCGGCTTCACTGGATGCCTTTGAAGGCCCAGCCATGGCTTGCAGGTTTGAGGTTAGGTCGAGCGGGTTTTTGCCGGCGATGGGCAACCAGGCTTGGGTGCCCGGAATGTAGACAATGTAGCGGTCCCCCGCCGGATAATTGCCGGGCGAGCTCCAGTTGCCGGCTGTGCCCGGCCCCCTAGCGCCGAAGGCGCTCGAATATTTTTCAATTCTGACCATTGGTTCGCCGGCCGAGGCTGTTCGTTCCAATCTGGTGAGTAGAGCCGCCAAACTGTTGGCCGACTGCACCGGTGTTGCCAATCCTGTTGGTTCAACTTTGATTTGGGAATCTCGATATGGGGCCCACTGCCCCGAAGTAGCCGCCAATACACCGGCAATTGCCGGAATAACTGCAAAATCCAGGCCTTCAAAAGTTGAGGCAGTTTGAACCTCGCCGTCAAAATACTGCTGTGCAGCAACAGCGCAGGCCTGCTGCAGAAACTCCAAACGCTCCAGAACCGGACCAATCTCAAGTGCCAAACCAATCCGCTTGAGTGGCAATTGGAAAAAATCGGGCAGCTCAAGTTGCTGCTGCAGCAAAGAATATGCCGAGCCCAGGCAGGCCTGAACCCGCTCTATCTCGAGCAGGGTGGCAATAATTTGTGGTTCGCCGCCGAAGGCGGTTACATCGCCCACGAACTTAACCGCGATCGAATTGAAAGCAGGTCTAGAGCCAATCTCTCGACGGAACCCGCCAATGCCGTCGCGGCACTACCTCGCCAAAGCAGAGGGTTTGGAGCAGCGAAATTTATCTGGGTAAGAACAGCGAGTAGGGCCTGGTCAATCGAATCCATCGGTCCAGCATCTGCGAATAGTCGAATCAAAGGGCTGAAAGCCCCCAAACTGTGCAGAACTTACGGCAATATAGACAGGTGAGTAATCTTTCAATTCAGCCCCTTTCCCCGCTAGATGGCCGCTACCGCGCTGCCGTTTCTGACCTAGGTTTTCACCTTTCAGAGGCCGGCCTAAACCGTGCCCGAATTGCGGTGGAGATCGAATGGCTAATCCACCTTGCCAACCGCGACCTACTTGGTACCGGAACCAGCATCAGTGATTCTGAGATTGCCCAGCTTCGAGCAATCGTGACCAACTTCTCAGACGCAGACGTTGCAACTCTGGCCGAAACCGAGGCAACTACCAAGCACGATGTGAAGGCCGTCGAGTACTTCATCCGTGGCAAGTTGTCAGAGCTGGGCCGCAACGACCTGCTTGAACTCACCCACTTTGCCTGCACCTCTGAGGACATCAACAACCTCAGCTATGCAATCACCGTTCGCGATGCAATCAAGGATGTTTGGTTGCCTCGCGTCGAAAAGCTAACCGCAAAACTTCGCGAGCTTTCGGCCAAGTACGCCGATGCCGCCATGCTTTCACACACTCACGGTCAGCCGGCAACCCCGTCAACCATGGGCAAGGAAATTGCTGTTTTTGTGCACCGCCTAGAGCGCCAGATCAAGCGCATCGAAGCCACCGAGTACCTGGGCAAGTTCTCAGGTGCCACCGGAACTTTCTCGGCCCACGTGGTCGCGGCACCAAGCGTTAACTGGCCGAAGGAATCTGAGGACTTTGTCAGCGGACTTGGCCTAACTTGGAACCCACTGACCACTCAGATTGAGTCTCACGACTGGCAGGCCGAGCTTTACACCGCGGTTTCACTGTTCAACGGCATCTTGCACAACCTCTGCACCGACATCTGGACCTACATCTCAATGGGTTACTACAAGCAGATTCCAGTCGCCGGCGCCACCGGTTCATCAACCATGCCGCACAAGATCAACCCAATTCGTTTTGAGAACGCCGAGTCAAACCTTGAGCTTTCAAACGCAATCTTGGGCAGCCTGGCTTCAACCCTCATCACCTCACGCCTACAGCGTGACCTCACCGACTCATCTTCTCAGCGCAACATTGGTCTTGGCCTTGGTCACTCGCTGTTGGCAATCGATAACGTGACTCGTGGCTTGAATGAGATCGACCTTTCGCTTCCGGTTCTAGACGCCGACCTAAGCGACAACTGGGAGATCCTCGGCGAGGCCATCCAGACTGTGATTCGTGCCGAGGTTGCAGCTGGTCGCTCAACCATCAACGACCCTTATGCCCTGCTAAAAGACCTAACTCGCGGCAAGCGCCTCAGCGGCGAAGACATGGTTGCCTTTGTCAACGACCTAGAGATTGGTCAAGAGGCCAAGGATCGCCTACTAACCCTGCGCCCACACACCTACGTTGGTGTTGCGTCAGAGCTAGCAAAGCGAATTCAGAAGTAACTTCTCCTGAGCGCTTTTTGCGCATCGGGTAAACGAAAAGGGCGGCCAATGGCCGCCCTTTTCTGCTGCTTAGGTCAGGTGCTACTTGAGCATTGGCTCGTTAGGGTCACCCGGATTCTCTTTTACGGTCAAAGCCAAAGTTGCAATGGTGACCAAAGAAATAATGAAGGTCAATCCAGACCAAATCAATGTTGTGTTGATGTCACGAACGCCACCCTGCACAAATAGGCCTACAAATACTGCCGCAACCAGCGATAGCCCAAGGTAGGTGCGCAAGCTGCGTGCTTCAGATTTTTTCTTAGGGGTTTTTGCCATGGGTTAAGCCTACGCCTTAGTTATCGGGGTGAATTTGTGATTCTGCTACTTAGCAACCGCTGGTGAGGCCGCCGCTATTCCTAGGTGCACACCGATAATTACCGCGTAAGCGCCAAAGAATCCGACCTGGCTAACCGGGTCGTTGCCAGCAATCATGATGATGGCCTGAGAAAGGTAGAGTCCCAATCCCAGCGCCATGCTGATCAGGTGGTCGCGTCGAGCGGGGGTTTTGGCCGGGGCCTGCTTGGCAAAAATCGCCTCGATTACCGCGCCATAGAAACCCCAGTGCGCCAAGAGCAGCCAGGCACCAAAATAAATCGGGCTGTTTGCTGTCAGAATCGCGAGGATGGCCATCAAGATGGTTCCGCCGGCAACCACAATGTGCACCGAAGTGCCAGGTTCGCCAAAGTTTCTGACCGCCGTGACCACCGATGCCGCCAGCCAGCCAGCGCAAAGCACGAGCAGACCGATTATTGCTGTGCTTGAATCGTGCACCTGCGAAAAGGTGATGAAAATGCCTGCTGCAAGAGCAGTAGTTGCCTGGATTGCCTGGTGAATGCGCATAAATCTATTGTTTCACGCTGCGTCAGGGCGATTGGCCGGGGCCAACTACTGCTTCATGTTCATAAAGCGCGAGTACTGGCCCTGGAAGGCAACCACAACAGTGCCGGTAGGTCCATTACGTTGCTTGGCCAGAATCAAATCTGCCTCGCCAGCGCGTGGGTGCTCGCGTTCGCCCAGTGCCTCGCGGTGAAGCAGAATCACGACGTCGGCGTCTTGCTCTAGCGAGCCCGATTCACGAAGCTGCGAGATTTCAGGCTTTTTGTCTTTGGTTTGCTCTGAGTTTCGGTTTAGCTGCGAGATCGCGATAACCGGAATGTTTAGTTCTTTTGCCAAAAGCTTTAGGGCTCGTGAGAACTCCGATACCTCTTGCTGGCGTGACTCGACCTTTTTACCCGAGGTCATCAGCTGAAGGTAGTCGATCACGATCATCTTTAGCGGAACGCGCTGGTTCAAACGCCTAGCTTTGGCGCGAATCTCGACCAGAGTCATGTTTGGGCTGTCATCGATGTAAAGCGGTGAATCGTTGATCTGACCGCGAACCGCGGCGAGGCGAGTCCAGTCGCTATCGGCAAAAGAGCCCTTGCGCATGTTCTGAAGCGGAATTTGTGATTCAGCCGACAGCATTCGCATAGCGATTTCTGCGCGACCCATTTCAAGTGAGAAGAAAACGGTTGCGCGCTTGTGCTTGATGGCAGCATTTCGGGCAAAGTCAAGCGCCAGGGTTGACTTACCAACGGCTGGGCGAGCGGCCAGAATGATCAACTGGCCACCGTGGAGGCCGTGGGTGAGTTCATCAAGCTCGGCAAATCCGGTTGGCACACCAACCATGTCGCCACCGCGGCTTTGTGCCTGCTCGATTTCGTGAATCGCAGCCTCAATTGAGTCGTTGAGGTCAACGATGTCCTCTTTGGCAGCGCCGCGAGTGACTGAATAGACATCAGCCTGGGCTTGGTTCACTAGGTCTTCGACTTCACCCTCGTTGGCATAGCCAAGCTGTGCGATTTTTGTGCCCACTTCTACCAGGCGGCGCAGGGTTGCTTTTTCGGCAACAATCTGGGCGTAGAAGCCAGCGTTGGCCGCGGTTGGAACAATCGAGGTGAGGGTGTGTAGGTAATCGGCTCCGCCGGCTTTAACTAGGTTGCCCGATTTGGTTAGCTCATCGGTGACGGTAATAACGTCGGTCGGCTCACCCTTTGAAAACAGGGTAAGGATGGCCTCAAAAATAACCTCGTGCTTGGGTGCATAGAAGTCTCCGCCGCGAACTGCTTCTTGAACCTCGGCAACGGCCTCTGGTGAAAGCAGCATGCCACCCAGGGCACTCTGTTCGGCAAGCATGTCGTTTGGCAGCATTCGCTCGTTTCCGCGGCTTGGATCAACCGGTGGAACAGACAAAAGCGACATTAATTTCTCCTATTTTTGGCCCAATACTGACCCAATACCTGTCTAGCATTCACCACTGACACCGATAAGCGAAAACGGCTTGTGTACAGATATGTGGATAACTGTGGAGACACGCGGTAATAACTGTGCACAACCTGTGGAAAGTACTGTGGACAATATGTGGAATTTTGGGTGAAATCCAGTAATTTACTGGGATGCATCTATGTGGATAACTTTTCTCAAATAACCCTAAACCATAACCTTAGGGTTTGTCGCGACACGCCGAACCCGCCCCGCGGAGGCCCATCGCGCAAAGTTATCCACCGTTTATCCACAGGTGGAGAACCGTACATTTCTGAAATTTGTCCTGTCAAAACTTATCCAGGACCGCTCATACGTCGATCAGCTCGGGGCACTGGCTGTAGAAGCAAAAAAGTGGGCCGCCCGAAGGCGACCCACTTGAACTTCTTGAATTACTTCAAGTCGTAAATTACTTCTTGCCTACTACCTGCAGGGTGATGGTAGCTACAACGTCGCCGTGAAGACGAACGGTAGCTAGGTGCTCACCTGAGTTGCGGATAGGTGCAACGAATGCAACCTTGCGCTTGTCTAGCTCGCCAAGGCCAGCAGCTGCAACTGCAGCTACAACGTCAGCGGTCTTTACAGAACCGAACAAACGGCCACCAACGCCAGCCTTAGCGGTAAGGCGTACAGCCTTTGCCTCTAGAGCAGCCTTTAGAGCCTGTGCGTCCTCAACGGTTGATAGTGCGCGTGCGTCGCGAGCAGCCTTGATTGACTCAATCTGCTTCTCGCCACCCTTGGTCCATAGAACAGCGAAGCCGCGTGGAAGCAAGTAGTTACGTGCGTAACCGTTCTTTACCTCTACAACGTCACCTGCGCCACCTAGGCCTGAGACCTCATTGGTCAGAATTAGCTTTGACATTCGATTTCTCCTTAGCGGCCAGCGCCTGCGTATGGCATTAGAGCCATTTCGCGAGCGTTCTTTACGGCACGGGCGATGAGGCGCTGTTCCTGAACAGAAACACCGGTGATACGACGAGCGCGGATCTTGCCGCGGTCTGATACGAACTTGCGTAGGGTTGCAACGTCCTTGTAGTCAATAACGCCGACCTTGATTGCCTTTGCTGGCACATCCTTCAAGTTCTTTGCATTGCGCTTTGGCTTCTTACTGTTGCGAGGATCGCTCTTTGCAGCCATGATTTCTCCTAAATTTTGTCTTTAAAGTCTGATTAGAACGGGGTGTCGTCGCCGGTAGCAGCGGTACCTGGGTTTGCCCATGCGTCATCGGCAGGCTTTGAAGCCTTTGATGCAGCAGGTGCAGCGCCCCAAGGGTCACTTGCAACTGCAGCGGCTCCTGCACCAGCGCCAGCCTCGCGAGCACGACGAGTGACTGATGCGGTTGCAGTGCGCAACGACGGACCAATCTCTTCGATCTCAAGCTCTAGTGAAGCGCGAGCCTCACCCTGTGCTGTCTGGTAGGCAGATGCTGGCTTTAGTCGCCCAGTAACCACAACGCGGGTTCCCTTGGTGAGTGACTGAGCGATGTTCTCAGCTACTTCACGCCAGGCGGTGCAGCGAACCCATACGGTCTCGCCGTCGTCCCACGCGCTGGTTTGACGATTGTAGGTACGTGGAGTTGAACCCACGTTTAGTGAAACAACTGCGATACCGCCCTGGGTGTAGCGAAGTTCAGGGTCGTTACCTAGGTTTCCAACAATCGTTACGTTGACTTCCCCGGCCATGTGACTTTACTCGGCCTTCTTGGTTGATGACTTTGCAG
>JACCDY010988279.1_pt1 | contig 14454 bp, 9 predicted proteins | sample 7446391 | NCBI WGS metagenome assembly JACCDY01 (sample SAMN15323451, study PRJNA562643) | freshwater metagenome | isolation source: river surface water | place: USA:Blue River Watershed | collected 2017-08-18 | reverse complement strand
GGGTCCTTCGAGAGTGCCTCCACCTCCTCGATAGTCCAGGCCTTGCCGGGCCCTTTGATCGGTGGAAGATTGGCAAAGGGGTTGTAAGGCACTTCGAGTTTCATCGCCTCGATCGCCTGCTTCTCCTCGGGCGTGCAATTGGCGAGCGCGTCAGTCCTCAGGCCTTTCAGGAATCCGGCGTAGCTCGCGCCACCCTTGTTGCTCATCAGCTTGGCGATCCAGTTGAAGAAGCGTTTGCGCTCATCGGCTTTCCACGGGCCTTTGACCACCCGCAGGCAATAGACGTAGTGGATGACCTGCTGCGGCGGCAGGTTGGAAAGCATACCCTTCACCGTGCCCCCGTAGTTGTCGTTACGCTCGGCCAGCTCGGCCCAGTCGGGCGTCGGTGTCGGCCCCGCGTTGTCCATCAGCGTCAGGGTGCGCGACACCACATTGGGTGCCTGCAGGTAACTGAGCACCCGGCAGAGCTCGCGGTTGAGCGTCTCGCTCTTGGCCGGATAGTGGGAGTCGATCACGCCAAGCACTGCCGTGCGCGCCTCCTCTCCCTGATCACCATGGCGGCTGTAGACCAAGCCCACTGCACGCAGCCAGGCGAGTTGTTGCGACTCGCTGAGTTTGGTCCAGTCCAGGCCACAGAGGCGGGAGAGCACGGGCTTGGCATACTCAGACGTGCCGGTACGAGTCAGGCCGATGGCTGCCTCAATCAGGCTCCAAGCAGGGTATTGCTTATTTGTGTCGATAATGAACAATTTCAGGGCACTGGGAAGTTGTGCCTCAAGAGCCACCCGGCCACTGAAGCGCTCGTAGCGGTCCTCGCTGGCGAGCGCCTTGATCGCGGCATCCGTCTCCATCAGCTTGAGCTCCTTGTTCTTGAACTCCACTGGTGCCGTGGACTCCGTGCCGACATAGGTCACGCGCCACATCGCGGACTCAGTGCCGCGGCCACCGGTCAGGAAATACAGGCGGCCATCCTTGCCGATCACGGCGTCGGTCAGCGGAAAGCGCTTGCCGGTCACGAACTCCTCGCGCTCGGCCTGATAACTCGCTCCCTGCGGCGTCAGATGAATCGCGTAAATGGTGGCAAAGGTCCAATCGAGGCCGAAGATCGCCTTCTGATACCTGGCGGGAAACTTCGCTCCCTTGCCGGACACCACGCCGGTCGGTGAGCCGGGGCCGATCTCGATCAGCGCCGGCAGCGAGTCCTCGGAATACGACGGCCACTTGCCGGTGCCATTGCGCCAGCCGAATTCGGAGCCGGGAACGACATGACAGAATCGCGTCGGCCGATACCACGGCATGCCGAGGTCCCACTCCATGTCGGCATCGTAAGTGATCAGGTCACCCTGCTCGTTGAACGCAGCGTCATATTGGTTGCGGTAGCCGGTGGAAACCAGCTCCCAGTCGCTGCCATCCGGCTTGAAGCGCGCAATCCAACCGCCGGGCGCCATCCGGTCGCGAGCGTGGCCACGGGCATCCGGGTTGCGCGGCAACAATTGGTCTTCCTTCCAAACCTGCGGCACCATGGAACTGTCCATCGGCGCCAGATTCGTGTGGTTGCCGGCGACAAAATAAATCCACTCACCATCCGGCGAGGCCACCAGGGCATGCGGCCCGTGCTCACCCTTGCCTGCCGTCGCTTTCACCGGTTCGGCCTTGTCGACCTCGCCGTCGCCATCGCTGTCGGTGACCTTCCAAACACCGCCCTGCTTGCCTTCGTTGATGCTCACCCACAGCACTCCGCGGTGCCAAAGCAATCCCTGGGCACCGGTGATGGGCACCTTGGTCTCCTCGATCTTGGCGCCCGTCGAGTCGCCCTCGGAGGCAGCATCACCTCCATGGACGGTGACCCGGTAGATCTTTCCGCCCTGATTGGCGCAGTAAAAACGACCCTGGTCGTCGATGGTGATGGCCACCCATGAGCCCATGCCCTTGGGCACGCAGAGCACCCGCTCGAGTTTGAACCCTTGGGCAACCCGGAAGTCCTTGGTCACATCCACCACCTTGTCGAGGGCCTCGGGCGCGATGACTTGATCCGCAATCACCATGCCCCAAGGCTTGTCGCCCATCTTGGCCAACACCACCGGAGCCTTCCACCCGGCCGGAGCCGCGGGGCTCGAGTTCCATCCTTCAACCGCCTCCGACGAGCAGACCCAGCTTTCGTCGCTGACCCAGTCCTGAGTGCTGCCGTTCTGAAGGGTGCTGCGCACGCGCAAGGCCATCCCCGCAGCGCCTTCCTTGTTGTTCACCTGCACGGCAATCACATTCGCACCCTGCTTGAGCAGAGGCATCAGATCGTAATTCCGCGGCTCGGACCAGCCGCCACCCATCCCGACCTGCTGACCGTTCACAAACAGGCGGAACCAGTCATCACAACTCAGCGTGAGCACCGCAGCCTTGGCACCGGCGGGCAAGGTGAACTCCTTGCGGAAGTAGGCCTTCTCCTGCTGGCCCGCTTGGTTGTGGGGCCAGAGCCATTGGATCGGCGGGGCTTTTTGCGCCAGTGCGGTATGGGCAAGGGCAAAGCCAAGGGGGAGTATAAGAAATCGGCGCATAGGATAAGACACCCTATACGCCGCTCTCGGATTTCAATTATCAGGCCTTTTTCACATCCACCCACTGCTTGGTCCGCGCCGATTCCAGCACGGCGTCGCAGACGTATTGCGTGCCGAGCGCGTGGCGGAAATCCGGGTAACGCTTGGGTGCGGACGGGTTGTCGAGCGACTTCATGAACTCGGCCAGCTCGTGGGTGAAGGAATGCTCGTAGCCGAGGCACAAGCCCGGCACCCACCAGTTGCCGGCATACGGATGGTCGCCGTCGGAGCAATGGATGCTGCTCCAGCCGCGACGGTCGCCGGGCACGCCGTGATCGAAATAATCGAGGCGGTTGAGGTCGTGCAGGTCCCAGAACAAGGACTTCTTCTCGCCATTGATCTCGAAGGTGTAGAGCGCCTTGTGGCCGCGGGCGTAGCGGGTCGATTCGAAGATCGCCAGCGAACCGTTCTCGAAACGGGCGAGGAAGGCACAGGCGTCGTCGATGGTCACCGCCTGCTTCTCGCCGGTCGCGGTGTGCACACGCTCCTTGATGAAGGTTTCGGTCATCGCCGACACCGACACGATGTCGCCGTTGATCCAGCGCGCGGTGTCGATGCAGTGGGCAAGCAGGTCGCCGGTCACGCCGGAGCCGGCGGCTGCGGCATCGAGACGCCACAATCCGGCACCGCCCTGCGGCAGTTCGGCGGAGATCGTCCAGTCCTGCAGGAAGTTCGCGCGGTAGTGGAACACGCGGCCGAGTTCGCCGGCGTCAGCGATGTTCTTGGCCAGCGTCACTGCCGGCAGGAAGCGATAGTTGTACCAGACCAGGTTCGGAATGCCCGCCTTCTCGGCGGCGGCCACCATCTTCTCGCCTTGGTCACCATTGAGCGCCAGCGGCTTCTCACACAGGATCATCTTGCCGTGCTCGATGCAGGCGAGCGCGATCTCGGCGTGCGAATCATTCGGCGTGCAGATGTCGATCGCGTCGATATCGTCGCGCTTCACCAGCTCGCGCCAGTCGGTCTCGTAGGAGGCGTAGCCCCACTTCTCGGCAAAGGCCTTCACCTTCGCCTCATCACGACCGCAGACGGCCTGACGCACGGGCACGTGCTCGGTGTCGAAGAAGTGCTCAAGCTGCGAATACGCGTTCGAGTGCGTGCGGCCCATGAAGCCGTAACCGATAAGGCCGATGCGGACTGGTTTTTTCATGAATGGTGGAGGTAGGAAATAGGTTGGCAGATAATACCCAAGAGGCTTGGACTTCTTTCTCAGAACCGATCCCAAATCAAACAAAAATGCCATCCGCATGGCTCCGACAGCCAAAACCTTCCCGGCGCGATAGAGTAACAGAGAGTGAAGGCAAGAATCCTTGACTATGGGCTGTTGAGCACATGAATCCTTGACCATGCGCCTACTGACTCTCCTGCTGTCCTGCTCCGCCTTGGCCTCCGCCACAACACCCCCCGAAGGCCGGGACATCCTCTGGTATGACCGGCCGGCCACCCGCTGGACGGAAGCCCTACCCATCGGCAACGGCCACCTCGGCGCCATGGTCTTCGGCGGAAATCACAACGAACACATCCAGTTCAACGAACATACCATCTGGACCGGCAAACCGCATGACTATGCCAACCGGGACGCCGTGAAATTCCTGCCGAAAATCCGCGCCCTGCTCTGGGCCGGCAAACGGACGGAAGCGGAAGGCCTGGCGATGAGGGAATTCATGAGCGAACCCATCCGCCAGAAGGCCTATCAACCCTGCGGCGACCTGCTCATCGAAACCGGGGATCAGACCCCTATCGAAAACCACCGCCGCTGGCTCGATCTGGATAGCGCCACCGCCACCACCGAATGGTCGGTCGCCGGCACGACCTTCCGCCGCGAATCCTTCGCCTCGCATCCCGCCAACCTCATCGTCACCCGCATCAGCGCCGACAAGCCCGGCAAGACCAACGCCACGATCAAGCTGACCAGTCCGCACAAGGATCGCACCCTCACCATCGCCGAGCCCGCCACACTCGTGCTCAAGGGCCGCGTCCAAGCGGACGGTGTCGCCTTCGAGGCCCGCGCCGTGGTCATCCATCACGGCGGATCGCTGACGCAAAGCGATGGCGCGATCCGCATCAGCGGCGCCGACTCGATCGAAATCCGGCTCGCCGCCGCCACCAATGTCGCGTCATGGAAAAGCCTCGATGCCGATCCGAGCCAACGGGTCGACGAAATCCTCGCCCGCTCCGCAACGCAGGACTACGCCTCACTCCAACAAGCCCACCTCGCCGATCACCGCGCGCTGTTCCGCCGCGTCAGCCTTGATCTCGGCCGCAGCGCCGCCGCCGACCAGACCACCGACCGACGCATTGCCGCTTTCAAAAACGGCAAGGATCCCGCCCTCGCAGCCCTGCTGTTCCAATACGGCCGCTACCTGCTCATCAGTTGCTCGCGTGAAGGTGGTCAGCCCGCCAACCTGCAGGGCATCTGGAATGATCAGCTGCGGCCGCCCTGGGATTCGAAATACACCTGCAACATCAACACCCAGATGAACTACTGGCCGGCGGAAAGCACCAACCTGCCCGAATGCCATCAGGCACTGTTCAAAGCCCTCGAGGAACTGCGCGAATCCGGCACCATCACCGCCAAAGAACACTACGGCGCACGCGGCTGGGTGCTGCACCACAACTTCGACCTCTGGCGCGGCACCGCACCCATCAACCACTCCAACCACGGCATCTGGATCTCGGGCGGCTCCTGGCTGAGCCTCCACCTGTGGGAGCACTACCTGTTCACCGGAGACAAGGAATTCCTCAGGAAATACTGGCCGGTGCTCCGCGACTGCGCCGTCTTCTTCACCGATTACCTGGTCGAAGACCCAGCCACCAAGACCCTCGTCTCCGGCCCTTCCAACAGCCCCGAACAAGGTGGCCTGGTGATGGGCCCGAGCATGGATCATCAGATCATTCGCGAACTCTTCAAGGCCACCAGCCAGGCCGCCCGCATCCTCGGCACCGATGAACCGCTCGCCAAACAACTCGATGAGCTGCGCCCCCGCATCGCACCTAACAAGATCGGACAGCACGGACAACTGCAGGAATGGATGCAGGACCTTGACAATCCGAAAAACACCCACCGCCACGTCTCCCACCTGTGGGCGATCTATCCCGGCACCGACATCACCTGGCGCGACACGGAATTCTTCAAGGCCGCCCGCCAGTCGCTGGTCCACCGCGGCGACGCCGCCACCGGTTGGTCAATGGGCTGGAAAACCAACCTCTGGGCACGCTTCCTCGACGGTGACCACGCCTACCTCATCCTCAACAACCTGCTCAAACCCATCAATGACAAAGGCAAGATGAATGGCGGTGGCATGTATCCCAACCTGTTCGACGCCCACCCACCCTTCCAGATCGACGGCAACTTCGGTGCCACCGCAGGCATCTGCGAAATGCTACTGCAATCCCACATGCCCATGGATGATCAAGCCGACCGTTTCCTGATCCACCTCCTTCCCGCCCTGCCTTCCGTCTGGCCTGCCGGTTCGGTCAAAGGGCTGAAAGCCCGCGGCGGCCTTAGTGTCGACCTCGCCTGGCAGAACGGCAAACTGACCCATGCCCGCATCACGCCCTCGCGCCCCGGACCGGTCCATGTCCGCCTCGGCGATAAAACCGTGGAACTGCAGGGCCAAGCCGGCAAAGCGCTGGAACTCGATGCCGATCTGCGCCCAGGCGCTCCGCTGAAATGACGGTTGCCACCAGCCCTTCATCATCCGCGTCCATGCGCGGTTGAAATCCAAGCCTCCCCCCTTCAGGGCTTCTTGAGCATCCCGTAGGCGGCCTCCGCAAAGGCCTTGCCTGTCTGGGCGAAGAACTTGGCCGAACCCCAGTAGTGGAAACCCTGATTGGAAACACCATTGGCCAACAGCCACTTCTCATCTTCGGTGAGTGCCTTCGCAAGGAGTTCGTCCTTCTCCTTCGCCAGCGCGTCGATCTCCGCCTTGCAATCCTCGCCCTTCTTGGCACGCGCCTTGAGTGCGTTGCCCTTCTTGTCCAACTCGGCGGTGGCCTGGCTCATCTTGGCCTTCACCGCATCGATCTCCGCAGGCCAGAACTTGTGGGTGAACACATTGGCGACGCTGCCCTTGAATTCCTCCGTCTCGGCCGGAGCCGCCATCGCCTTGCGGAAGGCCTCGGCGTTGTCACCAGCGGTCTCACCACCGGTGCCGAGCACACCGGTCACGAATGGCAGCTTCGGCGCATTGAGATCCTTGCGCAAGTCGCGGATCAGGCAGGCAAGCAGGCGACTGTATTCGCTGTAATCCTTGATCGCCTTCTTGCCCTTCGACGGATCGGTCGACGGATAGGAACCAACCAGATCATTGAACCCCTGGAACCAGACGAAGCCGGCCAACTCGTAGCCTTCCTTCGGATCGTAATCCGGATAGACCTTCTTCGGATCGGCGAGCACCTCCTTCACGTGCTCCATCATGTAACCGTAATACTTGCCGGCCTTGTCCTTGTTTTTTTCATCGGTCAACTCACCGGCACTCGGCGGACGGAAGTCGACCATCAGGCTCTTGCCACCCCACGCGTTCTTGATCAACAGGATCGGCTCGCCGAGTTTCTCCTGCATCGTGATGCCGAACAAATATTCCGGCCCGATCTTGCCAGCTCCCACGTGGTGCTGACTACCCCAGCCGGCACTCAGGTTGCCAGCCTTGCGGCCGACCGGATTGCCACCGAAATCGCCGTAGGCATAGGAAATCCAGACATCCTTGCAGGTCACCGGCTTGCCCTCGGCATCCACCATCTTCTTGTAGAGATCGGCAGTGGCGGGATCCTTGGCAACGGCTGGAAAGGTCGTGATCTGCGCATGCCCTTCCATGTTCGACTGGCCGGCGAGGATGAAGACCTTGAGCGGCTTGGCGGTGGCAAGAGAGATCGGCAGCACGGCCAGCAGGCCGGCAATCAGGTGGAGGCGGAATGTCTTGGGTTTCATGGGGTGTTCGGAAATGGATCCATCATCGGCATCGCCCAGCGGCACAGCCTTCACCGAATAACGGTGCCAGCTCAATCGATCTTCCAGAACGCATCCTGGATCGACTTGAGACGGGTGACTTCCTGCGGCCGTTCAGCGGCCAGATTCTTGGTTTCCAGCGGATCGGTCTTGAGGTCGAACAACTCGACGACACCGGCGGTCGCGGCGAACTTCGCCTTGCTGCCGTCCTGCTTCACCGGACCGGGCAGGATCAGTTTCGACCAGCCGTCGATCACCACCTGCGATATCAGGCTCTTCGCCGGATCATCAAGGTCCATGATGTCATGACGGTAGCTCTCGATCAGAATCGAAGGCCGCGCCGACACCGACTTGCGATCGGTCAGCTTGAGTCCGGGTAAGTCCTTGGTCTCCACACCGGCGGCCTGCAGGATCGTCGGCGCGATGTCGATGATCGACGCCAGCGACGATTCGTCGCGCGCGGGTTCCACCTTGCCCGGCCAGCGCACGAAGATCGGCGTGCGGATGCCGTTCTCATAAGGCGTGAGCTTGGCACGGCCACCCTGGTAGCCGTTTTCCGGATCCCAGCCGTTGTCGGAAAGGTAAACGATCATCGTATTCTGCTTGAGACCTTTCTCATCCAGGTAGCGGTCGAGATCACCGCAGGTCTCATCGAACCACTCGATCATCGCATGGTAGGTTTCGCCATGCTTCGTCGGTCCTTTGCCGGTGTATTTCTCCTGCAGTCGCGCCGGCGGGTTGTGCGGATCGTGCGGCATCATCGGCGCATACCAGATGAAGAACGGTTTGCCCTGTGCCGTGGCCATGTCGATGAAGTCATGCACCGGCTGCATCCCTTCGCGACCGATGCTCAGTCCGGCACCACCGTGACGCGAACGCTCCTTGGTCATGCCATGGGTGAAACCGACTTCACTGAACGCGGTGTTCCACAACTTACCGGTCTGAAACGTGAGATAACCGGCATCACTCAAGGCCTTCGGCAGGATCACCGGATTGCTCAACAAGCGCTCGCGCAACGGGTCACGGTTGGAGCCAACCTTCTTTTGAGCCTCGCGGGTGTCAGCATGCAGGTCGTTGCCGGTGATCCCATGCTTGCTCGGCAATAACCCGGTGAGCAGGCAAGCCAGCGATGGCGAGCACACCGGCATCGAATAGCCACGGGTGTAAAGCAGCCCCTCCCCCGCCATCCGGTCGAGGTTCGGCGTCTGCACCTGCGTGCTGCCCATGAAGCCGTAGCGACTCCAGGTGTGATCGTCCGACAGGATCAGGATGATATTCGGGCGGGCATCCGCCGCTTGGGTGACGGGTGACAACAGGGCCACCAACAGGGCAAACATCAACGGCAGACGCATCATGACCGGGCTATACGACCCCACCGTGACTCGATCTGTCAACCCATGCCCGGCAATCTCTGCCGCAAAAACCGCATCCGTGAATCACTCCGCGCGCTCCTCATTCAGCAATGGCAGCCACAGATTCATCGGCGTCATACCACGATTGGCCCAGGCATGGTAGGGAATGGCGGTGAGCTTCACGGGCTTCCCGGCAGCACACCCTTCGCCCTCAAGCACGGTGACTCCGCCAAGCAATCCGGGACGATCGACCGCACGCCACTCACCAACGGACGGCAAGGACACTCCGAATAGATCCACGTCCGTTTGGTCGACACCTTCGAAGCAATACACCAAGGGACCCCGCATCAACGCAACCCGACCACGGTTTTCCTCAAGCTGATCGTGGGCCAAAACCCGCCGCACCGGCATCGGCAATCGCAACTCGACGTGGTCGCCCGGACTCCAGATACGGTCGATCGATACGTATCCATCGTCACCCGCGGCAGCCGCTAGCGGCTCACCGTTGAGCATGAGCACGACCGGCTCCACCGAGGATGACGCGAAACGGTAAAGATCGCCAGGCACCGGACCACCACGCGCCCAACCGGGAATCCGCAGCCGCAAATCGATGCGGGACGGCTCTGCCGGGTTGATGTTGATCAGGATGCGCCCATCCCACGGGTAACGGGTCTGCTGCGAGAGCTTCAAGGCCACGCCGTCGTCGAGCGCGATGCCCGCCTCTCCTTCGGCATACAGGTTGACGTAAAGCTGCCTGCCGCGCGTCGCATAGACCAGACCGCCGACCTGCGGAGTGAAGCGCGCCAGATTCGTCGGGCAACACGCCAAGCCGATCCACGGCCGGCGCTCGGCACCGTCGCGGGCCTCCAGAGGATTCTGATAGAAAAACCGGTCGCCCGACAACGACATGCCGGAGAGCGCCGAGTTGTAGAGCGCCAACTCCATGACATCGGCATAGCGGGCGTCGGCATCAAGCAGGTTCATCCGGTGCTGCCACAGCACGTTGGCAATGCACGCGCATGACTCACAGTAGGTCCGGTTGGGCAAACGGTAGGGATCACCGAAACCCTCATCACCATATTGTGCGGTGCCAAGACCGCCGGTGATGTACATCTTGTGCTTCACCACATCCTCCCACAACACGCGCACCGCAGCGGCGTAATCCCCGGCATCGCTGAAACGCGCGAGATCAGCCATCGCAGCGTAGGTGTATGCGGCGCGCACCGCGTGACCAACCGCCTCGGTCTGCTGCAACAGCGGCTTGTGATCCTGCATCCGGCCGTTGCGCCAATACAGCTTCGCGCGCCAGACGACGCGGCTGTATTCATGATCGGTCAACCCTTCCTTTCGCGGTGGCGGCACGAAGGGCCCAGGCATGAACGGCTTGCGTTCACTGCCATGGGCGTGGCCGCGCTCATCGAGAAAGAACCGGCACAGGTCGAGATACCGCTTCTCGCCGGTGGCGCGGTAGAGTTTGACCAGAGCGAGTTCGATCTCCTGATGACCACACACTTCGTAACGCTTGCCGGGACCGAAAGTGCGGTCGATGTGATCGGCGAACTTGCGCGCCGCATCGAGCGCGACGCGGCTGCCGCCGAGTTGATGATGTGCGACGGCAAACTCGAAGAAATGGCCGGCATTGTACAACTCGTGATTGGTGCGCATGTCGGCCCAGCGGTTCTGCGGCTCCTTGGCGATGAAATACGTCACCAGATATCCATCATCCTGTTGGGCGGCCACGATGCGACGGAGCATCTCGTCGACCCGCTCACTCAATACCGGGTCGTGCGCAGATGCCAGCAAGTGGCAGGCACCCTCCAGCCCCTTGTGCAGATCCGAATCGAAGGCGCTGTGGCCGACGATCCCGCCACCGCCAACCCCGGCTTGTGAATCCAAGGCACCGTTGCCGACGTCTCCCTCGTGCGGGCTGGCAAGCTCCTTGCCCGTCGCGACCTCGGGCCACACCCGCCCTTCCTTGATCACCTTGGCGGCCACATCGAAATTCCCCAGATGATGTGCCCGCTCCAGGCCGTCGAGCACATAGGGAACGGTCGTCTTGCGATGGATTTCCAGCCGCGGCCCCCAGAAGCCGCCATCCAGACGCACCTCGCCACAGGCAACCTCTTCCAGACCCTTGCGCGGATGCACCGCTGGTGCCGCAAGCAGCTCGCCAGTGATGGAAAGCATCGCGACACAAACAAGCAAACAGCCGCTTGAGATCCAGCACCTGCCCACCTGCCGGGCACATCCCACGGGCAAAACCCACGATTGGGGTGAGCAACTGATGACGGATCGAAAGGAAAACAGACGGCTCATGATCGAGAAGAAATCAACACAGGCAGCCTGAATACCAATCGGACCAAGCCACGCCAACCAACCATACGCGACAAAAAGCCATGACCTTCCCCCGGGGGCGGAATTCATGCCCCCATGAGGAAATGACCCTGCGGGACATCAGGCCGCGCCTACGCAATCGGGCAGGGCGCCACAAATCTCTTCCATCCTCAAAAAAACCGCCTAGTCTCACACGATTGGCGAACCGCCAACTCCAACCCACTCGCAACCCAAATGAAGACCACCCGCACCCGACTCCTGCTCATGACGGCCATGCCGCTCATCACCCTGACCACCATGCCTGCAAGCGCAGGTCGATATTCGGTCGATGAAGAGACCTTCCTGCCCACTCTGGAAGGCGGCGTGGATCCGTCCGCCCTGGCCGCCAACCTGCTCAACACCGCACTCCACGGCGCCCACCACATGCCACTGCAGATGCAAGGCACCGAGCGCCAGGCTTGGGTCACCGGCGACTTCGGACACAACGAACACTTTGATTCCGACTCCTCGCTGATCGAAGTCGGCGTCTCCACCGACCTGATGGAAAAGCAGTTGATCGCCGGCCTCGGCCTCGGTCAGAGCTGGATCGATCAGGACCTGCGCTACGGCGGCGAATCCGACATGGACGGCCAATACCTGCTCGGTGAGTTGAGCTACCGCGCCAGCGGCAGCGCATTCGCCTTCACCCTGACCGGCACCTACGGCGACTGGGACGCCGACATCCAGCGCAACTACCTGAGCGGGCCGGACCTCGAAACCTCCACCGGCAGCACCGACGTCAGCGCAGCCGCCCTGCGACTCCGCGTCGACTGGCTCGATGCCGCCCAAGTGCTGGGCTTCAGCATCAACCCGAAGCTCGAATACACCATCACCCGCACCGAAATGGATGCCTACAGCGAAACTGGAGGCATTTCGCCAGCCAGCTACGAGGGCCGCGATGAAACGTCGCAACAAGTGCGCTACGGCGTGACCGCCATTCGTCCGGTGCTTGCGGACAAGGCACTGCTGCGCCTCCGCGTGGAAGGTGTCCACCGCCTCGACGACAACGACAGCCGGGTGTCCGGCAGCTCGACCGGCCTGCCCGGCAGCACCTTCGACTTCGACGGTCGCGGCGTTCGCCAAGACTGGGTGGTCCTCGGTGCCGACTTCGACTACCAACTCAGCGATGCGCTCACCCTGACCAGCGGCGTGTTCACCTCGACCAGCAGCGAGGATCCGATCCTCGGCACCAGCCTCGGCCTGCGCTACCACTTCTGATCAGTCCATTCACCTGCCCGCCCGAACCAGCGGGCAGGTGACACCCACGCATTCCGCAGTTGCAGCGCAACCATGCAAGCGCTCAGCCTCGGCCATGGAATTCGCAACACTAAGCCGTTGGGCCGATGAGGAGTTGAACTCCCTGCTGGCCGCCTTGCCGGATGAAATCCGCGCGGCAGCCAAATCCGTGCCGGTGTCCTTCGAGACCACTCCCGGACAAGGTGCTTTCGACGACGAGCTCGCCGGCGATGAACTCGGATTGTTCGAGGGCCACACGGCAGCCGATGAGCCCGACCCGGCGAACCTGCCGAAGATCCGGCTGTTCCTCGAAAACCTCTGGCAATGGGTCGAAGGCGACGAGCAGGACTTCCGCGACGAAGTCGGCATCACCTACCTGCACGAACTCGGCCACTACCTCGGCTGGGACGAAGACGAAATCGCCGATCGCGGGCTGGATTGAGCCCCCTTGATTCCAGGCGCAAAAAAAGTGGCCGCCCTTCGCAGAGCGACCACCCAGCAGTGGAAATCCGGTTGGAAGCTCAGATCTCTCCGGCTTCGCCACCTGCGCCTTCCTCGGCCTTCTTCTTGGTCTTTTTCTCTTTCTTGGGTTCGGCAGCCTCCTTGTCTTTCTTCATGGCGGCTTTCTCCTCCTTGCTGAGCTTGCCGTCCTTGTCGGTGTCGTATTTCTCCAGGATTTCCGGAGCGATCTCCTTCTTGGCAGCCTTGGCTTTACCTTCTTCTGCGGTGGCGATGCCCATCAGAGCACACAGCCCCGCGATGATCACGAGCGAGTTAGTTTTCATAATTTCAGTAGCCGTGCTTTAGCGCCCAGCATGGGGTCAATAACACCGGCTCGCGAGGAAAGTTTCAAGAATATCAAAGCGATTTTGGCAGACGCCGCCGGACCCTGCCCCTTGCGGGGGCATCAGGCGGAATCCACAAGCACGCGGCACGCCCAACCACCACCGCTCAACGGCGGTGCAAATTCCCCGTTGGCAGTGGATTTTGACTTTTCGAGCTCTCCTGGATGCGCTTAGGGTGGCGATTGGTTCACACTCACGCGTCGACCACTATCAGGCCCACCAAACCCATGAAACCGATCCTCACCCTACTGACCACCCTTATCGTCTGCCAACCCCTGCTGGCGGGATCCCCCGCCGATCGCGAGGAGGAAATGCGAAGAGCCCGCGAGAAAGAATCGGGCCGCGCCAATGAAATGGCGATGATGCACAGCAACCAAGAAGAATTCGCGAACCGCTACGGCCACCTCAAGGAGGACTTCGCCGACCTGTATGCCAAGGCGGCCGAGAAACGACGGCAGGCAGCAGCCGCCTGGCAAAACGCCGCCAAAGGCATCAACAGTTGCTCGGGCAGCTACGATCAGATCAGCGCGCTGAAATTACCCGCCTACACCGCGGAGGCTGAAGCCGAATTGGCACGCCTCGAATTGAAAGCCGCCGCCACCGAACGCGAATGGAAACGGACGGTGGAAAAAGCCGGCTCGCGCGATGTGGAGGCCGCCGCCCAGGAATTGATCCGCAACCAACGGGAAATAATCCAAAAAACCCGCGAACAAATGTCGGTTCAAAGGACACTGCGACAACTGGAGATCGATCGCAACAAACTCGAACAGAAGATGCGCGAATCCTACGAGAAGTCGAAGGAACGCAGGGAACCCGCCCCCGGCGACCGCGACAAGCGGCCACTGCGCGAGGGTGAGCACAAGCCGCCATTCCGTCACGACGGGCGGCCGCCACAAGAATGCCCACCCAAAGTGCCGAACCCGCCGAACCCGCCGAACCAGCCGAGGGTCGACTGAACCCCAGCAGCGATTCCGCCGCGGCCGGCCCAAATCCCCCGGGCTCGCACAATGCCGCCCTCAGCGGTTGCGCATGAAGTCAGCCACCTGGAAGAAGAAGGCATCGAGATCCTCGCGCACCTGCCCGCAGACGCCCGCGTCATCCATCGCCTC
>JACCDY010092239.1_pt1 | contig 14464 bp, 14 predicted proteins | sample 7446391 | NCBI WGS metagenome assembly JACCDY01 (sample SAMN15323451, study PRJNA562643) | freshwater metagenome | isolation source: river surface water | place: USA:Blue River Watershed | collected 2017-08-18 | reverse complement strand
TTGCTGTACAAAGGATGGCAACTTAACGGTTAATGGCGTAGAAGTAATTGAGCCTTATATCTTTGCCGGAAATAAGCCTTCAGAGATGAAGTTTGATGTCACCGTACCTAAGGGCAAGTTATGGGTATTGGGTGATCACCGAGGAGCAAGTGCAGATTCTCGCTACCACCAAGAAGATATCAACAAGGGATTTGTTCCAGAATCTAAGGTCAGTGGCCGTGTTGTCGGCGTTATTTGGCCCTTTAAGAACATCACATATATTCCACGAGTTGATGTATTAAACAAGTAACCTCATGAAGGTTATCGAACAGCTTTTAGCAAATGCAGGTATCTCACCGATTGCAGGTGTAGATGAAGCAGGTCGTGGTGCATGTGCAGGTCCACTTGTAATCGCATCTGTTGTTCTTAACGATCCCTTTGCCACAGAGCTAGCAGTCGTCAGAGATTCAAAGGAGATTCCAGAAAGTAAGCGAGATGTGGTCTTTGATTTAATTCATCAAGTTGCAGCTTCTGTCAGTGTTGTGATTGTTCCAGCTGCCGAGGTAGATGCACGTGGTGTTCATGCAGCAAACCTTGATGGAATGCGTCGAGCGGTTCAGGGATTAACAGTTGAACCTGCTTATGTATTAACAGATGGCTACGCGATCGAAGGTTTAGGAGTTCCTAATCTTGCAGTGTGGAAAGGCGATCAAGTTGTTGTCTCAATCAGCGCAGCATCGGTGATTGCTAAGGTAACTCGTGATCGCATCATGCGAGAGCTAGATGGGCAATTTCCTCAGTATGGATTTGCAGGACACAAGGGATATATCACCGCGGCACATACAAAGGCGCTCAATGAGCATGGCCCATGTGCACAGCACCGCACCTCTTTCGCAAATGTTGCTGCGCTAATCCACAAGTAAAGCTGCTTCAACCCTCTTACATCTTCGGGGAATTTATCCTCCCTGATCATGAAGACAAAGAACAATCAAAGTACAGGGGCATTAGGCGAGGAAGCTGTTGCTCAATTTCTCATTAAAGCTGATTACGAAATTATCGAGCGCAATTGGCGAATACGTGAAGGCGAGATCGACATCGTCGCACTTCATCCCAGCGGGGTATTTGCCTTTGTCGAAGTTAAAACTCGAAGCTCAGTTGCCTTTGGACATCCATTTGAAGCGATTAACCGGGATAAAGCCCACAGAATGCAGCGATTAGCACTTGCCTGGCTTGCAACACATGGCTGTCTTGGTTGCGATTATCAAATCGATGTTGCTGCGGTTTTGGTTCAGCCTGATGGAAAGCATGTAATCGAGTATCGCGAGAAGTTGCTATGACACTGGCGTTGACACATTCTGTAGCGTTAATGGGCCTTGAAGGTCATCTTGTAACGGTAGAAGTTGATATCGCAGATGGGTTACCCGGTTACTCATTGCTGGGATTACCTGATGCGGCGCTATCTGAATCACGTGATCGAGTTCGCAGTGCGATAGTAAATTGCGCAGAGACATGGCCCAACCGAAAGGTAACAGTTTCGCTATCACCTGCATGGTTACCAAAAAGTGGATCTAGCTTTGATTTAGCGATCTGTATCGCATTGCTGGCAGCCCATGAAACTTTGCCACATGAAAAAATTGCTGACACTGTGTTTATGGGTGAGCTATCACTGGATGGCCGAATCCGATCTGTTCGGGGTGTACTACCTGCATTGATGGCGGCGTACAAAGCTGGAGTTCGCACAGCGGTAGTTCCATCAGCTAATTTCGAAGAAGCGCAGTTAATGCAATCGATGAAGATTGTTCCGATGGAGCATTTGAAGCAGGTGCTGCGTTGGTTGCGTACAGGTGAACGGGAAGTGGTTCAGCAAATTGATCTGCAATGGGAACAAACAGATACCCGTTTAGATTTCGCAGATGTTGCTGGGCAATCCGCAGCTCGTCAGGCTGCAGAGATCGCTGCCATTGGCGGGCACCATATTCTGCTGATTGGTCCACCAGGTGCTGGAAAAACAATGATCGCAGAGAGAATTCCAACGATCATGCCTGCATTAGCGATAGAAGAAGCCCTTGAAGTTACCGCGGTCCATTCCATTGCAGGCACTTTGACTCAACGTTCACCTTTGTCCCTACTTGCCCCGATTGTTTCTCCGCATCACACGACTACACGCATCGCAATGGTGGGCGGAGGTTCGCATGCGATAAAGCCTGGTGCTTGTTCTCTTGCACATTACGGCGTTTTGTTTATTGATGAAGCCCCCGAATGTGGGCCCGGTGTTTTAGATGCATTGCGCCAGCCGCTGGAATCAGGCACGGTCACTATTGCGCGCAGCGTTGGCAATCTAACCTTCCCGGCACAGTTTCTCTTGGTGTTGGCGGCAAACCCATGTCCTTGCGGAAAATTTACAGGTCGTGGTCGCAACTGCACCTGTACCTCTCAACAGGTCCGCCGTTACTTAGGAAAGCTGTCTGGACCATTAATGGATCGCATTGATTTACGGGTTCAAGTCGAACCAGTAGGTCGGGTAGATATGGCTCGTAGCGATTTAGGCGAAAGCAGCGCGGTTATACGCGAACGCGTGATTGCGGCTCGCACAGTTGCAGCCAAACGTTTTGCTGGCATGGGATGGAGTTTGAATTCGCAGATTCCTGCGCGTGCCTTGCGTTCTACCTTTCAACCCGAAAGGGCTGCGATGAATTTCTTACATGATGAGTTAGATCGCGAACTCATTACTGCACGAGGTCTTCACAAAATTATACGAACCTCCTGGAGCTTTGCCGATTTGCATGGACATCCAGTTCCAACAATGAGCGATGTACAAGCGGCTCACACCATGAGAGGCAAGGTGGAGGCATGAATGAGCATATGGCGCGCGCAGCGCTGCTGAACAATATTGAAGGCGGACACACCTTTTGGAGTTCCGAGATTTCAACCCACAGCGCGCTAACTGTTTACAACAAGTTACTCAACGGGGGATACGACTCGATTAAGTATGAAAAGTTGATCAGCAATTTGCGGGCAACAAATGCAGATCAGTTGTTAAGTGAGATTGATAAACATTTCGCAAGGTTAGTCACGCCAGCAGATGAGGATTGGCCAGAACAGCTTAACGATCTTGCAGCACCTCCAATTGGTTTAATTGTGAAAGGAAACATCAGCGCTTTACATCAACCATCTTTAGCAATTGTTGGCACTCGTAATCCAACCTCGTATGGCGCAAGAATCGCAGGTGATTTTGCAGCAGGATTTGCCGATCGCGAGTGGGGGATTGTTAGCGGTGGTGCATATGGAATCGATTCCTTTGCCCACAAAGGAGCGCTGATCGCCGAAGGTGTCACCGTCGCGGTTGTGGCATCTGGAATCGATATCAACTACCCAGCAGGAAACGCGAGATTGTTTGCAGAAATCTGCGAATCCGGTGCGATGGTTACTGAATTCATGCCTGGGCATAAAGCCTTACCCAATCGCTTCCTGACCCGTAATCGCATCATCGCTGCACTTTCTAAAGCAACACTTGTTGTAGAAGCCGCCTTTCGCAGCGGATCATTAAGAACTGCGCGAGATGCCGCCGAGATCTTTCGTCCAGTAATGGCGATTCCGGGGCCTATTAACTCACCGACCAGCGAAGGTTGCCATCGACTTATTGGTGAAAGAGCTGCAGAGATCGTCACATCTGTAGCCGATGCAGTGGAGTTTGTCGGGGTTAATTAATGAGAGAATAAGCCCATGAGTGATTTCCGTTCGGGCTTTGTAGCCATTGTTGGCCGCCCTAACGTTGGTAAATCAACATTGATTAACGCACTCGTAGGTAGCAAGATCGCAATTACCTCGCATCATCCCAATACAACTCGTACAGCTATTCGCGGCATTGTGCACCGTCCAGATTTTCAAGCGGTCCTTGTAGATACCCCTGGTGTTCATAAGCCAAAGACATTGTTGGGACAGCGTCTAAACCAAGTTGTAGATCAGAGCATGGACTCTGTTGACATCGTGATTATGTGCATCCCAGCTGATGAAACATCAGGTGCGGGGGATACCTTCATCGCTGCAGAAATTGCCAAGCATCCCAAGGCTAAAAAGTTTGCGGTTATTACTAAGACAGATTTAATCTCAAAGGAAAAGCTTGCAGTTCGCTTAATGGGCATCATGAAGATCGCTGAAGGTTTTGTCTGGGATGAGATCATTCCCGTGTCAGCTGCAATTCATGATCAGGTTGATTTACTCAATGAACTCATTGGAAAGAACCTGCCGGCAGGACCTCAGTACTACCCAGAGGGCACAACCAGTGATCAAGCGATTGAACAGTTAATCTGCGAGTTCATCCGCGAAGCAGCCTTGCAAGATGTTCGCGAAGAGCTACCGCATTCGATTGTTGTGACAATTGATGAGTTCGGTGAGCGTGAAGAAAAGGGTTCTCGTCCATTTTTTGATGTCCATGCAACTATTCACGTCGAACGCGATACCCAGCGTGCGATCTTGCTGGGACACCAAGGCGCTCGTTTAAAGGAGATCGGTATCCGTGCACGTGCAGATATTGAGCGCGCACTTGCTGCAAAGATCTTTTTAGGACTTCACATCAAGGTTTCAAAGGAGTGGCAGAAGGATCCAAAGCTGCTTGCAAAATTAGGGTTTGGGGAAAAAGCTTAACTAACAGATTGTTCTTGATTCTTTCTGCTTGCTAAGTAAGAGCCAATTAAAACAAGTGGCAATCCAAGAATAATTCCAGCGGTTAATGGCTCTTTCAAGATAATTACACCTAAAACAACTGCAACCGCTGTATTGAGGTAAGTAACTAACGAGCCACGAGCAGGACCGATCTCATCCATTAACTTAAAGAACAAGATAAATGCAAAGGCGGTACTAAAGACGCCTAGTGCTACAAGAGAAAGCGCTGAGTTCATCGAAATATTTGATGGCCACTGCGCAATCGCAACTGGTGCCCAAAATATTGTGGTCAATGCCATTGCAAGTCCATTGATCGCAATTCCATCGACCAACGGCAGATTTGATGTCACCATGATTACCGCATAGGCATAACCCATTGATGCAAGGATCACCATGGCGATTGAAAGTGGATCACTATTTCCGGTCAAGCTTTCAATTCCAACAACCAAGATCAACCCTATAAAGCCCACAACAATTCCAACAATTCGCTTGAACTGCCACACAGAGTGATCTCCACGCAACGATGTGATGATCGTTGCAAAGATCGGAACGGTCGAGACCAGCAAACCTGCAAGGCCTGAATTAATCTTTTGTTCTGCCGTAGTGATCAAGATCCAAGGGCCGATCATCTCCATGAGCGCATAAAAGGCGACAAACTTGAATCCAAGAACTGCGCCCTTAAACTTCTTGCGATAGATCGCAATCGGAATCAGAATCGATGCCCCGATCAAGGTGCGTCCTGCAACTACGGCGGCAGGTGGAAAATCTTCAACGGCAACCTTCATCAGAAGATAAGGAATACCCCACAAGATTCCAACCAAAACAAAGTGGAATAAGGATTTACGGCTCATCTAGCCAATCACCTTGCGATAAAGATCTACAGTCAAGGCGGCAACCGCATCCCATCCAAACAGCTTCTGTGCTCGTGCCCGACCTGCAGCGCCGTACTTCTTAAGAAGTTCAGGTTGAGACATCAAGCGGGTAATTGATTCAGTAAGTGCTTTTTCAAATGGCGCAGCTTCACCGTTGTAATCAACAAGCTCGCCAGTTTCTTTATCAGCTACAACCTCGGGAATACCTCCAACACGTGAACCCAAAACCGCGGTCTCACATCCCATCGCTTCAAGGTTGACAATGCCTAGTGGTTCGTAAATAGAAGGACAAACAAATAGATCTGCCGCGGTAAGCATCGCGGTTAATTGATCATGGGGGAGCATCTCTTTGATCCACCACACATTGCTGCGAGTTTTCTGAAGCTCTGCGATTAAGGCGGCAACCTCATTACCGATTCCTTCTTCATCAGGGCTACCGGCTGCCAACACCAATCCATACTCAGCCGGGACATCCTTCCAAGCGCGCAGTAAGTGCGCCAAACCCTTTTGACGTGTAATGCGGCCTACAAAGATTGCGTAAGGTCCGGTAACACCAAAACTTTCCAGAACAGATGCATCGTAGTTAGGAGCAAACTTGTTTGTGTCCACACCATTTCTAATCGTGACTACCTTGGCAGGATCAACCGCTGGATATGCCTTCAATACATCTGCGCGCATTCCATCACTTACTGCGATGATCGCACTTGCTGCTTCATATGCGGTTTTCTCTGCCCATGAAGAAATACGGTATCCGCCACCTAATTGCTCTGATTTCCATGGACGCAAAGGTTCAAGAGAGTGTGCGCTAACAATGTGGGGGATTCCATGTTGTAGCGATGCAATGTGGCCAGCCATATTTGCATACCAGGTATGTGAGTGAACAACATCTACATGACCAAGATGTGTTGCCATCTCAAGATCAATAGCTAACGCCTGAACTGCAGGATTGGCATCTGCAAAACCAAGGGGCAACGAGTACCCAAAAGCATCATCGCGCTTGCCACCAAAGCAGTGAACATCTACATGAACATCTTTGATGGTGCGAAGGGCTTGCGTTAACTGGAGGACATGAACCCCAGCGCCACCATAAATGGCCGGTGGCCACTCTTTGGTAACGATTCCAACCTTTAACGCGGTCATATCTTTGTAAACCTCTTCCTTGGGCAAGGGTGAAAGGCTATCGTTAAGACATGGCCAAACTGCAACTTCCGCTCAGCATTGTTCTTGCTGGTGGCGAAGGAAAGCGCTTAATGCCGCTTACTGCAGATCGTGCCAAGCCTGCAGTTCCGTTTGGTGGCTCATATCGTTTAATTGATTTTGTTTTATCAAACCTTGCAAATGCCAATATGCTCAAGATCGCAGTGTTGACTCAGTACAAATCACACTCTCTGGACCGCCACATCACAACTACCTGGCGTATGTCCTCTTTACTTGGAAACTACATCACCCCTGTTCCTGCCCAACAGCGCTTAGGACCACGTTGGTATACGGGTAGCGCAGATGCAATTTTGCAGAACTTCAATTTGATTCATGATGAAGATCCAAAGCATGTTTTGGTTTTTGGTGCAGATCACGTGTACCGCATGGATCCAATGCAGATGTTCCAGCAGCATATTGAAACCGGAGCTGGTGTAACGGTTGCAGCAATTCGCATGCCACGATCAGAGGCACATGATTTTGGTGTTATCGAATTAGCCGAGGATGGAATCACCATTAAGGCATTCCACGAAAAGCCTGCTAACCCTCCTGCAATGCCAGGTCATCCTGAGCTTTCACTAGTGTCAATGGGTAATTACATCTTTAAGCGCGATGTCATGGAAGAAGCGCTCATTCTTGATTCAGAGGATATTGAATCTCGCCATGACTTAGGTGGAAACATCATTCCATTTTTAACATCTCAAGGTCAGGCCAAGGTTTACGACTTTGCTAACAATGTTGTTCCTGGTGAAACAGAACGCGATAAGGGTTACTGGCGCGATGTAGGTTCCATCGATGCCTACTACGACGCACATATGGATTTGGTATCTGTTCACCCAATCTTTAATTTGTACAACCGCGAATGGCCATTGCTTACTAATCCACCATCACTGCCACCTGCCAAGTTCAGCGAGGGCGGATCTGCACATGATTCAATCGTTGGCGCGGGATCAATTATCTCTGGCGGAATCCTGCATGGATCAGTGGTTTCTTACGATGTCTCAGTTGGAAAGGCGGCAATCGTTGAAGGCACTGTATTGATGCCTAATGTACGAATCGGTGAAAAAGCGATCATCCGTAAGGCGATTTTGGATAAGAGCGTGGTTGTAGATCCAGGTGCACAGATCGGTGTGGATATCGAGCGTGATCGTCAACGTTTCACAGTGAGCGATGGCGGAATCGTTATTGTCGGTAAAGGTGTGCGCGTCACCGTCTAAGTTTTTTTAATTCTTGCGCTGCAAAGGAAATTGCCTCATTGGATGCACTGGTGATCTCAGGGGCTCGAAAGAATCCATGAATGACTCCAGTAAATTCACGATACATGACCTCGACGCCATCTTTAATGAGAAGATCTCGATAATTCTCGCTGTCACTTATTAATGGATCAAATTCAGCTGTGATGATAACTGTTGGAGGCAACCCCTTGAAGGATGATGCTCGTGCAGGACAGGCGTAAGGGTTTTCTGCATGACGAACATCTTGAATGTATTGATCCCAAAACCACTGCATCGCTTTAGTTGATAATCCATAACCCTGTGCAAAGTCAACGTAGCTACGTGTTGAGAAATCCTTGTTTGTGCATGGATACACCAAAAGTTGAGATGCTAATGAAATCAAGCCCTCATCTCGGCAACGAAGCGCTACCGCTGCCGCTAAGTTTCCACCCGCGCTGTCCCCACCAACAGATATGTTATTTGGATCAATTCCAAGCTCCGCAGCATTCTTTACTACCCATTCAAGGCTGGCGTAACAATCGTTAAATGGTTCGGGAAAAGGATGCTCTGGTGCTTTCTGGTAATTGACAGCAATTACGATGGTTTCACTCTCTTTACTCAGCATCGATAAACATGGATTGAAAAGATCAATAAATCCTAGAGTCCAACCACTTCCGTGAAAGTAGATTATGCATGGTAGATTCTTTGAATCACTTGGCTTAAAAATACGCACATGTAGATCTGCCGTAGGGCCGGGTATGTATCTATCTGAGATGGAATGAATTGGTGCCAAACTGGCCGCAATTTTTAATTGTTCCTGAGCCAACTTTCGTGAATCGGAAACCGGAATTTCCCATAGCTCGGGGGCGTTAGTCTCTGCCATCTCTTGCAGCAGCTTTACATACTCGGGGCGTAGCGTCATGACCAATCCTGTGTTCTATTCTTTAACTCTTTGTAACGCTGCATTACATCTGGGGTCGCAGCGCTCTTGTGATGTGAAACCTCACCTAAATCCCAGGTTGGCAACTGCCCGAGCAAGACCCATGCCGCCTGTTTAGCTGCGCCATCTGCAACATACTCACCTGCAGGTGGAACCAATACTTCGCGACCAAACAAAGCGCTGGCAATAACTGGAACAGCAGGATTTTTTGCTGCTCCGCCAATTAACAAGATTCGATTAACGCCAACACCCAATGCAACGAGAGAATCAACGGCATCGGCCAAGCCTGCAAGCATTCCTTCAACCATTGCACGAGCAATATCTTCGGGATTGGAATTACTTAAGTTCATTCCGGCAAAAACGCCTGTTGCCGCGGGACGGTTAGGAGTTCTTTCACCTTCAAAGTAGGGAAGAAGTGTTAGACCATGCGCACCAGGCTGTGCGGCAAGTGCAAGTTGTCCAACCTCATCATGTGTCTTACCTAAAATTCGACAAGCAGCATCCAAGATTCGCGCAGCGTTTAAGGTGCACACCAAAGGTAAATAACGACCAGTTGCATCGGCAAAGCCGGCAACTGCACCTGATGGATCATGTGTGGGTGTCTCAGAGACTGCAAAAGCGGTTCCGCTAGTTCCTAAAGAAACAACAACATCTCCAGGTTGTGCTTGTATACCTAATGCTGCGCCTGCGTTATCGCCAGCACCTGCTGCAATAGGAATTCCAGAAAGAGTAGTTCCGCCAAACTTTGCTGGCTCAATAATCTTTGGAAGGGTTAACTCCTGATCATTACGAAGTGCTAAGCGCACAATCTCTTCTCGATAATCAGAGGTGCTGGGATCAAAGTACCCAGTACCTGATGCATCGCTGCGATCGGTAAATAATTTAGATAAATCCTTGCCACCTTGAAGCTGCCATGACAACCAATCATGTGGCAAAGCAATGGATGCAACACGGGATGCGTTGTCGGGTTCATGATCTGCCATCCATCGAACCTTGGATGCTGTAAAGGATGCGACCAGTTTTGAACCAACTTTTCGCGCAATGACTTGATCGCCACCAACTTCTCGGTTGAGATCATCTGCCTCTTTTGCAGAACGGGTGTCATTCCATAAAAGTGCAGGGCGAATTACTTCACCATCTGCATCCAAGGCAACCATTCCATGTTGTTGTCCAGCAATTGAAATAGCTTCAACATCATCTAAACCTCCGGCATCTTTAAAGGCTGCATGAATTGCGCTCAGCCAATGCGCAGGATCAACCTCGGTGCCATCGGGGTGGCTGGCTCGACCTTGTCGCACTAATTGGCCTGTGTGGGCATCGCGAATAACAACCTTTACAGATTGGGTTGAGGAATCCACGCCGGCGATGAGTTGTCGATTAGCCATGGGGCAAGGCTAGACTGTGCCAGTCAGCGTTGACCACAGGTGGCGGAAAAAATTTGAGCCACTCAATCAAACAATAAAATTGTTGGAGTAAATCATGCGTATTGGTGTCCTCACTGGCGGCGGAGATTGCCCTGGTCTTAACGCGGTTATCCGCGCAGTAGTTCGTAAAGGTGTTAAAGAGTACGGTCACGAGTTTGTTGGATTCCGTGACGGATGGAAGGGACCTCTTGAGGGTCTGACAATGCCTTTGAACATTGAGACAACTCGTGGAATCTTGCCTCGCGGTGGAACCATTCTTGGCTCATCACGCACAAACCCATTCAAGATCGAGGGTGGCGTAGAAAAGATTAAGGAAAACCTTGAGAAGGCTGGCATCGATGCGTTGATCGCAATCGGTGGAGAAGACACTCTTGGTGTTGCTACCAAGCTCGACGCGCTAGGCGTCAAGGTGATTGGTGTTCCAAAGACGATCGATAACGATCTGAACAACACCGATTACACATTTGGTTTTGATACATCTGTAAATATTGCAGTTGAAGCGATTGACCGTCTACACACAACCGCCGAATCTCACCACCGTGCATTGATCGTTGAAGTTATGGGTCGTCACGCAGGTTGGATCGCACTTCACTCAGGCCTTGCAGGTGGAGCAACATGTATCTTGATTCCAGAGCAGAAGTTCTCTGTTGACAAGGTTTGCGAATGGGTTGAATCTCGTTTCAAGTCTCATTACGCACCAATCATTGTGATCGCCGAGGGTGCAATTCCTCAAGATGGCGACATGGTGGTTAAGGATCAAACCCTTGACTCATTTGGTCACGTCAAGCTTTCAGGAATCGGTGACTGGCTTGCAAAGCAGATCGAAGAGAAGACAGGCAAGGAGGCACGTACCTCTGTTCTGGGTCACATCCAACGTGGTGGAACACCAACAGCCTTTGACCGTGTTCTAGCTACCCGCTTTGGTCTTCATGCAATTACAGCTGCTCACGAGGGCGACTGGGGCAAGATGGTTGCCCTTCACGGCACCAACATCGCTCGCGTTCCGCTTGCAACAGCGACTGAAAAGCTAAAGACAGTTCCTCTTGAGCTATACAAGGAATCAGAGATCTTCTTCGGATAATTGCCCCGCGCAATCACCATTGAACTCTCTAGACTTCTCCAATGAACTCGTATTCGAGCACACAGTTAGACACTCTGTTCACACCTGGTCTTGTGGCTGCACAGCAACCAACCTGGCCAGGTGGACCAGAGGGTCCACAAGTTAAAGCTGCGGTCGCTGAGCTAAAGGCTCTACCACCATTGGTCTTTGCTGGTGAGTGCGATGATCTCAAAGCTCGAATCGCGCTAGCTGCAGAAGGAAAAGCATTCTGGCTACAAGGTGGCGATTGTGCAGAAACTTTTGCATCTGCCACAGCTGATTCAATTAGAAATCGTATTAAAACAATTCTTCAAATGGCTGCGGTCTTGCAGTACTACTCAAGCCTTCCAGTTATCAAAGTTGGCCGTATGGCGGGACAGTTTGCAAAGCCACGTTCTAGCGATTTTGAAACCCGTGGTGATGTGAAACTTCCTGCATACCGCGGTGATGCTGTTAATGATATTGAATTTACTGAAAGTGCGCGTACCCCAGATCCAATGCGTTTGGTTCGCGTTTACAACACATCAGCAGCAACCCTGAACTTGGTACGTGCATTTACTCAAGGTGGTTTTGCAGATCTTCGTCAGGTCCACGAATGGAACAAGGGTTTCATCCGTGACTCAAAGGTTGGCGATCGTTACGAGAAGATGGCTGATGAGATTGGCCGCGCTTTAGCATTTATGAAATCTGCAGGTGTTGATCCTGAAAGCTTTAAATCAGTTGATTTCTTTGCAAGCCATGAAGCGCTAATCATGGAGTATGAAAAGGCGTTAACACGTATTGATTCACGTACCGGTGATGCATATGATGTTTCAGGCCACTTCATCTGGATTGGTGAGCGCACACGTCAATTAGATGGCGCTCATGTTGATTTCGCATCAAAGGTACGTAACCCAATCGGAATCAAGCTTGGACCAAAATCTACAGTTGAAGATGCACTTGCATTAATCGACAAGTTAGATCCAAACCGCGAACCAGGTCGCATTACCTTTATTACACGTATGGGTGCAAAGAACATCCGCGAAATCTTGCCTGCGCTAGTTGATGGCGTTACTAAATCAGGTGCCAAGGTGTTGTGGGTCTGCGATCCAATGCATGGAAACACCTACGAAGCACCTACCGGATACAAGACTCGTAGCTTTGATGATGTTATGGATGAGGTAAAGGGCTTCTTTGAAGTTCATAAAGCTCTCGGTACCCACCCTGGTGGAGTTCACATCGAACTTACCGGCGATGATGTCACCGAGTGTGTTGGCGGAGGAGAGGAGATTTCACATGAAGATCTCTCATCTCGTTATGAGACCGCCTGCGATCCACGCCTAAATCACGCTCAATCATTAGAGCTTGCATTCTTAGTTGCTGAAATGTTGCGCGATCGCTAATTTTGGCGAGTGCCTCTTCTCATCACCTCTCACAAGACTCCAGTAGGCACCCTCAACTTACTTGCCGATGATCAAATTCTGATCGGTGCAAATCTTTCAACGATTTCTGCATTCAAAGCGGGCAAGGAAGTAAAGATAGTTAAATCAATCCCTGTGATCTCAGATCTAGTTAATGATTACTTTGATGGAGATCTGACTGCGCTTAATGGAATCAAGGTACGTCAACCAGGTGCGCCCTTTTCGCAAGCAGCATGGAAGGCGATGCGCAAGATTGCTCCAGGAAAAACCTGGTCCTACTCAGATTTAGCTGAAAAGGCCGGAAGTCCTGCAGCGGTTCGTGCTGCAGGAAGTGCATGTGCAAACAATGCGATCATGCTTGTTGTCCCTTGTCACCGAGTTGTTAAAACTGGGGGAGCGTTAGGAAATTACGCTTATGGTGTTGAAAAGAAGCAGTGGCTCTTAAGCCACGAGGGCTTTCTTTAAGATTTCAATCGCCTCGGCACACTGAGCATCATCAAAATCAAGGTGTGTAACAAGGCGTGCATACTTTGGACCAAGTGCACTAATCCATAACCCTGCATCCTTACAACGAGATGCAAGCTCTGCAGCTGTTATTGGAAGCGCGGCAAGATCTAAACCAACAATATTTGTATGCACCGTTGTGGGATCAATCAATGATGAATCAATTGCATGGATGGCCACCGCTAGCTCTTTAGCGCGGCGGTGATCCTCAGATAAGCGATTAATGTTGTTATCCAGCGCGTAATGGGCACCAGCTGCCAGCAAACCAATTTGGCGCATTCCGGCACCGTAACGCTTACGCCATACACGGGCCTTAGCAACACGATCCTTGGTAGAAAGCATGATCGAACCAACTGGTGCGCCTAATCCCTTTGATAAACAGACAGAGATTGTGTCAAAGTATTTTCCATACTCTGCAAAACCAACACCAGATGCAACATGTGCGTTCCAGATACGTGCACCATCTAGGTGCAATGCAAGGCCCAGCTCATCTGCACCTTCACGAAGTGCAGCAATTTCAGTAATTGGCTGAACTGTTCCACCACCAAAGTTATGGGTGTTTTCAACGGCAATTGCGGTAGTGGAAACCAGGTATGGGCCGCTGTTGGGACGTGCGATTTCAAGGGCATCTGCAGCCTTCAGCAAACCATTCTTTGCCGGAAATGTTCTAGTCGTAATCCCGCTAAATACCGCTGCTGCACCAAGTTCTGCTCGAACGATGTGGCTATTGGTCTCTGCGATCAACTCTTCGCCAGGTGCGACCAGCATTCGGATCGCTAACTGATTTGCAAGAGAACCAGTTGGTGCAAACAATCCAGCTTCCTTGCTAAACATTGCAGCAACCCGCTCTTCGAGAGAGTTAACCGTTGGATCATCGCTGTAAACATCATCGCCAACTGGGGCGGATGCGATCGCTTCACGCATCGCAGCAGATGGTCGTGTAACTGTGTCGCTGCGAAGATCAATTGCCATGTGGCGAGTCTACTTCTGTTCTTTTAATACGATCAAATACATAGCAACTATGACGAGAACTCCGCCTAAGGCACTCTGCAGGGTCAGGCGTTCGCCACCAAAGAGGATTGCAAAGACTGCGGCAAAGACAACCTCCATCGTCAAAATAACTGCAACCTTGGTCGCACTCATATGCGCCTGTGACCAGGTTTGAACGATGAA
>JACCDY010868223.1_pt1 | contig 14479 bp, 11 predicted proteins | sample 7446391 | NCBI WGS metagenome assembly JACCDY01 (sample SAMN15323451, study PRJNA562643) | freshwater metagenome | isolation source: river surface water | place: USA:Blue River Watershed | collected 2017-08-18 | reverse complement strand
CCAAGGTTGATCAGGGACTGGCGCAAGCAGTGGGGTCAGGGCCCCTTACCGTTTTTCTCGGTTTCCCTAGCCGGTTTCGGAGAGGAGGGAGGAGGAGCTGTGGAGCCGTTTTATGGAGCTGGGGGAAAGCCTCGGCGCGGATGGCCCTGGATCAGGGAGGGTACCGCTGCATCCCTTGGTCTTCCCTTCACCGGTGTGGCTGAGGCTGTGGATCTGGGAAATTCCGGGGATCCTTATCCCTCGGACAAACTTGATGTGGGGCGGCGCCTTGCCCTGCTGGCACGTCACCGCGTCTATGGTGAGCCGGTATGCGATACCGGTCCCAGTTACCGCTCCTTCAAAGTGGAAGGAAAGAAGGTCAGGGTTGAGTTTGATCACACTGGCACGGGTCTCACGCTTGCCGCATCCCCCGTTTCCTCCGACAAAGGAACGGCGCTCCCCCCGACCATCCTGAAGGGATTCGCCCTTGCGGGGAATGACCGCAAATGGTTTCCGGCAACGGGACGCATCGAGGGCAAGACCGTCATTCTCGGAAGCGATGCCGTGAAGCGTCCTGTGGCCGTGCGCTATGGCTGGAAGGGTTATCCGGAAGGAAATCTCTACAACAGGGAGGGGTTGCCGGCATCCCCCTTCCGGAGCGACACGGATCAGCCGCGGTGATCCGTTTGACGGCTTTGGTGTTCTCCATCCTTTTCGCGGGCTTCCTCTTCTGTCAGAACGTCCGCGTGAGAACATTTTCCCTGCTCCTCGCACTCTTCCTGCCAGCCTCCTTGATTCATGCCTCGGGAGCGGGCAAGGGACATCCCCTGCCGTCTCCCTCCGTCGAGAAGAGTAACCTGCCCCTGACGGCGGCGGCCCTTAAGAGTTCCCCCAAAGCGATTTTTCAACGCGTTATTCAGGCGAGGCTTTTCCAAGCGGGAACGTGGACGCTCGCACCATCCCAGACCCCGTTGACGGTTGCCAGGACCCTTGCATCGCTGCAGCCAACCTTTGTCACGGGTTTGCTCAGGCTTTCCAATGAGGGGGAACTCACCAATGCCGAGGCGGAGGCCTTTGCAGCCAATGTCAGTGCCGTGCGTGCTGTCAGCAAGGGGTGCCGTTTCGACGTGGTGATCAATGCCGGTGTCGAGGAGTCCGGGGCTTCCTTTGTTCGTCGGATGAAGGAAATCAGCACCCGGATCCATCCCGATGCATGGACCTTCCTGATCCTTCCGGATGATGATTCCATCAATCCCGAGCTGATCTCCGAGGGGATTTCCCAAGCACACTCGGCAGGTCAGATGGTCGGCTATGACGGCCCCTTGCAGTTGATCCCGGACGGGGTGGATTACATCATTGTCCGAGCCTGGAATCTGACCGTTCAGCCCGGGGTGGTTGAGCAACTCCAGGCCAAACACGGGGTTCCCGTGATTGTGGAACTGCCGACGGCCTTCGGGAAGACCGCCGGTGAGGATGTGCAATCGTATGTGGATAAGATGACTGCCCGTGAGCGTGCCGAGGTGCTGACTCGTTTGGCTGAGAGTCAGGGTTCCCGCGGGTATCGCTTCGCCTATCCCGTCTTCTACCCGATCTATCCGGCACGTCATGCGTTTGACTCGACCAAGGACGAGACGCTTCTGGTGACGATCCGCTCCCTCCTGGCCCGGTTTGATTAGGGTAATTCTGCCGCCGGTCAGAAAATCATCTGTATCACGGGAGGTATCTTTGGCATCCTGCCAAGCTCTCCGACCCCGTAGTTCAACGGATAGAATAGAGGTTTCCTAAACCTTTGATGTGGGTTCGATTCCCGCCGGGGTCATTTTCTTCGCAGGATTGTCATTTCCTGCATGACGCGCCGCCTTCTTCGGCTAGAGTCTGCGCCCCGCGCGTCCCGTTTTTTTTCATCATGCTCCTCTGTATCGACTTCCAACCCGCCTATGAGGAGGCATTCGCGCATCTGCTCGATCCCCTGAGGGATCGGATCCTGAGGGCGGTGCGTTCCGGTGAAGAGGTGCATTTCATCTACAACGACATCCTCTCCCTGGAGGGGGAAGAACTCGGCGATTCCCCCGAGCGATTGCTCGCCTGGTGCGTCCGGCAGGATCTTCCGGTGCGTCATCTGAGGATGATCCGTAAAAATTTCGGCTGGGTTTCCCATCTCTTCCGCTCCGAGCGTGAACGGAGGGTTGCAATCCTGATCCTGCGGTACCTCATGGCGGAGGGACTCGATGACAGTTCCCAAATACCCAGGCCCCATCTGGAACGGATCGTTGCTTCCTCGCACGACGATTTCGAGGGATTCTGGGACTGCTCGCCCGAGGCGTGGGAGGAGATGCTCCGCGGGGCGGTGGCGATGCCCTTTCTTTTTGAGGGTGGCATGGTTCCCTGGCTGAAGTCCCTGAGCGGATCCGTTCCCGAAATCATCGGGGGATTCCGTCACCGGTGTCTCGACGAGATGTGCATGATGCTGGAGGCGTCCGGGATCGTCTACAGGAACAATGATTCCCTCATCTATGGACTTCCCGAGGAGGAATTCGAGGCGACTGCTCCCTCCTGGCGGGAGTGTGAGTTGATTTCCCCAAGCCTTTTCCCCAAGGCAGGGCTCGCTGTTTCGTAATTTCCTAGTAGGTCTCCACGGGGGAGCGTTTTCCATCCTCGGGGCTTCGCTCGGCGGCACCCTTTTCGCCAAGGACGGAGACCCTGAGATCCCAGACCCCTTTATCCAGGGCCTTGAAGGCATCTTCCGAAAAGGGAGTCGGGGGAGCCATGCGGGCCTTAAAGGCGGCCACGTTGGCCAGGGCGCGATCGAGTTGGTCGGCGGGACATTTTTCAAGGACCCTGGCCGCCTGTTCGGCAAGTTCCGTCCGGTGGCAGATCATCAGCAGGTCATTGCCGGCTGCAAGGCCGAGGCGGATCATCTCGTCGAAGCCGTAGTGATTCAGGATGGCCCCCATGTCGAGGTCGTCGGTCATGACGAGGCCCCGGAAACCCATCTCTTCGCGGAGGAGCTTGGTCGTGATGGCGGGGGCGAGGGAGGCGGGCATTCCGGAGGGATCAAGCTCCTGGAAGGCGATGTGCCCGATCATCATGCTATCGACGGGGTTCTCTCCGGTGCAGAATTTACGGAAGACCTTCAGCTCGTGGGCCTCGAGTTCCGCTCGCGGACGGGGGAGGGCCGAGAGCTCGTGATGGGGGTCGCTCTCTGCGCAGGAATAGCCGGGGAAGTGTTTCCCGCAGGAGAGGATGCCGGTGGATCGGAGTGCCTTGTTGAAGACACCCGCCATCCCGATCACCTGATCGGCCGTGGTGCCGTAGCAGCGGCCTCGCAGGGAATTGTCCGCCTCGTCGTCAAAGGCGATGTCGAGGACGGGGCAGAGGTCGAGATTGAAGCCGAAGAGCCGCAGGAGTTCCCCGGTCAGTTCCCCGTGGCGGGCGATCAGGGCAAGATCCCCTTTCTCGCGGAGTTGGCGGGCATTGGGGGGCTCGTTACCCAGCAGCTTGAGACGGGAGACGCGGCCCCCCTCCTGATCGATGGTGATGATCGGTTCGACGTCGCTGAGTTCCCTCAGGCGGTCGGTAAGTGACCGGAGCTGGGTGGGGGTCTGGATGTTGCGCCCGAAGAGAATGAAGCCGCCCGGCTGGATGCGGCTGATGAAATCGGCGTAGGCATCGTCGACTTCGTATCCGGGGACGCCAAGGAGCAGAAGTTGACCGGGTGAGGGGCTTTTCATAGCGTGCCAGCCAAGCACATTCTCCTCTTACTGACGAAACGAATCTCTTCCATGCGCCGCATCCTCTCCACAGCCCTGCTTCTCACCCTTGCCACCCTGCTGCCGGCCCGTGCGGTGGAACTGGGGATCGATGTGCTTCAGAAGAACAATTTCGACCTCCTTCGCGGCAAGCGGGTAGGCCTTGTCACCAACCAGACAGGGGTCAACTCCGCCGGGGAAAAGACCCGGCTCCTGCTTCGCAAGCATGTCAATCTCGTCGCCCTCTACACCCCCGAGCATGGACTCGACGGAACCGAGAAGGCCGGTGTCGAAATCCGTTCCCGCAAGGACAAGCTGACAGGACTCACCGCCTACTCCCTCTACGGGGACACGCGGAAGCCGACACCCCAGATGCTGGCCGGCATCGACGTGCTGGTCTTCGATATGCAGGACATCGGCTGCCGGAGCTACACCTACATCAGCACGATGGGCAAATGCCTCCAGGCCTGTGCGGAGCAGGGCAAGGAGTTTGTCGTGCTGGACCGTCCCAATCCACTCGGCGGCAACCGTGTCGAGGGAATGGGAATCGATCCCAAGTGGATTTCCTTCGTCGGCCAGTTTCCGGTTCCCTACGTCCACGGACTTACCATGGGAGAGCTGGCGCTGATGGCCAATGCCAAGGGATGGATGGGGCCGAAGGCCAACCTCCAGGTCGTCAAGATGCGCGGATGGTCCCGGGAGATGACCTGGCCGATGACGGGCCTCCGCTGGGTGCCGACCTCGCCCAATATCCCGCTTGCCATGTCCCCGAACTATTATGTGATCACCGGCATCGTCGGAGGACTGGCCGGAGGACTCGATCTCGGCCTGTTTTCACCCCGCGCTTTCCAGATTCTGGGTGCCAGCTGGATCAAGCCGCAGATGGTCTCCTATCTCCGCTCCAAGTGCTCCGGCATCGGGGTTGATCCCGTCGGCACCCCTTCCGGTCCGGGGGTGATCTTTCATGCCGATCCCTCGGGGGGAGGGGACCTCTGCGCCGCCGCCCTCTACACCCTTGCCGAGAGCAACAGGCAGTCCCGCGGACTCATCTTCACCAAGGCATCCGGCAGCATGCTCAATCTCTTCTACAAGGTCTACGGAAGCGACTCGATCCGCCGCGACCTAGCCTCAAAGCGCCCCGAGCAGATCGTGGCTTCCTGGCAGCCCTTCCTTTCCCGTTTCCGCGCCGAGCGCCAGCCGTATCTGCTTTACTAGGCGCATAGGCTGAAGACCGAAGACTTTCAGGAGAAACCGCAAAATACGGAAGAGGCGTCCCTCGGAACCCCATGACGACCAAACGCATTCCGGGCCATGTCGAGAGGGTCGGTCTCTTCGGGGGGAGCTTTGACCCGGTCCATCTGGGGCATCTGATCCTTGCCGAGGCCGCCCTTGAGGAGCTTGATCTCGACCGGATCATCTTCCTTCCAGCAGCCACGTCTCCCTTCAAGCAGGAGCGTCCCCCGGGGGCATCCTCCGCGCAGCGTCTCGCGATGCTCAGGAAAGCCATCGCGGGAGAGCCGCGCTTTTCCGTCGATGACCGGGAACTCCATCGCGAGGGACCTTCGTACACCATCGACACGGTCCGCTCCATGCTGGGGGATCATCCCGGAGTCCGCTTCCTTTTCCTGATCGGTGCCGACAATCTCAAGGATCTGCACCGGTGGCACGGGATTGCCGAACTGCGCAATCTGGTGGACTTCGCCGTGCTCGATCGCGGTGAGGGGGGCGAACTGACCGCCGGTTGCGGTTTTCCCGTCGTGCGACGCCGCATCGACCTCTCCTCGACCGAGATCAGGCGACGGGCTGCCCGGGGCCTTTCCATTCGCTTTATGGTCCCGGGGGAGGTATATGAGCAGATCATGACCGAAGCCCCGTACAGCTCACTTTCCTCCCATGGCCACGAATAAGGCTGCCGCCACCAAGAAAACGACGTCTTCCAGGAAGGCCGCCGCCCCGAAAATCGATCCCGAGGAAACGCTGGCCCGTCTTTGCGCAGAGGGTGCCCTCGACAAGAAGGCCGAGGATGTCGTCATCCTCGACATGCGTGAGATCTCAAGCTTCACCGATTTTTTCGTCATCGCCTCGGGAAGCAGCGAACCACAGCTCAAGGCGATCGCGGGATCGATTCGTGAAAAAGTCCGGGAGGCAACCGGACAGCGTCCCTCGGCCGAGGATGGCTTTCCTTCCAGCCAATGGGTCGTCATCGATTACGGCAGCGTGATCGTTCACATCTTCCATGCCGAAAAGCGCGGCCTCTACGGTCTGGAGGATCTCTGGAACGATGCCCGCCGCATCGAGATCGCGGGATAGTCGCAAGGGTTGAATTTAACCTGCCTTCTAGGACTCAAATCTAGTTTTGGAAAGAGGATCGATCACTCGGTTTCCAATGCGAGCTTTGGGTTGATTTGCCCTTCATTTCATCCCTCAACATTCTGACTTCATCCTTTCTCCTGATATGGATTGGCTTGAGGAGATCCTGATTGACTGTCCCCAGTGCGGGGAATCGTTTGCCATCCAGATCGAGACGGCTGTCAGTGGTACGATCGAGATGATCGAGGATTGCGCCGTCTGCTGCCGACCGGCCACCGTGAGGATCACTACCTGCGAGGGAGAGGTCAGCGGGGTCGAGGTGGAGGCGGCATGAATGAGGAGGGAGTGAGAGGTGCTTTATCCCAAAATTTGCATTAGGAACCATCCAGCTGGGATGCCGAGGAATTAAAATCGTTAGAAAGGTGAAATAGTTACAACGCGGAGACGAGGATCCAGCGGGCCATCGGATGCAGATGTCCAGAAGATGTAGAAACGGCATAAGAGGGGCGCCGCGACTCACCCTGTTTGGATTCAGTCCTTTTTAACCCTTTTAACGGTGTAACTTTTTAACGTTCAGTGAGATCACCATCCCGGTGAAGCACCCAAACCTGTTGGCGGCACGCTATCGCAAAATCTGGGTTTATTTTCCCTCTTCAGATTTTGCCGTTGATCCGTCATCCTCAAGGTTCACCAGGTACACCAATCCCTTTTCCCATGTCGCACGAGATCCTTGCCGCCGACCCCGCCACCCACCGTTCCGAGACCGATAGCATGGGGGCGATCCCCGTGCCTCATGACCGCTACTACGGGGCTCAGACGGCCCGTTCCCTCATCCACTTTGACATCGGCAACGACACCAAGCCGCCCGAGTTGATCAAGGCCCTCGGTCAGCTCAAGAAGGCGTGTGCCCTGGCCAATCGCGATCTCGGCAAGTTGGCTCCCGAGAAGGCCGAGCTCATCTGCCGCGCCGCCGACGAGGTCATCGCCGGGAAGCTCAACGACCACTTCCCCCTGCGTATCTGGCAGACCGGCAGCGGCACCCAGAGCAACATGAACGCCAACGAGGTCATCTCCAACCGCGCCATCGAGATGGCCGGAGGCGTTCTGGGCTCCAAGAAGCCCGTTCATCCGAACGATGACGTGAACATGTCGCAGTCGTCGAACGATACCTTCCCCACGGCGATGAATATCGCGGCGGTCACCGTGGTCCGTGAGAGACTGCTCCTCTCGGTAAAGGAGCTTCGCGATGCCCTGCATGCCAAGGCACTGGAATTCGCCGACATCGTGAAGATCGGCCGCACCCATCTGCAGGACGCCACGCCGCTCACCCTCGGGCAGGAGTTCTCAGAGTATGTGGCGATGCTTGATGCGGACGTCCTCCGCCTCAAGGAGAGCCTTCCCGGTCTGGAGTCACTGGCGATCGGCGGCACCGCCGTCGGCACGGGACTGAACTCCCACCCCAAGTTCGGTGACACGGCCGCCGATCATCTGGCCAAGATGACTGGGATCCCGTTTGTCTCAGCTGCCAACAAGTTTGCCGCGCTCTCCTCCCACGGGGAGTTTGTCTATGCCAGCGGAGCCCTCAAGTCCCTGGCCACCTCACTCATGAAGATCGCGAATGATCTTCGCTGGCTGGCATCGGGTCCGCGTTGCGGCCTGGGAGAGCTCTCCCTGCCGGAGAATGAACCCGGCTCCTCGATCATGCCGGGCAAGGTCAATCCCACCCAATGCGAATCGGTCACCATGGTGGCCGTCCAGGTCATGGGGAACGACGCGGCGATCGGATTTGCAGCCTCCCAAGGCAACTTTGAGCTGAATGTCTTCAAGCCGGTTATCATTCACAACTTCCTCCACTCCGTCCGCCTCCTCTCCGATGCCTGCCACTCCTTCACCGAGCATTGCGTTGTTGGGATCGAGGCCAATCGCGATGTGATCGCGGGATATGTCCAGAATTCTCTGATGCTTGTTACCGCCCTCAATCCTCACATCGGCTACGACAAGGCGGCACAGATCGCCAAGAAGGCCCACAAGGAGAAGACCGGATTGAAAGAGGCAGCCGTCGCGCTGGGCCATCTGACCCCCGATCAGTTCGACCAGTGGGTCGTCGCCGCCGACATGACCCATCCGTAAAGGCTGGGTCGGGTTTTAATTAAAGAGGGCGTAGCATTGGCAAAAGCCCATTGTCCCTTTTTCCGAGCCATAGCTCCTGGCGTGTGGTGGTAGACAAGCCGGGATGAACCTCTTAAAAAACAAGGTGAACTCCTCAAAAGGGGGGCTTTCCTCCAAAAATCCTTCAACCTCAATTCCATGAGCCGCAAATCCAACGACCCAATCCGTACCACCCTGCTGATTGCCGCCGGCATCGCTGGCATCATCATCGTCACTGCCGTGGTGCTAAGGATCCTCATGGCGCCTCTCTACGAGGAGATGGCCATGGCCAATCAAAAGGCACCCCATGGCGAGACCGCCCGTTCCCAGGGAGGATCCTCTTCCGGGGGATCGGGTGGGGGAACCAATGTGGATGTCAATCTGGCTGGTCTGCCTTGGCTTCTTAACTGGGCCATGGGCTGGGCCTGGGGTGGACCCGGATGGCACAACGACGGCTGGGGCTGGAACAACTGGGGCGGGAATGGGAGAAACTGGAACGGGGGTGGCTGGAATGGTGGAGGCCGCAGCTGGAACGGGAACGTAGACAACACCGTCAACCGTACTTTCAACGACATCAACCGTGGCGGTGGTAACAATCTCGAGAGGAATGTGGAACGGAACGTCGAGCATTCCGGCGGCGGCAACCTCGAGAGGAATGTCGAACGTAGCGTGGAGCATGGCGGGGGAGGGGGAGGATTTAACGTTCACGGACGCAAGTAGAGGTGGCGTTAAAGATGCTGAAAATCAGCGCTTAACAGGATTTGAGCTTCAGGAACTTGTGGGATCGTAGGATCAAATCCATCCCCCTTCTCTCCAGCCTGATTCTTCCTTAAGACAAGGGAAGGGGATTTCCTTGTCTGCGGGAAAGGCCTGACTGAGTCTTTGAAATTGTGGAATTTCTAGGAACCCGACGTCCTGCATTCAGGAAGTTTCCTGCTTTTCCGGGATCCTTGTTCGTCTTGCTGGTCTCCCTATGGATCGCTGATGCCGGAGGGATGGACATTCCCGAAGACGCCTGGGAGAACCCATCGGTCTTCGAGGTCAACCGAATGCCTCCTCGCTCCCAACTCTGGCCGCATCCCGAGGCCGCATCGGCTGCGGCAGCTCCCGGTTTTCTCCGTGGCTCTCCCTGGCTGCTGAGTCTCAGCGGTGACTGGAGGTTCAAGTGGGCTCCGAGCCCGGATGCCAAACCGGAGGGATCTCACGGAACCAATTTTGACGACAGCAACTGGGAATTCCTTTCCGTCCCGGGATGCGTTGAGTTGTACGGACACGGGACGCCGCTCTACTCAAATTATACCTATCCGTTCAAGGTGGATCCCCCGAGGGTGATGGGTGAGCCGCCCGCCGATTGGTCCTCTTTCAAGGAGCGAAACCCCGTGAGTACCTACCGGCGCTGGGTCGAGATTCCTGCTGAATGGAAGGGGCAGCGTGTCTTCCTGCACGTGGGGGCGGCCGGCGGTTGTCTCCGACTCTGGGTGAATGGCATTCCCCTTGGCTACAGCGAGGACTCGCGGCTGGCGGCGGAGTTTGACATCACGGGCGCCGTTCATTCCGGGAAGAACCTGATTGTCCTGCAGGTGTTGAGGAATTCCGACGGAAGCTATCTGGAAGACCAGGATCTCTGGCGCCTCAGCGGGATTTTTCGCGATGTCTTTCTCTTTAGTTGCCCCGACGTCCATCTCTGGGATGTCGCGGTGGAACAGGAACTCGACCATCATTGCCGGGACGCCGCGGTCCGCCTGCGCTTTCAGATCCGAAACGCGGGGGAGCGCCCCTCCGGACCATTGTCGGTGAGGATGAGCTTGATCGACCCGGCCGGGAAACCTGTTCCCGACTTCGGCCTTGAGGTTCCGGTTCCCGAAGTTCCCGCCACCGGGAAAACCGTCGAGTTGCTCTCGGGGCCCGTGGCACTCAAATCCCCCGAAAAGTGGTCGTTCGACCACCCGTCCCTCTACACCGCGGTGGTTGAGTTGATCTCCGGAGGGAAGCCCATCGAAGCCGTTGCCCAGAGGATCGGATTCCGCAAGGTCGCCATCAAGGACGGGGAATTCACGCTCAACGGGAAAGCGGTGAAGTTTCGCGGCGTGAATCGCCACGACTGGAACCCCCTCACGGGCTACGTGGTCCGCGAGGAGGAGATGCGCGGAGATATCGCGGGGATGAAGCGGGCCAACCTGAACGCCGTGCGCACATCGCACTATCCCAACGATCCCCGGTTTGCCGAATTATGCGACGAGATGGGCCTGATGGTCCTTGCCGAGGCGAACCTGGAATCCCACGGACTCTCTTACCACAAATGTGTCCTGCCCGGGGACAAGCCCGAGTGGGAAGCCCCCTCGCTCGATCGGATGAGGCGCCTTGTCGTTCGCGACAGGTCCCATCCCAGCGTCGTGATGTGGTCGCTCGGCAACGAGGCCGGGTATGGAACGACATTCGAAAAAATGGCAGGGGAGACACGTCTCCTTGATTCGGAGAAACGCCCGATCCAATACGCCGACATGAACGCTCCGTGCGATATCGACAGCCAGACCTATCCAGAGCCCGACTGGCTGCTTCTCCACCTTCAAGGCAAGGCCGTGCGCAAGGGGGAACACGGGGAGGTTTCAAGCCTCAGGCAGCACGGTAAATATCCGTCGGAAAAGCCTTTCCTGATGAATGAATACGCATGGGCGGGGGGCAACAGCCTCGGCAATTTTCAGGATTACTGGGATATCATCGAATCCAATCCCATGCTGATCGGCGGTTTTATCTGGGACTGGATGGACAAGGGGGTGGGGGCGGTGAAAAGCTCGGGAAAAATGGTTCCGCTGCTCTCGGTCCGTGAGCCGTCGGCGCGGGGCAACCCCTTTTATGCCGTGGGTGGAGATTTTGGCGACAAGCCGAATGACGGGATGTTCGTCATGACCGGCTTGCTTGGCTCGGATGGCTCCCCCAAGCCCCAATATCATGAGGTGGCCCACGTCAACCGGCCCATCCGTATTTTTCCGGTGGATCCCCGGTCAGGGAGGATCCGGATCGATAACCGCAATTTCGATCGCAATCTTGAGGAGTTCAGCCTCATGTGGGAATGGAGCGACGGCGGCAAACCGATTTCGAGCGGTCTGCTTCCAAAGCTCGACTGTCCTCCGGGGAAGTCAGTGGAGACCACGGTGCCTCTGCCCCCCTATACCCTGAGTGATCCTTGCCTGACGATCCGATGTGCCCTTGAAAAGCCGACCTCTTGGTCCGATGCCGGTTTTGTTGTCGCAACCGAACAGCTTTTCCAAAAGCCGTTTCCGATTGATCCCGGCGTGAGACCTCAGTCGGGCACCGTCTTGGTGACCGAGGGCCCCGAGTCGGTTGTCCTGGGAGGCCGGGGTTTCTCCGTCACGATCGGAAGAAACTCCGGAATGATCGAACAGCTCTCCTACCACGGAAAGGAGTTGCTCACGCGCCCTTTCCGCCTCGACTTCTGGCGACCTCCCACGACCAACGATCGCGGATGGAAAATGCCAAAAAAACTCGCTCCTTGGAAAAAGGCGGGGCCTGCAGCCAAGGCCACGGCAGTCACTGTGCAACGGGATGCCGGCGGTAGGGTGAGCCTCGTGGCCGAGATCACGATTCCCGTCGGAAACAGTCACGCCTCGCTCACCTACACGGTGGATTCATCCGGAACGATCATTGTACGGGGATCTGTCGCACTTGAGGCAGCGGCTCCCGCCAACGAGGTTGCCAGGATCGGATTCCGTGCAGGACTCATCCCATCGCTCGACCGGGTCCAGTGGTATGGGCTGGGGCCGGGCGAGACCTATCCCGACCGAAGGGCATCGGGAATACTTGGAATCTGGAATGCCTCTGCACGCGATTGGAACCACCAGTACCTTCCCCCTCAGGAAACGGGACATCGCTCGGACCTCCGCTGGGCAAGGATCACGGATCAATCGGGGGTTGGTCTTTGCGTCAATGCCGATCGAGGTTTTTTTGGAATGAATCTCTGGCCTTGGGAACCGGAGGAAATGGAGCGCATGCCTTATACACGCCAACTCAGGCAGGCTGATGGCATGATTCTTGTCCTGGACAACTTCCAGATGGGGCTTGGCGGTACCTTTGGCTGGGGTGGACGCCCCCTCGATCAATACCTTCTTAAAACCGGAAAATCTTATGATATCGGTTTTGTCCTTAAGCCTGATTAGGATTCCGTGAAATTCCTGTGAGTTCCTCGTAGCGGTCGCGCAGGTACCTGTCGGTCATTCCCGCCACATAATCGGCGACAACGCGCGGGGTGCCTTCGGTGTCGATCTTGGCAAGGGCCCTGGGACCGAGGAGGGAGGGATCGGCGAGGAGGCGGGCGAAGACGGTTTCCATCTGCCTGCACGCCTCTTCGTTGGCATTCTGGACCTCGGGGTGCTTGTAGAAGTTCGCGTAGAGGTGTTTCCGCAGGGCGGCCGTGCGGGATTTCAGCTCCGGGGAGTAGCCGATGAGCTTCACGGGGTGCAGCCTGACGTCGCGGACGCAGGTGATTCCGGCCGAGTCGATGGCCTGACGGCTGGTGGTGACGAGGTCCTCGACTTCGCGGTTGATGAGGCAGCGGATGATGAATTTCCTATGGGTGCGGGGACCGGAGGAGCGAAGGAGGCCACCCGATTCGCGGAGGGCGCGTTCCTCGGATTCCTTCCAGAGGTCGAGGATGCCGAGTTCCTCCTCGCCGAGCAGTCCGGAGGCAAGGCCATCCTCGAGGTCGTGCCCGTAGTAGGCGATCTCATCGGCGACATTGGCGACCTGCGCCTCGAGCGAGGGGCTGGGGTGGCGTGAGCCGTCGGGGTGGAGGAGGTCGCGGTCGTGCTTGCGGAGTCCCTCGAGCACCTCGAAGGAGAGGTTGAGCCCCGGATGCTGGGGGTAGCTTTCCTCGAGCACCTCGACAACGCGGAGGCTCTGGCCGTTGTGGTCGAAGCCGCCATTTCCTTTCATGAGGCGGTCGAGGGTCTCCTCACCGGCGTGGCCGAAGGGGGTGTGGCCGAGGTCGTGGGCGAGGGCGATCGCCTCGGCGAGGTCCTCGTTGAGGCCGAGGGCACGCGCCACGGTCCGGCTGATGGAGGCGACCTCGATGGTGTGGGTCAGGCGGGTGCGGTAGTGGTCCCCCTTGCCGTTGAGGAAGACCTGGGTCTTGCCGTCAAGCCGTCGGAAGGAGGTGCCGTGGACGATGCGGTCGCGATCGCGCTGGTAGCAGGAGCGGAAGGGGTGCTCCTGCTCCGGGCGGAGTCGCCCGGCGCTCTCCGAGGATCGCTGCGCGTAGGGAGCGAGAAGCGCTTCGCGAAGAGCAGGAGACATGGGGAAGGAAAGGCTGGGGGATGAAACCTGAGACTTGAAACGGGAAACCTGAAAGCTGAGAGGGGACTCCTTGATTCAGACCTAATAGCCTACAGCCTAAACCGCTAAAGCCTTCTCCTCAGACGTTAAAGCGGAATTCCATCACGTCGCCGTCCTTGACCTCGTATTCCTTGCCCTCGATGCGGAGTTTGCCCGCTTCGCGGCACTTGGCGGCGGAGCCGAGGCTGTCGAGGTCGGCGAAGGCCATGGTCTCCGCGGCAATGAAGCCGCGCTCGAAGTCGCTGTGGATGACGCCCGCGGCGGCGGGTGCCTTGTCCCCGGCGCGGATGGTCCAGGCGCGGGTCTCCTTGGGGCCGTAGGTGAAGTAGGTGCGCAGTCCCAGCAGGGTGTAGGCTCCGCGGATAAGCTTGCCGACGCCGCTGTCGGAGACGCCGAGGCCCTCGAGGTATTCCTTGGCCTCCTCGGGGGGAAGCTCGGAGAGTTCGCTCTCGATCTGGGCGCTGACGACGACGGTCCCCGTGCCGTGGTGGGAGGCGGCGTAGGCCTCGACGGCCTTCACGTGGGGGTTGGAGGAGTAGTCACCCTTCTCCAGCAGCGCGAGGTCCTCCTCGCGGACGTTGGCGGCGAAGAGCACCGGCTTGGCGCTCAGCAGGAAGAAGGTGGCGAGGAGCTTTTTCTCGTCGTCGGTGAGGTCGGCCGTGGAGGCGGGCTTGCCGGAGTCGAGGTGGGGGAGGAGCTTCTGGCCGAGCTCGATCTCGGCCTTGGCGACCTTGTCACCCGTCTTGGCGGCCTTGGCCTGGCGCTCGATGCGCTTCTGGACGGAGGCCATGTCGGCGAGCACGAGCTCCGTGGTGATGATCTCGATGTCGCGGACGTGATCGACCGATCCGGCCACGTGGTGGATGTCGTCGTTCTCGAAGCAGCGGACGACCTGGACGATGGCGTCTACCTCGCGGATGTGCGCCAGGAACTTGTTGCCGAGT
>JACCDY010166637.1_pt1 | contig 14492 bp, 11 predicted proteins | sample 7446391 | NCBI WGS metagenome assembly JACCDY01 (sample SAMN15323451, study PRJNA562643) | freshwater metagenome | isolation source: river surface water | place: USA:Blue River Watershed | collected 2017-08-18 | reverse complement strand
AGAGGGGGTGCGGCAGAACCTGTCTTAAGGGGACCACCAAGACTCCTATCTAAAGTCCCGGCCCAGGCTTAGGTTGAAACCATGAAGAAATCGATGCTCCTGTTATTTGCCATCGCCGGAGGCCTGGCCGTGGGCAACCTCTATTTCATTCAGCCCTTATTGGGAGAAATTTCGGCCGACCTTGGAACCTCGGCCACACAGAACGGGTGGTTGGTAACTGCTGTGCAGTTGGGCTACGCATCGGGCATCGTGTTTCTTTTGCCATTTGGTGACGTGAAGTCTCGCAAAAAGTTCGTTCCTCTCATGGTCACTTTGGCCGGCCTAGGCCAGATAGCAATTAGTCTCTCGCCCAACTTCAACGCACTGTTGCTAGCTCTATTTGCCGTCGGGTTCACGACGATATCAGGGCAGATTTTGATTCCGCTAACCAGCGAACTCAGCGACGAATCACGCCGTGGTCGGAACGTGAGTTTTGTAGTTTCAGGTATTTTGATCGGAATCTTGGGTGCTCGGACAATCAGCGGCGTGCTCACAGATTTGGCGGGCTGGCACGCAGCGTTTGCCATCATCGGTGTTGCCAACATTTCGCTGGCCTTGGCTCTTTATCGCGCTATTCCAAACCTCGAACCAAAACCGCAAATGGCCTATCCAAAACTGGTGACTGGCATATTCACCTTGATGGCCAGCAACCCCTGGGCCCTGCGCCTAATGATCACCAACGCAATTGGCATGATGATCTTTAGTGCCGTTTGGACATCGTCAACCTTTCTGCTGTCGGGCCCGCTCTTCAATTTGTCGACCACCGAAATTGGCCTTTGGGGATTATTTGGAATAATCGGAGCGGTAGGTGCCCGCGGGACCGGGCGGCTTATCGATGCAGGAAAAGCCGAGATGGCCACCAAACTTGCTTGGATTGCGACTGCGGCCGGAATGGCGATTGGATCACTTGCCGAGCAGTCTCTGGTTTACCTTGCAATCCAACTGCTTCTTATGGATGCCGCCCTCCAGGCCATCGGGATTAGCAATCAGACGAAGTTGATTTCGAGTTTTCCGGAAGCGCGGAGTCGGGTAAATGCCGGCTTTGTGACGGTGAATTTTATTGGTGCGGCTATCGGATCAGCCATGAGTGCAGTGCTCTGGACATCGATTGGTTGGTTTGGTATTCAGCTTTTGGGCGCAGTGCTCGCGCTGGTTGCGTTGGCAATTTGGTCGCTAAATAGGCGCCTTATGGCTCAGGGCTGAAGACGCTGAACTTTCCACTCGCCAGGTTGGCCGTCGAGATTCAACTCGCGAACAAACTCAATGCGGTCGTGCATGCGATTCGAGCGGCCCTTCCAAAACTCAATCCGAGTTGGAATGATGCGATAACCGCCCCAATAGTCGGGCCTAGGGACATCGGTGTTTGAAAATTTGGCCAGCGCTTCGGTGAATTGGGCATCAAGGGCGGCGCGGTTTTCAATTGGCTGCGATTGGTGACTTGACCAGGCCGCCACCTGCGATTCGTGCGGGCGGGAGGCAAAGTATTCATCTGACTCAGTTGACTGGACCTTCTCGGCAACACCCTGAATCAAAACCTGCCGGTACATCGAGCACCAACCGAACACAGCGCTGACGCTTGGGTTTGCGGCGACCGCTTCACCTTTTCGCGAAAGGTAATTGGTAGCAAAAAAGAAACCGCGGTGGTCAACGCCCTTTAGCAAAACGGTGCGGGCCCGCGATTGGTTTTCTGCATCGATGGTGGCCAACACAAATGCGTTTGGCTCGTAAATTTGTGCTGCCTCAGCCTCAATCAGCCAAGTTTTGAACTGCTCAATTGGGTCAGCTACCAGGTGGGCTTCGTCAAGCGCTGCTTGGCCATAGTCTTCGTGGCGATTCAGAGAATCCACGTGCCCACCTTTCGCGTTGAGCCCCGAGCTCATCCTTGCTTTGATTTTATAAACCTAACCCCTTTACCCAAACTGAAAATAGACTGGCCCCATGCACAAGGTTTTTTCGATGGCGTTCTCAAGGGTGTACCCGCTTTACATAACCAAGGTTGAGAAAAAGGGCCGTACCAAAGCCGAGCTCGATGCAGTTATCTGCTGGCTGACCGGTTTTAGCGCTGAAGAACTTCAAGAACAAATCAACACCGATGCCACGTTTACCGAGTTTTTTGAACGCGCCCGCCTGAACCCAAACGCGGGCCTGATCACCGGGGTAATTTGCGGCATGAGAGTTGAAGAGATTGAAGACCCGCTGATGCAGAAGATTCGCTACATGGACAAGTTGGTTGACGAACTTGCCAAAGGCCGAGCCATGGAGAAAATCCTGCGTTCGTAGAGCACGAACAGATGTATGTAAAAATCAGTGCCCCGCTAATTTCTACCTAGCATTCAGTCGAGTCCGTATGTAATTCGGATTCTGACTTTGATAGGAGTTAGCCATGAAATTCAAGGCCGTCTTACTCACTTTGATTTTGGGTCTACTGCAGGCCCTCGTGCCAACGGCTGCATCTGCCGACTTGCCGCAGCCGCCTGCCGGACCGGTATTTAACCAGGTTCAGCTCAAGGTTTTGGCCGACAACGACTTTGCCGTCTTCATGGGCAACGACACTGAAATCACAAGGCTCTTCTATCAAAACATGGTGAGTTGGCCAGATCAGGTAAACAACATCCAGACTCTGGACGTCTACCCAGAGAGCGGTGAAACTTACATCTACATCGTGCCGATGGGTGGAAACTCGCCGTATCGCGCGGACAGCGGAGGCACCGAAGGTGGCGGCGAAGAAGACTGGAATGGTGTTCTAAACGGCATTGCGCTGTTGGATTATCCGGGCGCTGAAGTTGCAGTCGGCCGCCGGGTGTCAGACCCGCGTGACGTTTTGCAATACGACTACCTGCTTATTCACAAATACCTCACTGGCTTTGAAAGTTCATCGGGCGCCATTTCGGGTGGCTGGTTCGATGCAAGGCTGGACGACATGAAAGTTGCGAGTCAAAATCTGACCTGGGCACCCGCGCTACGCAACAACCACCCAAGCCGAATCATCATCAAGAACTCTTGCTCGGTATCTTGCAGCGGTACCCGATTCAACCCGGCTATCGCAAACGGCGCTTGGAACGTACCGGATGCTGCGGCTGCGCTGTTCCGCTACCCGTTGAGCAACGCCAACCTGCCGGTATCACCTGGCGACCGCCAAGTAACCGTGACCTGGAAGGACCCAGGTGCTGGCGGCGCCGTAGACAACTATCTAGTTGAATACAAAGAATCAAGCCAGCCAGACTCAACCTTCAAGGTTTTTGGCACCGTGCCTGGCACCTCTAGAACCTCAACTGTTACCGGTTTGACCAACGGAACCGCCTATACGCTTCGAGTCACGGCAAATAATGCTGCCGGTTCGGCGTCATCCTATGGCCGCTCGGTTGTGCCTACCGGTACCCCGGATAGGCCATCAAACCAGAGTTACGCGGCTGGAGACGGCTCGGTTTCAATCAACTTCAGTCCGCCAGAAAACGATGGTGGCCTTGCAGTTACAAACTATGCGTACTCCATCGATGATGGTGTGACCTGGACTACTCGAAGCCCAGCTTCAACCAGCTCACCAATCACGGTATCGGGCCTAACCAACGGCGTGGTTACATCAGTTAAGTTGCGGGCAATTAACCCCTTCGGTGCTGGTGCGGCTTCTTTGCCGATCTCGGTAAAGGCCGGAATCGTTGCCACACGAACTCTTACCTACGAATCAGGAACGTTGGCACCAGTAACAGGACTACCAACTGGCTCTGAGTTAACCGCTGGCGCCACATTCACTGTGCCGGCCGGACCAACCCGCACTAACTTTACGTTTACTGGTTGGAAAGAAGGCGCCACTCCCTACGCTGCGGGCGACACATACACGGTTGGGGCAACGAACCCAACTCTGACCGCCCAATGGGTGCAGAACTCGCTGCTTGGTGTAACCCCGGGCAGTCGGTCAAAGGTGCTGACCTGGAACATCGTTGCAAATGAAAGCATCGACCTAACCGTTGCTGCAGGAACCGACAACTCGGTGCGCATCCAGATTCCGGCCAATGCCCTGGCGGCCGGCACTGAGGTGATCTTCTGGCGACTTCTGGACGACCAACTTGCCAAGGCGCGCATCAGTGATGAACGCGAGTACTTTGTGAACCTGGCCGTGACGTGGTCAAAGGGTGACGACATTTCTACTCCGAAAGTTGTTGTGGATGCTGCCAGCCCAATTGTGCTTACCCTGATGAACTCTGCGATTGTTGAGGGCGCAACGGCTTGGCAGATCATCGGTGACACAGCCAGAATTGTGGGCAATGCCGAACGTGCTGGCGAACTGACTCTGCGTTTTACCGAGGACCCAGTTATCACGGCTGCCAACGAACTTGTCGTAGCGGCTGAGCCAACCCCGACACCAACACCAACCCCGACGGTTGACCCAACACCAAGCCCAACCCCGACACCAACTCCAACAGTTGCACCTAAGCGCCGCACCATCGAAGTTGGCGGGTTTGCTGGTGGCTCGTGGGAGCTCACAGGCGCCATGAAGAGTTCTATGAACGCGTTCTTGAACTCGGTGACTGACCCAACGAAGATTCGATGCACCGGCTACACAATGGGTCCAACAGTGCTGAGCGTTGACATGAGCTTGGCTAAGCGCCGTGCTCAGGCCGTTTGTGACTACATGATGTCGAAGGCTGGTTCAATCACTAGCCGAACCACCTTGGGCAAAACGACTGTGAGTGAGAAGACCAAGTATCGAAGGACCACAATCACGCTGACTTACTAGTAACAGCCAAAACGCCCCGCAGGTATGCGTTCCTGCGGGGCGTTTCTCTGTTCGCGGTTAGGTTGCGCTGCCTAAACGGTAGGAGACATTCAAATTATTTACTCAACCAATTATTTTTAGTGATAATAAAATCGGCAGCCTCCAGAGGTCTGAAGAGAAGCTCGTATTCTTTGTTGGATAGCGTGTCCAATTAAATGAAAAATCGACGCCCGAAAATCCACTACTCCCTGATGATTCGAAGAGGCAACTTTGCAACGCAACCTTTTCAAACCGCTGATGGACCGCAAACGGATTGCTGTTGACATTTGCATTGAGCCTTGGATGGCCTGGCCGCTTTGGTTTCGAAACGAAATCGGTGACTTGCCAGAACTTGCGCCAATCTCAGAAGGTTTGAAACTCGAAGCCTACGCGCTGAACAAACAATTCAAGGAGTCAATTCACGATTGCAAAGTCACGGATAACTTCTATGTCGATAATTTGGAGACGCTGAAAAAGTTGAACGAGTCAGCAATCGCTTTGAAGTTCAAGCTGGAACTGGAATTGGGTGGCGATTACGAGGTTCGTGGCCAGTACCTTGACCTGTCGACAGACGGGCACGTGATAAATCGCAGCGTCAAGGCCTCAATGTATAGGCGCGCACTCCAGGGAAGATCCGCCGAAGAGGTTTTCAAGGTGCGCTGGCGCAATCACAGCTGTCGCTAGAAATACTGGAGATTAACCAGACCCCAGGGTAAAAGAAAACCCGGCTCTCGTGAGAAGAAACCGGGTTTCGTGCGCTTGGAGGGACTCGAACCCCCAACCTTCTGATCCGTAGTCAGATGCTCTATCCGTTGAGCTACAAACGCATTCGCAAGCCAAAAACCTGCTGCTTTGTTAGTTGGTGTTGCCTAGGCAACTTTGATAGTTTACGTGGTCTTGCGACGCTTGTAAACCCCAGGCTTGCTAAAGACCTGGTAGATCATCCGTGGCGGAGTTGGAGGGATTTGAACCCTCGAGGGAGATTTAACCTCCCTACCCACTTAGCAGGCGGGCGCACTCGACCGGGCTATGCGACAACTCCACGGACTGGTCTAGTTTAGTCGAAAACTAAACCGGACCGAAACCCAAGACTAAAACTAGGACTGCAACCAAACGGTGGTGTTGCCAGGCAGGCGGTTGCCATCTAGCGGGCCACTGCTCAGCAAGACCTTGCCCTTTGGCAACTTGATCGAGCGGTTGCCGAAGTTGGTGACCGAACGCCAGCCGTTTGGACGAGTAAAGTCGAGCACGTTTGAGTTGAACCAGTGCTTGTTCCAGGTCAACTTTTCGGCACAGACTAGGCCCTTGCGAATCATCAGCGCGGTGCGGTAAAGCTCAAGGGTTGAGCCGGCAACGCCATCTTGCTTCTGAACGTTTACGTCTTTGAACCACTCAGGCTGCGGCAGGTGAGAACCGCCAGGACCAAACCCAAACGATGAACCGGTTGAGGTCCAAGGCATCGGAACACGGCAACCATCGCGGCTAATTGACCCCTCACTGCGGAACCACTGCGGGTCTTGCATCTGGTCCGAAGGAATGTTCAATGGCTCTTGCAGACCCAGCTCTTCACCCTGGTAGAGGTATGTCGAGCCCGGTAGCGCCAAAATCAGCATGGTGGCAGCGCGAGCACGAGCCAAACCTAGCGGCTTGTTGATCTTTGATTCGCGATCTGCTGAACGGAACCACTTAGGCAGGTTGCTCAGAGACTCGGCGTCTAGACCAAAACGAGTTGCGTGTCGAATGACGTCGTGGTTTGAGAAAACCCAGGTGTTCGAAGAACCAGTCTTTTCAGAGGCGGCCAAGTTGTAAGCAATAGTGTCGTGGAACTTCTTGGCATTCCAAGGCTCGAACGCTAGGTCAAAGCTAAACGACTGACCAAGGCCTTCTTCGCTGGCGTAACGTGCACGGCGGTTGGCGTGCACCCAAGCCTCAGCAACTGCAACGCGCGGTGGGTCGTACTCGTTGTAAACCTGGCGCCATGACTTGTAAATCTCGTGAACTTCATCACGGTCAAAGAGGTCATCGGTGCCGTCATTTTTCATGGCTGACAGGTCAAAGCTGGTGCGGGCAGGCAGGTGGCCGTCTTTGAGGTTTTTGACCAGTGCGTGAGCAACATCGATGCGGTAGCCGTCGACACCGCGGTCAGACCAGAAACGCATGGTCTTGATGAAGTCATCGCGGACCTCTTGATTGTCCCAGTTGAAGTCAGGCTGCTCCTTGGCAAACAGGTGCATGTACCACTGGCCTGGAGTGCCATCTGGCTCGGTGATGCGAGTCCAACCGGTTGGGCCAAAGTGGCTGGCCAACTCTGAAGGACGGATCTCTCCGTTGGCACCCTTGCCGTCGCGGAAGATGTAGCGGTCACGCTCTGGTGAACCCTTAGGCGCCTTGAGAGCAGCCTGGAACCATTCGTGCTGGTCTGATGAGTGGTTTGGCACTACGTCAACAAACACACGGATACCAACTGCGTGCAGAGCCTCAAGCATCTCGTCGAACTCTTCGAGGGTTCCGATGCGAGGGTCGATGTTGCGGTAGTCGGCAACGTCGTAACCACCGTCAGCAAGTTCTGAAGGGTAGAACGGGCTCAACCAAACAGCGTCGACACCGAGTTCTTTTAGATAAGGAACGCGGCTGGTGATGCCCTTTAGGTCACCGATGCCATCACCATTCTGGTCGGCGTAGCTTCTTGGATAGATCTGGTAAACGACAGCTTGACGCCACCAGTCTTTTGGTCCACGCAGGAAAGTGTGCTCAGCCATAGTTCTACCTCGGGTTCAAAAAAGAGCGTTGATAAAAGTACTTAATCTAACCATGCCTAGCGCTTACAGAAATGTAAGTTAACCAGAGCAGGTGGTGACCGCAGCGTTGGTGCCTCGGGCCCAATCAGGCAATACCTCAGCCGATGGGCTTGGGCTTGCTGAGCTTGAAGCACTTGGGCTTGGGCTGGCACTTGCCGATGACGACGGTGCCGGGCTAGCCACGACCGAGCCGCTACCGGTGTTGGAACCGCTTACAAGAAGTGGCTCATCGTTGGCGATTTTGCTGAACAAGACATTGGCCTGCTCGTAAATAGGAGCAACGCGACCTGAGTATGGCTTTGGCAGGCCACCGCGGCTAGGCACCTGCAAGAAGGTAATTTTGTCGAGCTCGACATCTTTGAGTGCACTAGCCAGAGCCACCATTACGTTGACGTCAGTCAGGCTCTCGCTCAACTGCATGTTTCTAGCCGCGGCACTTGCCAGCGAGTAAAGGTATACCGGGTTAGACAGAACACCCTGGCTCTTTACCTTGCGAACCAAAGAGGTCAAGAAGCTCTGCTGGTTGCTAATGCGGCTGAGGTCTGAGCCATCGCCAACACCGTGGCGGGTGCGCAAGAACTGAAGGGCTGCCTTGCCTGAAAGCGTGTATTCGCCCGGCTGAAGGTAGGTCTGGGTGTACGGGTCACTGATTTCCTCGGCAACACAAACATCAACACCACCGATGGCGTTTGACATCTCGATTACACCCTTGAAGTCGATCATGGCCAGGTATGGAATGTCGACACCGGTTAGCTGCTCAACGGTCAACAGCGTGCAGCCTGGGCCGCCGTTAGCAATGGTGGCATTGATTTGGCCAAGGCTCTGAGCTAGGTAACCAGGACCCGGCGGGTTTGAGGTGCTCGGGCAGGCAGGCCAAGGTACTAGCAGGTCGCGCGGAAAACTCAAGGCAACCGCATTTTTACGGTCAGCTGAAATGTGAAGCAAGATGATTACGTCTGCCAACACCGATGTGTCGTTACCGTAGCCGCCACCCTGGCCTTCGCGGGTGTCGCTTCCAACCAAAAGCATGTTGATTGGGCCATCGAGGTCAGCTTGAGTTAAGGCGGTGGCGCCGGCAATTTCAATGCCATTGTTCTTGATGGTGTTGCTGATCTCCCATACAGAGATGCCAACGATGGCAACGGCAACGCCGGTGAGCATGCCCACGGCTTTGAAGAACAAACCCCAGAATGCGCTGGCTTTTGATTGCACACGGATGCGCCCGTGGCGCGCGAAGAGTTCTGGCTTTTTCATGAACTTCTAGTTTAAGTTGACTGGCCCAAGATAGACAGGGCTCCAAGGAAATTAACAGGTAAAGAAAAACCCTCGAGAGACTCGAGGGTTTTACTGGAGGAAGCGGTGGGATTTGAACCCACGGTCGCTATTAACGACGACAGTTTTCAAGACTGTTCCGTTCGGCCGCTCCGGCACGCTTCCGTACGGTCCACTTTACCTGAAAAACGCAGGGTTGTCTAAAGAAAGATTTTTAGGCCTCACGGGTGAACAGGATTCCTTCGAATCCTGCGAGCACCTGAGCCACACCATTGTCTTCAACCGCAGCTGTAACCGCAGTGGCGCGAGCCTTTACGGCTTCTGGCGCCTGGCCCATAGCAAACGCCAAACCGCCACCCTGGCGGGCCCATTCAAACATCTCAACGTCATTATGACCATCGCCAATGGTGATGACCTGAGCTGGGTTGATTCCAAGAGCAGCGCGCTGCACCTCAAGCGCCGAGGCCTTATTGACCCCGGCTGGGGCAATGTCTAGCCAAGCGCTGTATCCGATGGCGTACGAAACCGACTGCAAGCCGACCTTCGAAATTAGCGCGGTGAACTCATCGACCTCATGGTTTGGTGACAAAACTACGATGCGACTTACCGGGTGAGCCATCAAGTCTTCGAGCGGAGTCTCGTGGTTTAGGTCACCAAGGGCATAGGCCGGAAATGGGCGGTGAAAACGGTAACTGCCATCGATGTCCTCAACGGCAAAATGAGCGTCGGGCAGGTGCTCGATCAGTTCGCGCAAAACCTCTGCCGGCTCAAAGGTAATGACCTCACGGGTAGTGAAGCCCCGTTCATGCGCAGGGTCAACTTCTACAGTCACCGCACCGTTTGAACAAATGCTGATTCCATGCTGAATGCCCACATCGCGAACCACCGGAATGGCATTGGCCGCACTTCGGCCAGTGGCAACAATTACCTCGTGACCCAGTTCGCGAACCCGCTGAACCTGCTCAACCACGACCGGCGACAAAAAGCCGTCGTCGTGCACAAGCGTGCCATCGATGTCAATGCCGATCAGCCAGCGATCGTTGCCGGTTGCTTTGGTCATTTAGGAGAGATAAATTCTTGGCCACCAAGGTAAGGGCGCAGTGCTGCTGGAATTCGAACCGAACCGTCAGCCTGCTGGTGGGTTTCGAGAATTGCAACCAACCAACGAGTGGTTGCCAAGGTTCCGTTCAAAGTGGCAGCCGTCTGGGTCTTGCCGTTTTCATCGCGGTAACGAACGTTGAGGCGGCGGGCCTGATAAGTCGTGCAGTTTGAGCTTGAAGTTAGCTCTCGGTAGGTCTGCTGGCTTGGCACCCAAGCCTCAGAGTCATACTTGCGGGCAGCAGATGAACCTAGGTCACCGGCTGCAGTGTCAATTACTCGGTACGACAACTCGCAGGCCTGCAACATTGCTTCTTCAAATGCCAGAAGCTTGAGGTGCTCCTGCTCGGCATCTTCAGGTTTGATGTAGCTGAACATTTCGAGCTTGTTGAACTGGTGAACGCGCAAAATTCCGCGAGTATCTCGACCAGCCGAACCGGCTTCGCGACGGTAGCAGGTGCTCCATCCGGCGTAGCGCAGTGGTCCATTTGATAGGTCGATGATTTCATCGCGGTGGTAACCAGCGAGGGCAACCTCTGAGGTGCCAGTCAGGTAAAGGTCATCTGCAGGAAGGTAGTAAATCTCGTCTGCGTGCTCACCCAAGAAACCGGTGCCGGCCATTACCTCTGGGCGAACCAGAGTTGGGGTGATCAGCGCAGTGAAATCATTTTTGGCAGCTAGGTCCAGAGCCATGTTCATCATGGCAAGCTCTAGGCGGGCGCCCCAACCCTTCAGAAAGTAAAAACGTGAGCCCGATACTTTGACGCCGCGCTCAATGTCGATGATGTCCAGCAGCTCACCTAACGCAACGTGGTCGCGAGGTTCAAAATCAAAAGTTGCTTTGGTGCCGACCTCTTTAATTACGGTGAAGTCTTCTTCGCCGCCAGAAGGAATGCCCTCAATTACAACGTTCTCGATTTTCCAGATGATGGCATCGAGTGTGGCCTGGGCTGCGTTGGCAATCTCGTTGGCGGCCTTAACCTTTTCGGCCAAAACCTGACCGGCTGCGATGAGCGCAGGGCGGTCTTCTTTTGATGCTGAACCAACCAGTTTGGCTGCCGCGTTTTGCTCGGCTCTCAGAGCTTCAAACTCCTGCAGTTGCTTGCGCCAATTTGCGTCAGCGGCAACGGCTTGATCAACAAGCGACTCATCGTTTCCGCGGGCACGCTGCGAGGCCTTAACGGCATCCGGGTTTTCTCTAAGCAGGTTTAGGTCAATCACCCTTCAAGGTTACCGCTTGCTTGCTGCTTGGGCTTGGTTAGGCTGATGACATGGCAGCAAAGAAAAACCGCGCGGCGGTGATCTACTACCCGGGGAAAATCAATCGGCACAAACTTTCGGCTGCCGTGAATTTGACCCTGTTGCCACTTGGCTGGGAGCCTACGCTTTGGCTGCCAACCTCAGCCACCGAGCGCGGTGGACCCCAAGCTCTGCGAGCGATTGCGCAGAACGCGACCCACATTTTGGTTGGCGGAGGTGACGGCACGGTTCGCGAGGTGGTCGAGGCCATCACGCTGAACGGACTGAGCGACCGAGTGACGTTGGGTATTTTGCCTGCGGGCACGGGCAATGTTTTGGCCCGAAATCTGAGCATCGACCTCAGCGATTTGACCACGGCCGTGAAGCGCGGATTGGTCGGCAACCGGCACCCGATTGATCTGGGTTTGGCGCGAATTATTTTTGAGGATGGCGCCCGAGCCGAGAAGGTATTTTCGGTCATGGCTGGCGTTGGTCTGGATGCAAAAATCATGCAGAAAACCGACCCAAAACTTAAGCGTGCAATTGGCTGGGTGGCCTATGTTGAAGGCGGTTTGAGAGCTCTGCCAACATTGTTTGAGCGGATGCTCGTCTCGGTTGATAACCGTGAACCACGGCGCCTCAAAGTTGTATCGCTGATCATCGGAAACGCTGGGTGGTTGCCCGGACGAATTACCCTGATGCCCGATGCCAGCCTTGATGACGGGTTGCTGGATGTTGCAGCAGTTGGGCCGCGCCGGTTCTGGAACTGGATTGATTTTTGGGGTCGCGTTACCTGGATCAATTCACTGCGCGAAAACCGTCAACTTAGGCACCTGATTGATGCCACGGCCGACGTAAAAACTCTCGAGAATCTAAACGGCAAAAAGATAAGAGTCACGCCGGATAACCCAGTCTTCATTCAGCTGGATGGCGACCCAATGGGGGTTGTCCTAGAGGTTGAGTTTGAAGTTCAACCGCGCGCGGTGACTATCAGGCTTTAGGGTACGAGCCCAAGAACACAACGTTTGCGCTCAATTGGCTCAATCCGGCGAGCGCAGCTGCCATCTCTGGGTCATCAATGTGACCTTCAGCATCAAGGTTGAATCGGTAGCGGCCAAGACGGTCACCAACCGGGCGGCTTTCAATGCGGGTCAGGTTGATTCCGCGCGAGGCAAATTGCTGCAGCATCTCAAGTAGTGCACCCGGGTGGTCATCTGGCAATTCCACAATCCCAGAGGTTTTGTCGTGCCCGGTGCGCGCCGGCGCGGCGTGCTCGTTGTCTTCGCTTGCCTCTAAGCCAATCTGCAAAAAACGGGTTTCGGCGTGCTTGTGAACACCGATGTCCTCGGCCAGGGTCTCGAGTTGGTAGTGACCGGTGATGCTTGGCGCGGCAATCGCGGCATCGGCCACGGCATTCTCATCTAGCAGCGCGGCGGCTGCGGCGGCGGTAGAGCTGGCCGGCACGTAGGTGTGGTGCGGAAGTTTTTCGAACAGCCATTTGCGCGCCTGAGCGTAGGCAACCGGGTGCGTCGAGACGGTCTTGATGTCGGCTAGCTCGACACCTGGCTTGGCTACCAAGTTGAATGTGACCGGCACTAAATACTCACCGTAAATGTGGATGTTGTCGGTGGCGGCCAAGGCATCGAGGGTTGCGGTTACGCCACCATCGGTGGAATTTTCAACTGGAATGATTGCGCGAAACGCCCGCCCTGAGATTACGTGGTCTATTGCCTCTTGCACGTGGGCGACTGGCAACCACTCTTCACCCTTAGCTTCAGGCACCTGTGCGAGGGCCATTTCGGTAAATGTGCCGATTGGACCTAGGTACGCGTAGGTGTGCGAATCAAAAGAGTTATTTGCCTGTGATGCCATGAGACTAGGTTAGCCACCAAAATAGTTTCATGAGCGAACGAGCAGGCCAGAAGGCACAGGCATCAGATCTAGTTGACATCAGCAAGTTGATTGATGCGTACTTTGAAATTCACCCCGATGTAACTACCGCTGAACAAAAGGTGACTTTCGGCACCTCCGGTCACCGCGGAACATCGCTAAACGGTTCGTTCAACGAAGACCACATCGCGGCCATCACACAGGCGATTGTCGAGTACCGTCGCGGGCAGAACATCCAGGGTCCGATCTATGTGGGTAAAGACACTCACGCGCTTTCGGGCCCGGCTGAAGTCACCGCACTCGAGGTGCTTGCCGGTAATGGTGTGCCAACTTTGATTGATGCTGAAGAGCGCTACGTTCCGACGCCAGCGGTCTCGGTGGCCATCATCAATCACAACTTGGGCAAGGCACTCGATGATCCTTCGCTTGCCGATGGACTGGTAATTACCCCTAGTCACAACCCGCCAACAGATGGTGGTTTCAAATACAACCCGCCTCACGGAGGCCCGGCTGACTCAGACGCTACCAACTGGATTGCTGCTCGAGCCAACGAAATTATCTTGGGTGGGCTACGTGAGGTAAAGCGCGCCAAGCCGACCGCAGAAGGCTTTAACTTCCGCGAGAACTACATCTCGCAACTCGGCCAGGTTTTGAACATGGATGCGATCCGTGACTCGCAGGTTTCGATTGGCGCCGACCCAATGGGTGGTGCGTCAGTGGATTATTGGGGCTCGATTGGTGAGCGCTACGGTTTGAACCTAACCGTGGTAAATCCAGCCGTTGATTTTCAGTTTGGTTTTATGAACTTGGACTGGGACGGCAAGATTCGCATGGACTGCAGCTCGCCGCACGCCATGGCCGGTTTGATTGAGGGCCGCACCAACTTCGATATTTCAACCGGAAACGATGCCGATGCAGACCGCCACGGAATTGTGACTCGCGATGCCGGCCTGATGAACCCAAACCACTTTTTGGCCGTTGGCATTGAGTACCTTTACCGCAATCGTCCGGGCTGGTCGTCATCGGCCGCCGTGGGTAAGACCATGGTTTCGTCGTCGATCATCAACCGTGTTGTTGCCGACCTTGGTAGAAAGTTGATCGAAGTACCGGTGGGCTTTAAGTGGTTCGTACCTGGTCTGATTGATGGATCAGTGGGTTTCGGTGGCGAGGAATCCGCAGGTGCTTCGGTCTTGCGCCTCGACGGAGAAGCTGGGTCGACCGATAAAGATGGTTTGATCTTGGCGCTGCTGGCCAGCGAAATTACCGCTGTTACCGGCAAGACGCCATCACAGCGATACGCCGAATTGACCGACAAGTTTGGTGCGCCGGCCTATGAGCGCATCGATGCTCCGGCAACTCTTGAGCAGAAGGCCAAGTTGGGCAAATTGTCTGCAGAGGCGGTT
>JACCDY010410785.1_pt1 | contig 14494 bp, 12 predicted proteins | sample 7446391 | NCBI WGS metagenome assembly JACCDY01 (sample SAMN15323451, study PRJNA562643) | freshwater metagenome | isolation source: river surface water | place: USA:Blue River Watershed | collected 2017-08-18 | reverse complement strand
TCGCTGGACTAAAATAACCAGAGGAGAATCACATGTTAGATATAGTAAAACAGTTGTTTGAAAACAATGTGATTTCCGAAGAGATCAAATCGGAAATTGAAAATGCTTGGCAAAGCAGAATTCAAGAGAACCGTGATCAAGTCACTGCTGAACTACGTGAAGAATTTGCTCAGAAATATGAGCACGATAAGACTGCAATGGTAGAAGCTGTTGAATCTATGTTAGCTGATCGCTTACAAGCAGAGCTAGTAGAATTAGCAGAAGATCGTCAAAGTCTTATTGAAGCCAAAGCTCGATATACAGAAAAAATGGTAAAGGATTCTAAAACTTTAGAATCTTTTGTCTTGAATAATCTTAAGAGAGAATTGGCCGAACTACACGAAGATCGCAAAGCAGTTGCAGAAAATGTATCGAAAATTGAATCTTTCATTGTGGATGCTCTAGCAAAAGAAATTGCAGAATTCCACGCAGATAAGAAAGACCTAGCTGAAACTAAGGTTCGCCTAGTACGCGAAAGCAAAGCTAAGTTTGAAGCTATCAAGAAAGATTTTATTTCTCGTTCAGCTAAGATCATTGAAGAAACAGTGTCGAAAGGCCTGAAGTCTGAGATGACTCAGCTACGTGAAGATATTGAAGCAGCTCGCAAGAACGACTTTGGTCGCAGAATCTTTGAAAGTTTCGCCAGCGAATACGCTGCAAGTCATCTGAACGAAAAGTCAGAGACAAGCAAACTTCTAAAAGCAGTTGCTGAAAAGCAAGCTGAATTAGAAGAAGCAGCAAAGATTGTTGCAGAAACACAAAAATTAGTAGAAAGTCGTGAACAAGAATTACGCATTGCAAAAGATATGGCAGCTCGCAAGGAAGTTATGAGCGAATTGTTAGGCCCATTATCTGGCGACAAGCGTACAGTAATGAAAGAATTACTAGAATCTGTTCAGACTGACAAACTACGTGGCGCTTTCGACAAGTACTTGCCAGCTGTTATGGATGGCGGAGCACCGGCGAAGAAAGCACTTACAGAGGCAAAAGAAATTACAGGCGATAAGAAGGCACAACAACCTGGCAGTGAAGAAAAAACTGCTGAAATATTTGACATCCGCAGGCTTGCGGGACTTAAAGTTTAAGGAGAACTACAATGTCACAACTACTCGAGTCACGCTGGTCGGAAACCAAAGAGGCACTATTAGAAGGCCTACAAGGTAACAAGCGTACAGTTATGGCAACTACTCTAGAAAATACTCGCAAGTATCTAGCAGAGAGTGCTACAGCTGGTGCTACTTCCGCCGGTAACGTTGCAACCCTAAATCGTGTGATCCTTCCAGTGATCAGACGTGTAATGCCAACAGTCATTGCTAATGAACTAGTTGGTGTACAGCCTATGACAGGCCCAGTTGGTCAGATCCACACTCTACGTGTTCGCTATGCAGATACATTTGCAGGCAGCACAGGTGGCGCTACAACAGCCGGTGAAGAGGCACTAAGCCCATTCAAGATTGCTGAAGGCTATTCTGGTAACACTAACGGTAAAGCTGATGCGACAGCTGCCAAAGAAGGTGTTGCTGGTAACAAGATGAGCATTCAAATCTTGAAACAAACAGTTGAAGCTAAGACACGTAAGTTGTCAGCTCGCTGGACATTTGAAGCTGCTCAAGATGCACAAGCCCAACAAGGTATTGACATCGAAGCAGAAATTATGGCTGCTCTTGCACAAGAGATCACTGCTGAAATCGACCAAGAAGTTCTACGTAGCCTAGCTACTCTAGCTTCTGGTGCAGGTAACACAGTTGCTTTTGACCAAACAGCAGTTAGCGGTACAGCTACATTCGTTGGTGACGAACACGCAGCTCTAGCAGTTGCTATCAATCGTGTATCCAACACAATCGCTCAGCGCACACGTCGTGGCGCTGGTAACTGGGCAGTTGTAAGCCCAACAGCATTAACAATTCTACAAAGTGCTACAACTTCTGCGTTCGCAAGAACAACAGAAGGTACATTCGAAGCACCTACAAACACTAAGTTTGTTGGTACATTGAACAGCGCAATGAAGATCTATGTTAACACATACGCTGAAAGCGATACAGTTCTAGTTGGTTACAAAGGTTCTAGCGAATCTGATGCAGCAGCATTCTATTGCCCATACATTCCATTGATGAGCAGTGGTGTTGTTCTAGATCCTAGCACATTTGAGCCAGTAGTTAGCTTTATGACACGTTACGGATATGTTGAGTTGACAAACACAGCATCTTCTCTAGGTAACGCTGCTGACTACCTAGGACAAGTAACTGTTGCTAACGCATCATTTACCTAATCAAAGGTACACACTTTTCAAGTGTTTCAAAAAGGCTCTTCGGAGCCTTTTTGTTTGACTTAAATATCTGTATGCGTGTAGAAAGTGATGCAGACTTTCCTGAACTAAGACGTCAACTAGCAGTTTGGCGAAAACGATTTCCTATGTTTGTACATGATGTTAATCAAATAGAACATATGGTAGAACATCATATACAAAACTTTGCCATAGCAGGTGTTAACTATAGGCAAACAAAACAAAAAAGATATTTAGAAATAGCACAAAAAGAGCTAGATGAAATCAATAGGATAATAGGAACTGTAAGCAAAATGGAACTAATGGCTATACTCAGCCGCGGATAAATAAAGTATCTAGCAAAATGCGCAGTAGCCACTGAGCGAGACCTAGAACGTCACTCAAAGGAGAAAACAAATGGCAAATAAGTTAAGTAAAAGATATTTTGGTGCAACAGGCACAGCCGCTACACCACACATTCCTATTAGATTTAAATCAGGCGGAACAGTGTATGAAGGTTATATTGTAAATCAAGTTAGTGCTCGTAGATTTAAATGCAGTAACGATGCAGGTTCAGTAACCGAAGTTTGCAAATTAGTACAAGGTACTAACTCTGATCCAGCAAACAACGGAGAAGCTACTTTAGTAGGTATTAACAGCACTGGCAATCCTGTAACATTAAGAAAAATTAATTTTAGAACTGTAGCAGACTTTAATAGCAATCGTTATAAGTGGACATTATCAGACGATTCCACAGAAACACTATTAATTTTAACAGCAATCTAAATTAGGATTTAAGCATGGGACAGTTTTTCCAAGTATTTGGCGACTATAACATAAAAACCAAAGAAGGTGCTACTATTAAGTTAGACACCGGACCTGGTGTAGGTGAAGTTAGAGTCACGGGAAACTTAGTTGTTGAAGGTGACACATTAACTGTCTCTGCTGAAAATTTACAAGTTGAAGATAACATTATTACCGTTAACTACGGTGAAACTGGTGCTGGCGTAACATTACGTTATTCTGGTTTAGAGGTTGATCGAGGATCTTTAGATAATGTATCGTTAACTTTTGATGAAAACGACGATTCGTGGAACTTTAGAGAAGGTACTGGTTTTAACACTAGTAGATTGAGATTAAAAGAAATTTTAACTAATGCTGACACCGACGACGGTGATTTAATATTAATTGGTACTGGTACTGGTGTAGTTAAAGTATCAGGAACAACAGCTTACGAACTTCAAGTTACAGACGACGATGACATTCCTAACAAAGCCTATGTCGATAATGCTATTCAAACAAATCCAACGTTTCAGATTGTTAGAAGTAACACTAGAACAGTAGCATTTGACTTAGACAATCCTGTTAATCCTGCACTATTTCCTGTAGGGCCATACTTTGTTCAACCATTAGAAAGTTTAATTTCTATGGTAGTTGACGATAATATTATTGCTCAGTTTTACAGAAACAGAGCTCAAATTGGCGGACTATTATTTCAAACGGAAGATCCTACACCGTTCAATCCGTTAATTCCAGATGCGGCTGTTATTCAAACAGTAAATACCAACGCAAACATTAAATTAGAAACAAACGGTACTGGTAAAGTTGAAGTTACTTACGCCGGACAATTTAATAACATAGGCACAACACCCGCTTCTGTAGCAAATGCTAGCTTAGTGTACGGTGGAAATGTTAGTGTTGGAACAACAGGTTTATATTTTACAAATACAACAACTAGTGGAGAGCTAATTAGTAAAAGCAAAGCACTTGTGTTTAGCATGATTTTTTAAGAGATAAAAGATGATTTACAGCACACGATTAACTACAACAGGCGATACCTTAGTTTACACCAGTTCTACAACAGGTGCAGCTATCGGTGGTGGCGTAACAGGGCAAACAAATGCTGTTACTTCTATTATCGTATGCAACACAGGTACTCCTAACTTAACAGACGAAACTATCAACTCTGCTAACTTAACAATAAACTTAGTAGCAGCAGGCGGAGTTTCTAACGATACAAATACTATAGTAAAAAACTTAACAGTGCCAGCTGGCGAAACTGTGTTTTTTAGCGACGAAAGAATTGTTCTAAGCCCTGGAGATCAAATTCGTGCAACAGCCAGTTCTGCAAACTTATTAAGTATAACAGTGAGCTCGTTACAAGTATGAGATTTTTAAAACAAAAAACTCTAAGCAAATACAGTCCTAGCGATAATGCACTGTTTACTAACCATTATGGCAGAGCAGTTATGGATCTTACAGGCGGATTAAGATTGCCTAAAGGAACAACATCAGAAAGACCTCAGGTTAGCGGAGTTAGAAATCCTAACGGAGCTAACGGTTTTATAAGATACAATACTACTACGAATTCTATCGAAGCGTACATTGACGGAGTTTGGGAAGTAGTAAGAGCACCGGGTGCAACTACTATAACAAAACAAACACTAGGCCCGGGAGATGAAGTTGAAACTACATTTGGTCCGCTGTCACAAATACCTAGTTCTGAAAACAACATTTTAGTTTTTGTTGAAAACGTTTTTCAAATTTCAGACACAAACTATAACTTAGTAGACAACTACTTAGGATCTGGAAACACATATATTGTGTTTACTAGTCCAATTCCCCTAGGCAAATACATAACAATCTATTTTGGATTTGCTAACTAAGGAGCGATAATGCCAGATCCGTATATAGCGCAGTTAGGTAGGATCAGCGGAGCATTACTCAATGCTAATCTTTTAAGAAACGGTGAAGACCTTTCTTTTAGAAACGGCCCTACAGACGACGATTTACTTTATCTCGATGTAATTAATGGCAGAATTGGTATTAATTCTGCACCACCTGTTGCAGAGTTAGATTTAATAGGATCAGCAAACGTTAATGGCGATGTTATTGTAAACGGAACTAGAGCTATTTTAGATAACGTTATAATTAATACCAACAGTACATTTTCTACAACAGTGGGACCGTTAATTATAGCGCCAACTGGAGTTGATGCTTATGTAGAATACGGCAGAGTTTTAAACACAGATTTAGAACTAAAAGATAATTTTATTAGAACTTTAAATTCTAATCAAAATTTAGAATTAGATGCTAACGGAACCGGGGTTGTAGATATTCTAACATCATCGTCAATCGCTGGAAATTTAGGAGTAACAGGCAATATAAACTCTGCAGGAACTGTAAGATTAGACGGACAGTTTATCATAGGAGATTCTCCTATAGACACTGTTACAATTAGTCCCGATTTTACTCAAAGTATTATTCCCGGAGATACTACTACCTATGATCTCGGACAATCAAACAAAAGATGGAACGACGCATTTATAGATGATTTAAGTAATGTTGATTATGTAGATACAAATAGTGTTATTATCAGTAATCAAACATTGTATACTGGTCATACAATTTCTACAATTCAAAGTAACGAAGATTTAATTTTAGATTCTAATACAGGCACAATACAATTAGAAAGCATATCTATAAATCAAGGCACAATAACAAACTTATTAAATTCTAATATAGTAATTAACCATACTGGTAACGGATATCTAGCTATTACCGATACTAGTGCTATGGGTATTCCGGTGGGTAATAATTCTGAACGTCCTGGAATTGCTGTAGGTGAAACTCGTTGGAACAATCAACTTGGTTACATGGAATGTTTTGACGGCACGGTATGGCAAGTAGCTACAGGCGGCGGTACTGTTGTTACGCCAGCTGTTATGGAAGAACTAGGGAACGTTTATACCCTCATCTTCGGCTAATTTTTCAATCTGACTAAATACTAGTAATTGCAGAGAACGACCAATTTTCTGCAAGATTCGACTGTGGTAAACCAGCAAAGAGCGAAAGCTGAAAATTTGGTTATCGGTGAAACACCGGGTATTTAGGAGAGCTGATGGCTATTGGTCGTATTTCAGGTCCGCTCTTAAAGGCAAATCTCATCAGAGATGGTGTGGATCTAGCTTTTGAGACCGACTTACTCTATCTTGATGTTAACAACTCGCGCATCGGTATAAACACCGATACTCCTCAATACGAATTAGATGTAGTAGGTACTACAAGATCAACAAATTTAGAAGTTACTAACCAATTAAATGTTGGAACTTTTACAATCACCGGTAATACGATTACCAATTCTCAACAGACTATTAATTTTGTGGCAGCAGCAGGAGAAGCTACTGCCTACCATAGTCGCCTAATTGTTAACGATATAGAACTTGACGGAAATTCAATTTCTACAATTAGCTCTAATGCAAACTTAGAACTAAGAACTAACGGTACAGGTATTGTTGACATACAAGCACCTACTAATATTACAGGAAATTTGTCAGTTACTGGTAATATAACAGCAACAGGCAATATAACAATCGGCGGAAATTTAATAATTGGCGACAGTATCGCTGACACTATTACAATTAATGCCAGCATTAGAAGTAACTTAGTTCCTGAAACAGACAATTTATATGATCTTGGATCTCCGTCTTTCAAGTGGAGAAATCTGTATGCTACAAATATTGCAGCATCTACATTAAATTTAATTTCGTTTGAAGTTGGAAATATACTTCTAACAGACAATACAATTTCTACAACTTCTAGCCAAGACTTAGTATTAGATCCTAACGGATCGGGTAGTGTAAAGATTGGAAATTTTGCAATCAAAGATAATACTATTACTAACTTTGTTGCCGGCTCAGTTACTGAAATTTCTCAAAGCGGTACCGGATATTTAAAAATAAATGGTACTAACGCTTTTATACCACCAGTTGGTGACACTGGCCAAAGACCTACAGCATATGCTGTAGAAGGTATGACTAGATACAACACCGATTCAAAAGCCTTAGAAATTTGGGACGGATTACAATGGGCCAGTCCTGCAGGTACAATCGGCGCTGTGTCAGAATCTACAGCCAACGATATTGCAATTAGATTTGCATTGACATTAGGATAAAAAGATATGCCAACAACGTTTAAGCATGCCGTAAATAAAAATATAGGAACTACACCAGTAGATTTAGTACAGGTTCCTGTAGGATTTAGAGCTACGGTAATTGGTTGTAATATTGCAAATGTAACAGACTATGACACAGTAAACGTTGATGTTTATGTAATCAGTGAAGATAGTGAACAAGCATATTATGTAAAAGGACTAACAGTAGCACCTAACTCTGCGGTAAAAATTATTACTAACGGCGAAAAATTAATTTTACCAGAAACTGCGGGATTAAGAATTGTCAGCGACACTGCCGACAGTGTTGATGTTGTTGTTAGCTACGTAGAAATCTCCTAAGGAATAAATTATGAATAACAATTACGTATTAGGAAATGATCCGCAAACAAGATTAGGAGATACTCCTAGATTTTTCTACGGTCTAAGAAAAAACGAAAACGGTAGTTTATTTTTACAGCGCAGCGATCAGCTTAAAGCTAACGAATCAATTGAAATTAACAATCTAGGCGAAGAGTCAGGAAACTATAATGATTTTGAAATTGGAGTTGATTTCTTCGAAGGTATTGATGTAAATCATAATCCAGCTTTTGAAAATTTAAAATATCAACAATACAGATGGGATGACCGAGCAATATTTTATTATATTGATGACGACGGCCAATTAGTTGCCAAAGTAAATAACGGTCATACCTATGATTTAGGTGCATCAGAGGATTAATTAAATGGCAGAATTTAAATTAGGTAGATTCAAATACACATGGAGAGGAGCTTGGGCTCCTTACGGTCGTTACAATCCCGACGATGTAGTAAGTTACGGCGGTAAAGTTTATACCAGCCTAGAAACACATACTGCTAATCCTGATTTTTATAGTGACTTAGAATTTTACAATAACGATACTCCTCCGTTGTTAGTTCCAAAATGGGAATTAATGGCTGATGGTACTAGTTGGTTAGGAGACTGGACTCCGTCAACATATTATAAAGTTGGAGATAAAGTTAAGTTAGGCGGTACTGTTTATCTTTGCGTAGAAGGACACACTTCTGTTGCAACCGAAACAGAATTTCCATTACAATATGCTAACTGGACAGTAGAATTTAATTCTACAGACTGGAAAATTGATTGGCAAACAACAACATATTACAAAATAAATGACATCGTTAGATACGGCGGAAAAATATATAGATGTAATACTAGCCACGGATCGTCTGGGGATATTTCACAAGGATTAGAAGCTTCTATATCTTTCTGGGATGTTGTGTCGATCTCTGAAGATTGGAAAGGTTTTTGGCAAACATCGTTTAGATATAAAGCTAACGATATAGTTAGATTTGGCGGTAATGTTTATAAGTGCGATGTTGCGCATACATCTTCTAGCTCTGCAGACTCTGGACTTCCTGCCGATCAAGGAAAGTGGTCGTTATTAAATCAAGGTATTGATTATAAAGGCGCATGGTCTCAACCTACAATTTATAAAGTAGGAGATGTTGTTAAGTATGGATCATATCTATATAAAAACAATACGTTTCATACTTCTAGTCCTGTTTTTAATACTGCATATTTTGATCTATACATTCCTGGACAAGAATATGATGTAGTGTGGGACGAAAATACGTTATATCAATCAGGCGACGTAGTTTCTTATGGCGGTAATTTATACTATTCTAATTCACTACATTCTGGATTAACACCTAGCACATCAACTAACACTTGGACATTGCTATTCCAAGGATCGAATATGAAAGGTCTTTGGAATCAGCTAACTGAATATAAGTTAGGTGATGTTGTTCGTCGTGGCGGTAATCTTTATGCTTGTTTGTTAGATAATCAAAATCAAGATCCAGACTTTTTAAACGATGGTAGTACTACTAACTCAACATATTGGGATTTAATTATTCCCGGTATTCGTTGGCGAGGAGTTTGGGCACCTAACCAAACTTATCTAGCAGGAGATACAGTTGTATGGGTATCAAGTTCTTACAGATGTAAAGACAAACATGTTTCTGATTCTGGAAACAGACCCGACGACGACGGTGAAGTAGGATCTACATTAGAGGGACGTTACTGGGCTAAAATTACTGACGGTAATAGAATTAACAGATTGAAAAATGTAGGCGATATTAGAACGTATGGCGCTACAGAAGACGGTAGTACAATTGGTTACAAAGCATTACCAATCAGTACACAAGGAAAAACACTAACGGCGTTGAATGGCGAAGTTAGTTGGGAACTATTACAAAATTCAGAAAAAGTATATTATGTTGCTGAATTTGGAGAAGACATCCCAACTGCTGGGACATCACCACAAAATCCTTGGAGAACTATTAGATATGCCTGTGAGCATGTAACTGGATATGCATCTATCTATGTAAGAACGGGCGACTATGAAGAAATACTTCCAATTAGAGTTCCTGCATTTGTGGCCATAATTGGTGACGAATTAAGATCAACAACTGTTAAGCCAGCTAATACAGTATTCAGCACAGACTATATTAATTTAATATTAGAAGCTGCTACTCGATTAGACGCTTTAATTAGTAGAGTAGTTAGAGAAATTCCAGTAGGCGAAGAAATTTTAAATGTAGCAGATGTTCCTTTATACGGAGACATTGCTCAAGATTTTTCAGGTACTGCTGCAACAATTTCTGAAGTAAACTCTTTACAAACATTAATAAACTTATTTAAAAATAGAGTTGAAACTTTTATTTCTACAGGTATAACAGGGTCTTCGGTAATTACTACAGATGCACCTAAGCTAGCAGCTTATAATCAAATTTTAAACAATTACGAATTCATAAAGAACGAAATTACTTTATATATAGAAGCAAACTTTGCAGATTCTACTAATGCTGCTCTTCCTGCAAGATGGGAACAAGACATTGAAAGACTTTTAGATGCAGTAGCTTATGATTTAGTATATCCTGGAAATTACAAAACTGTAGAAGCTTCTACTTTCTTTATAAACGGATCAAACTTTTCTAGAAATAAAATTAGTAACATGTTCTTACTCAGAGATGGAACTGGTCTAAGAAACATGACATTTATGGGTCTAGAAGGTTCACTTGGCCCAATTAACATTTATGGAACCAGTCGTCCAACAGCTGGTGCATTCGTAAGTTTAGATCCAGGATATGGCCCAGGCGACACTAGTGCTTGGGTAGGAACTAAATCTCCTTATGTTCAAAACGTAACAAACTTTGGAACAGGATGTATTGGATTTAAAATAGACGGTGACATTCATTCGGGCGGTAACCAAACAATGGTTGCTAACGACTTTACTCAGGTTATCAGTGACGGCATAGGAGTTTGGGCTAATGGTACTGGTAGAACAGAATGCGTTTCTGTGTTTACATATTATAATCACATTGGATATCTAGCTACCAACGGCGGAAAAATTCGTGGAACTAACGGAAACTGTTCATACGGAGACCTAGGAGCAGTATCTGAAGGGTTCAACACAGCAGAAAGTCCAATTACAGCAGCCATTACAAACAGATATTACGATGCTGATGTATATCAAACACTAGTAGGCAGCGACACCGGTTTACAAAAACTATTCTTTTCAAATGCAGGTGTAAATTATACTACAGGAACTATGTCCGTAGTAGGCTCTGGAATTAATGCATCGTTATTAATGGACGAGTTTAGAGACGGAGCTGTACATGAAGTTAGAATAGCGAATCCTGGAGACAGCTCGGCAGAAGGTGGTTCTGGATATATTTTTGCTACAAACGCTTCTCAAGGCGGAGATACTACTAGAATTCAACTTGCAGGATCGGATGAAAACCTAGCATCTCAGTACAGGGGCACAAGATTAATAATAGGCCGAGGTACAGGTACAGGACAATACGGTTATATTGCAGAATATGATTCAACAGGAAAATATGCTTACATAGGTAAAGAATCTAAACCTGCAGTATCTGTTACAAATACTACATCGTCCGGAATGGTATTAACAATGTCGGATACCAGTCACTTAACTGTAAACGATCCTATTATTTTTACAGGAACTAAATTTGGTAACATTCAAGACGAAACAATCTATTATGTTAGAACAATTTTAAATTCTACACAAATTACAATCAGTGCCAGTGCCGGACCAGGTGCAGTGTTTAATCTTATTAACGCATCGGGCACAATGACATTACACTGCGTGGGTTGGGAACATCTAGTAGAAGGAACTTCTATAGTAAGTTTATTAGATAGTTCTTCAAATTATTTTATTGAACCAAGAATTACATTTAGCAGTCCTGGGTTTACTACTACAACTACAGCAACGCCTGCTGCAAGACAGTGGTCTAGTATAAGCGGAAATAATTCTAAGTTTGTAGCTGTAGCATTAGATACTAACGTGTTTACATATTCTACAGACGGAACAACTTGGCTATCCGGAACCCTACCTGCCGTGGCATTATGGACTAAGGTAAAGTATGTTGGCAGTCTATGGATGGCATTTGCCACAGGCGGCCAAGCAGCAAGATCTGCAGACGGTATAACATGGTCGTCTATGATTATGAGCAGCACAGCCGAGTGGCGAGATGTTACTTATGGAAATGGAAAATATGTAGCTGTAGCCGCAGGCGGTACAAAAGCAGCATACTCTACCGACGGAATAACTTGGACAGCAGCTACTTTGCCAGAAGGCGCAGACTGGAACGCTGTTGAATACGGCAAAGGTAAATTTGTTGCTACAGCATTAAGCGATTCGTCAATATCCGGCGCTGCTACTGCTTACAGTGCAGACGGCGTAACATGGACTGTGGGTACACTAACACAGGGTAGTTACTCTTTAGCTTATGGTAATAATAGATTCGTTGCACTATCTGGCGGATATGCAGGAGCAACAGAAGTTTCAATTAGCTTTGATGGTGTTACTTGGATTGAAAGCACGATACAAGCACAAGACTGGAGAAGCATTGTTTATGCACAGGGATTATTTGTAGCCGTAGCTACAGGAACATTAACATGTGCAACTTCTAAAGATGGAAGAACATGGTCTTATCAAAGTTTAGGTGTTACAGGTCCGTGGTGTGCAATTGGTTTCTCTAATGCAACACAACCAGGAAAGTTTGTTGCAATAGGCGGACTAACTACAAACTCGTCTGTTGCAAGAGTTATTAACACAGGAAGAACAGCAGAAGCTAGAGCAGTAGTTGTATCAGGAAGAATGGCTACTATAAACATTTGGGAACCTGGTAGCGGATATACTTCTTCTCCAGTTATGACCATAACCGATCCTAATAATTCGTCTGAAGTATTCACTCAGATTAGAATAGGAAACGGTGTTATAGGTAATCCAACAATATTGGTTGCAGGCGAGGGATATGAAACTCCTAGCACTAGAGTTACCATAACAGGTGACGGTTATAAAGATCAATATCATATTGGATCTCAAATTGTTGTTACTGGCATGACTAGAATTCCAGGACCCGGAGACAACTTGAATATTGCTGGAATTAATGATTACACTTATAAATTGTTAACAGCAGAAATACTTTCGGGTACAACAGGAAATTATACAGCAAGAATAACAATTGCTAAAGATTTGGGTAGAGAAGAAAGTCCCGAACACGGTACTGCTGTTACTATCAGACAGTTATATTCTCAGGTACGCTTAACAGGACACGATTTCTTGGATATTGGATTAGGAAATCAAATTGAAACCAACTATCCAGATACTTTAAATCCTGTAGGAACTGTACTAGCACCAGAAGATGAAATTAGAGAAAGTAATGGTGGTCGTGTGTTCTACACAAGTACTGACCAAGACGGTAATTTCCGAGTTGGTGAGCTATTTGCAGTTGAACAAGCAACTGGTACAGTAACACTAAATGCACAGTTCTTCCAACTAGAAGGTCTTGAAGAAATTCGATTAGGCGGATTTACAGTTGGCGGATCTGGTGTTGTTGTTAGAGAATTTAGTACAGACACAACATTCACAGCAGATTCTAATAACATTGTACCGACTCAAAGAGCAATCAAAGCATACCTAAATGCAAGAGTTTCCGGTGGTGGCGCAGATGCTATTACAGGACAAATCACAGCAGGTATTGTAAGAGTTGGTCCAGATTCACTTGAAACAACCACAGGTGACGAATTAATTTTTGATGCAAAGGTTAATTTTAAGGGCGGTGTAGACGGGACGTTAGTAGCATTGAATTATTTTACTTCAGCAGGATCTTAATCAATGCCAACTAATTTTTTGAATAAATATGATTTAATGCAAGTATATGGAGCTATAAATGGCTGAATTTAAACTAGGTAGAATTAAGTTTGTATGGAAAAATGACTGGGTTACCGGTACAACATACTATAAAGACGATATTATCGCATACGGCGGTAAAACATATCTGTGTGTAGCAGGTCACACCGCTGCCGTAGATTTCTATACAGATTTAGAAAACGTTCCAACAAAATGGAATCAGTTTAGTGACGGACAAGATTGGAAAGGCAATTGGTCTGCTACAACACTTTACAAACAAAACGATATTGTAAAATATGGCGGTTACGTTTACATTTGTAATAACGGCCATACCAGCTCCAGTACATTAGAAGCTAATCAAGCCGATTGGGATTTGTTAGCAGAAAGTTTTGATTGGAAAGGTGCTTGGGGAACCACAACAACTTACAAAGTTAACGACCTAGTCAAATATGGCGGCTACGTTTATATTTGTAACACTGCACACACTTCTGCCGGAACAGCAGCGTTGGGATTAGAACAAGACCAATCTAAGTGGGATATATTCAGTAAGGGTATCGATTGGAAAGGTGCTTGGGCAACTGCTACAAGATACAAAGTAGGTGACTTAGTTAGAAGTGGCGGAAACACGTATGTATGTAATCAAGGACACACTTCTGCCGCAACAGAGGCATCTGGTTTAGAAGCAGACCAATCTAAGTGGGATTACTTCAATCAAGGTATTGATTACAAAGGTGTTTGGACTAATACTACAAGATATAAACATAATGACGTAGTAAAATACGGCGGCGGCACATGGATTTGCATAACTCCGCATACATCAACATCTAACTTTGTAGCGGACAACGCCAATTGGAATCAGTTTGTTGAAGGCATTGAGTTTGAAGGCGATTGGATTAGCGGTACAACATATCAGCCCGGCGATATTGTACGCTACGGTGGTAATAGCTATATTGCTAAAAACGCTCATGTTGCAGGTTCAACACCGCCTGCAACACCATTCGATTGGGATCTATTCTCAACTGGTTTTAGATTACAAGG
>JACCDY011422822.1_pt1 | contig 14500 bp, 15 predicted proteins | sample 7446391 | NCBI WGS metagenome assembly JACCDY01 (sample SAMN15323451, study PRJNA562643) | freshwater metagenome | isolation source: river surface water | place: USA:Blue River Watershed | collected 2017-08-18 | reverse complement strand
ATAACTACAGCAAAGAAGTTACTCCCGAAAAGTTAAAGAGTATCTACTTAGGTGCACCTCCGGATTATGGCCAATTAGATCTAATATTAAATCAAACTAATAATTTAGAAGTAGTTGATACTACTGCCGAAGAAATAGCAGATCTAATTATTCAAGGAAATATTGTTACATTATTCCAAGGCAGTGCTGAAGGTGGCCCGCGAGCCTTAGGAAATCGCAGTATACTGTTTGATCCTCGCAATCCTAACGGCAAAGACATTGTTAATCGAGTTAAGCGCCGCGAATGGTTCCGCCCATTTGCAGGAAGTTGTCTAGAAGAGCATGCCAATGAATGGTTCGATATGGCTGGACTAGATTCTAGTCCGTTTATGATGTATGCTGTAGATGTCTTGCCCGAGAAACGAGATCAAATTCCTTCAATTACGCATGTAGACGGTACCTGTAGAGTGCAGACAGTTAATCAAGATCAAAATAAGAACTACTACAATCTTATCAAAGCATTCTATGACAAGACTGGTGTTCCTATTTTATTTAACACTAGCTTTAACCTAGCCGGAGACCCGCTAGTTGAGTCTATGTTTGATGCAGCAGTTACGTTATTAAACAGCGAAATCGAATATCTGTATCTACCAGATATAGGTAAACTTGTGAAGAAAAAATAAATGGCAAAGACATTTCATTTTATATCAGGCCTTCCGAGATCGGGCTCAACCTTGTTGAGCTCTATCTTAAAACAAAATCCGAGATTTACCGCCGGCATTAGTGATCCTTTAGAAAGCTACATGCACAGCATTACTAGAGATACTAATAATGCTGTAGGTATGAGTGCAGCCGTTCCTGTAGAAAAACGCAAAGAGTTAATGGTGGATCTGTTTCACAGCTTCTATAAGCGTGATAATGAAGTTTGTTTTAATACAAATCGTGGCTGGGCTGCTGATACTGCATTATTAAAAGATTTATTTCCCAATTTTAAAATGATTGTTTGTCTAAGAGATATTCCTTGGATCTTAGATAGCTTTGAACAATTAAACGCAAAGAACCCCCACACTATCAAACCCCTGTATCATCATCAAGATCTAGGAAATGTACACGATCGCTGCAATATGCTAATGGGTCAAATGCCTAATTTTGGGGGATACGTACACGGTCCATTAATTAATGTTCAACAAAGCATGTTCTGCAATGAAATCGATCATTTACTGTTTGTTGAATACGACACATTGGTTAAGTATCCAAAAAGTTCAATGCAACAGATTTACCAATTCTTAGGCGAACCTTGGTTTGAACACGATTTCGACAACGTTGAAGATAGCTATGACGAATTCGATGAGGATGCTAAGATCTCGGGACTACATACTGTTCGTCGAAAAGTAGAATTTAAACCAAGAAGAAGTATTTTACCGGGTGAACTCTGGGATAGATACGGTCCAATGAGCTTTTGGAAAAATAATTTTGAACAAAGAAGGTTTCTAAATTGGGTTAATGAACCTTCAAATGATCAGCCAGTGCAAGCTTCAACCGCAGTGCGATCTCAACCTCGTCTACAAATTCCTGCAATAAAAAGACAACTCTAAGGTTGACAACTAGATTTACAGTTGCTAAAATCAGATTATGCTAGAACAAATTATCACATCTATTGGCGATACTGTCAAACCCGCCTATATAAAAAATTATGACAACTTCAAAGAAGGCGACACTGTACTCTATTCGGGCCCTTATTGGGATCGAAGAGAAATCGAAGCCGCAGTATCTGCATTCTTGGCCGGAAAATGGCTAACCAGCGGCGAATACGTTGACCAATTTCAATTTGAATTTGCTAGAAAATTCAACGTCAAGCAAAGTCACATGGTTAATAGCGGTAGCAGTGCTAACCTAGTAATGTTTACTGCTCTTAAAAAGCACTTTAAGTGGCAAGACGGTGATGAATTAATAGTCAGTCCTGTGGGATTTCCTACCACTATTGCTCCTATCATTCAAAATAATCTAAAGCCGGTCTTTGTTGACATCGAAATGGATACTCTTAACTTCGATGTTAATTTAATCGAGCAGGCAATTACTGATAAAACTCGGGCGATTGTTGTTAGTCCTGTATTAGGCAATCCGCCAGACATGGATAAACTAAAAGCAATCTGTGAACAGTACAATCTTCTTTTAATCGGAGACAGTTGCGATAGTCTAGGAACACGTTATAACGGTGCTCATTTGACGGACTACTATTTTAGTTGGACCTGTAGTTTCTTCCCTGCACACCACATTAGTACAGGCGAGGGCGGTATGGTCAGTAGTAACGATAGTGAGTTCATTAATCTAGTTCGCAGTGTTAGCTGGTGGGGTCGTGATTGTCGTTGCAGCGGAGCCGCTAACTTATTAGCCTGCGGTACTTGCGGTAATAGATTTGACCGCTGGTTAGAAGATTACGACGGCATTATTGATCACAAATATGTTTTTACAAACATAGGATATAACTTAAAGCCTCTCGATTTTCAAGGTGCTATTGGTTCAATTCAATTAACTAAAGTCGACGAAATTGATGCTAAACGCAAGTATCACAAAGCTGAAATAGAAAAGACATTGGTAGAACATATTCCTACAGTTCGTTCGGCTACTATGCTGCCTCAAGCAGATACTAGTTGGTTTGGAGTCCCTATCATTTGCTCTAGTCAAGAAGAAAAAGAACTGTTAGTTGATCATTTTGAAGCTCACAAAATTCAAACTCGTAGCTATTTTGCAGGTAACATTTTGATACATAGTGCGTTCAAACATCTAGACGACTATAAAAAATATCCAAATTCTAATCTTGCACTAAGCCACGTATTCTTCTTAGGCTGCACTCCTCAATATAACGAAAAAGTTTTAGATTATATTAAGTCGGTTATTAGAAAATGGTAAATTTATTCGGTAGAGGTTTTATTGGTAGTAGGTATTCAGAACTCTATCCTTGCACAGTTAATGATAGGAACGATCTGTTACCTAAAGAATCTGATGTTCTTTACATGATCAGTACTGTAGACAACTATCATGTAAAGACAAACCCTTATATTGATATCGATACAAATCTTACCACGCTGATCAAAGTATTAGAAAATTGGCGTCATAAGTACTCCGGCGGCGTTTTTAATTTTGCCAGTAGTTGGTTTGTTTATGGAGACACAGACTTACCTGCCCATGAAGATAGCTACTGTAATCCTAAAGGATTTTATAGCATCACTAAACGTGCTGCCGAACAGTTGCTGATCAGTTATTGCGAAACTTGGGGTCTAAAATATCGAATTTTAAGATTTGCCAATGTGCTAGGTCCCGGAGACACCAAAGCAGGCCCAAAGAAAAATGCCGTCACTTATATGATTAACCAAATGAAGCAGGGATTGCCTGTTAATTTATACGACGGTGGCGAATTTATTAGAGATTATATACATATCGATGATCTGTGCCATGCTGTTAATTTGGTCTTAACTAAAGGAAATTCTAACGAAGTCTATAATATCGGCAACGGTACAGGAACACGTTTTAAAGATATTATCGATTATGCAGTGAAATTGGGATCTACTTCTCAGATTAATAGTATCGAGCAGGCAGATTTCCATAAAATAGTACAGGTGAAAAGCATGTACATGGAGACATCAAAACTTAAAAATCTAGGTTATGCTCCACAATATTCTATCTATGATATTATAGATGAACTTTACAAGGGGAATTAAAAATGCAACGTATTTTAATTATGGGATTACCGGGCGCAGGAAAGACTTATCTAGCTGAAGAATTAAGAAAGCAAATCACTCAGGCGGGAAAAACCTGTGGTTGGCTGAATGCAGATGAAGTTCGTAGATATTATAACGATTGGGATTTTAGCCGAGAAGGCCGTATTCGCCAAAGCCTACGTATGAGAGAACTGGCCGACGAATCTAATACCGATTTTTGTATTGTAGATTTTGTTGCTCCTTTGCCAGAAATGCGTCACAACTATAAAGCTGATTGGACTATCTGGGTAGATACTATCGATGCCGGTCGATACGAAGATACAAACAAGATGTTTGTGCCACCTGAAGTTTACGATTTTAGAATTACAGAACAAAACGCAGAAAAATGGGCAGACTTTATTGTTAGCCATCTTGTAGAAAATCGACGTCGTCCTACATTTGACTGGAAAAAAGAAACTGTAGAACAATTAGGAAGATGGCAACCATGGCATGCAGGACATCGAGCATTATTTGAAAGATTGGTACAAAAAACCGGTCAGGTGTGTATTATGGTTCGTGATTGTCAAGGTTGGAACGATAGCAACCCTTTTAATTTTGATCAAGTTAAAAATGCCATTAAGAGAGATTTAGATCCGCTCTATCAAGGTCAATATGAGATCTTACTTGTTCCTAACATTGTACACATCGGATGGGGCCGAGGTGTAGGTTATACCTCCGGAGAAGAAAAATTCGATGAAGAGATTACAAAAATTTCAGGGACAGAAATTCGTAAAAAATTAGGATTAAAATAATACAAATGTTAGGTTGGTGGCATAAATATTCAAAAGGAAAATAGAATGGATTCTTTTGTATATAAATGGACTAACCTAACATTAGGAAAAATTTATATAGGATACCACAAAGGTAGCGAGACTGACGGTTATATCTGTTCTTCAAGATCTGACAAATTCTGGAAAGATTTTAATGACCCTGCGTATAAATGGGAAAGAGAAATTTTATACAAAGGAACTATGAAAGAATGCCAACTGTTAGAATCAAAATTATTAAATGAAATCGACATTAAGTCTGAGTACGTTTACAATAACAAAAACAATTTAATGTTTAACTTCGATGATGAAATTAGACAAAAATTAGTGAATGCTGCTAATAAAAGATCTAAAAATTTAGAATACATTAAAAAATTGTCAGAGGCAACTAAACAGCAATGGCAGAACCCTGAACATAGACAAAGGATACGAGAAAAAAATATAGGAAAAAAACATAGCGAAGAAACTAAGGAAAAGATCAAATTAGCCAGATCTAAACAGGTGATCACAAAGGAATCTAGAACTAAAGCCGCCGAAAAATTAGTCGGAAAGCCTCGTCCTAGTTCAGTTAAACAAGCAATCTCTTTGGCAAGAAAAAACGATCCTATACTAACTTGTGTACATTGTGGAAAAGAAGGAAAAGGCGGAGCTATGTATCGGTTTCATTTTACAAACTGTAAAAATAAAAATAATCATGAACAAGTACCACGTTAGATTCAACACCAAACACAACGGCAGTGGGTTAGTTTGGAGAATCTTCGAAAATAGTGTAGAACATCTGGCAACAGATGTTCGAATCCTAGGCGAAACATTTACAGAATGTACCCAAGAACACGGTGAAACTAAGTGGAACATTGCCTGCATGGGCAGGATCGTTTGGGTAGATAAAGTAGCTGTGATCGTTACAGGAAAAGATTAATGAGAGACTCCGGCGCCCGCAGTTTAGTTAAGACGCTCTCTTGGAGAATTACTGGCTCTGGCGCAACCTTTTTGGTTACCTACCTAATCTCCGAAAATCTCGGAATGTCTGGTACAATTGCCATAATACAGCTAGTTTTAAATACCTTGTTATATTATATACACGAGCGTATCTGGAATAGAGTCGTTTGGGGTAGAAGATAAATATAGAGTTATAACAAACAAACCTTAAGGAGATATTATGACAGCAATTACTCTAAACAAAGCAGTGACAATTGTTCCAGCTCAAGAAGCTGTAACTGCTGATACTTTTGTAGTTACTTACGTCGAAGAAAATTACGGTATTGAATACCCTAATGACAACGACGGTCTACCACGTCCGGGTAGAATGGGCAGAGGACGCCATTCTTCAGTAATCGCAGATATAGAAATCGGTACCGAACCTGGTCCGGTAATGCGTCGTAGTGTTACAGTTTGGGAAGGCGACGCCTACCTAGCTGTTCGCGGAACATGGACTGATCAAGATCTTTACAATCGTATCAAAGAAATCCTAGAAGCAGAATAATTTAAATTAATTCTAGCAGGAGTTCTAATTTAGCCTTAACGGTTTTGCTGTTAAGGCTATTTTTTACGCCCTGATGCAAAGGCTTCGGCCAAGTATCGTAATTTACCCAAGCATACCCTGCATGTTCATCGTTAAGTGTAGGGATAAATTCTTTTTCAACTAACAGTACATAGGTGTTATACTGAAAGTGTTGATCGTTGCTAGTAAAAAGTTCTAATGGAACAACTTTTTTAATAGTAGGTGTGAATCCTATTTCTTCTTGGATTTCTCGATTTAGTGCATCGAACGCAGTGGCATCGGAGGGTTCTTTTTTACCTCCAACAAATCCCCATGTACCCGCAGTTTTCCCTTGATTTCTTAATAAGAATAAGAATCTTTTAGAGTCGCAAGCAAGAAATAATCCGCCACTACAAATAATTTGATTTAAAGAATTAGACGCCATAACCTACGATCATATAGGCCTTCGTAGCTCTTAGACCAAGAATCTTGGTCCCACTTATATTGAATGCCTGTGTATGAATTAGTTATGTAAGTAACTGATGTCGAGGAATTAGAATCGAATATAACATTCCAAGAAGAACCGTTCCATTCTATTATATCATTAGCATGAGCCTGAAAATCTGATCCGTCGGCATTTTTCCATGCATCGGCTCCGTCATAATCTATAGTTCCGTATTGATCATTTATATTAATATTCTCAAGTATCAAATATCTTGTACCTTCAGCAGGAGATCCGGGATTGAAAGTTTCTGGATTTATGATAGCATCAATAGTACCTCGACCGCCTATGATAGTATTTTCGGGTATAGTATCTTGATCTATGTTTAGGCTCATCTTACCTTCATCTAAAGGATCTAAGCTAATATAGGCTACAATATCGTTGCCATCCGGTTTAGTTAATCTAAGTTGACTTAATCCTGCTCTAAATTGTCCAGGATAATGATCTAGTATTTCTCGCCAATTATATCTACTGTTGCCTATTGATGTTGCTTGAGAATCGGCGGCACTGTTGTATTTTACTAACGTGGCCACATTATCTAATACCAGTAAATCGTAATTACCTGGTGTAACAGTTATCCTTGCGTCTTCAAGACCAAAATCCGCTACAGAATTAGGATCGATGTAATTATCTTTAATTGTACCTTGAGCAAGGGCATATACGTCAGTGATAATCTTTGTTACAATGCCTAACTTTTTAACTTTAGCAGGCGGAGTAATCCAAATTGGGGCTTTAAAACTTAAAGTTAAGATATCAATATCTTGTTCTAACCCTTGAGGAATGGTTCTGCTAGACCAAGTCATCGAATCTAATGTTAGTACACTTAGACTCGTCCAATCGATATAGTTATCTGTAGTTTGTATTTCTAAACTAGGATTAAACAGCACAATAATCTGTTCAAATAATTGCATCTTTTGATCTGTATTAGTAGTCCAAATATCTGCATTCAATGTTAACATAAAAGGATTAGGCATAATCCTTTCGACGGTATAATTTTTTCCTTGTGTATTCAAATACTCGTTATTATTTTCGTCAAACGCACGTTCTCTGATATTAACTGTGCTTACAAATGTAGGATCTTGAAGGCGCGAAATATCAAATTGTAAATCTTTAATATAGCAAGCAACTAAGGGTGCTGTAGGAAGAATGTTTTCACTGTTCTTCTTAAGTATTTGGGCCACTTGTCTATTCATATCGCCGTATCTGGCAGGAACACGAGTTACTTGACCTTTAGCATCTTTATAGCCAAAGTTACTCATTACACGAATAAACTGTGTAATATATCTTCTTAATTGACCGTCATAAAAATAATCCAAGATAACTCCTTAATTGTCTGCACGTGGTTTTAGAACCTTGCTTAACGCTTGACGTTCTTGTACTACCTCACCTGCAATTGTAGAGGTATTTGTATTATTGATAAATCCTGACTTCTGCGTCTTCTTAGTCTGCTTGCCAGCAAATGTTCCAGTAGATGTGTCTTCTGTACCTAGATTGTTAAGAGTCATTCGAACATTATCTTCATATTTGACCCAATGTTTGCCGTCGAATCTGTATAATCTATTAGGCATGTAATCAGTACGGAGAAAAAACTGACCTTTTACAGGAACGCTAGGAAATGTAATACCAAATCCATAAGGAGCTCCATTTGGTGGAACACCGTCTCCTGTTAAATATCCTACATAAATGTTTTTATTAGGACTTTGAAGCACAATACTTGCGTCAAACCCTGGATTATCTACACTGGCATCAATATCAGAAATACTAGCATCTGCAACGTCTACATTACCATCTTCTCTTAATGGAACTGTATAAAGATGTTTGGTATTGTAACCACTTGATCCTGCATCTGCTTCTGCTTGTGCAATAACTTGGTTGTTGATATCAATTTCTTTTTGGTATTGACTTAATAGATCTCGAAGAGTACTTCCGTCGCCGGCTCCGGCATCGCTATCCAATATTTCTTTAAATTCTTGACTGTCTACTAAAGGTACGCACTTGGCACGTAGTAAATGAGGATACCATGTTTGGCTATAACCTCTTGCAGGACGAGTAACATCTTGCACTACGTAAAATCTTTTTAATGCAACTAGGCTAGTGTCATCTAAAGCATACTCATCTTTCTGATGAGGCAGCTCTATAACATCCCCCGCCATGATTTTACGTCCAAGTGTATCGAAACATGTTCGTAAATGAAACATCATCATGACTGTGTCATTTTGAAGAAACAGACCAAATTGACTTAAATTGAAGTCTATGTCTGCCATATCATAAATTCCACGCAACACATAGATATCTGAATCGTAATGACGATCCCTGTTCTCTAATAATAATAAATCTTGTATACCCAACTCAGGAACAGAATTTGTGTTTACTGGTGTTGCGGGAGTACTTTCGCCCTCTGCAGGGTCAACTGGTCCTAAATACTTGTGTATAAAAACGTCAGTTCCGCCCACTTGAAATTCTTCGTTGATTACACGATCTAAAAAGCGAAAATCGTTGCCCTTTTCTGGGCGGTACAGTGATAAACGTGGCATAGTCATGTATTTATTAGCTAAATATTATCATGACTGAGTCCGAAAATCAACGCCAACAAGTAGTAGACTACATTAAACTCATGCTAGGAGATGGCATGGTTGATGTGGAACTAGATCCATCTCATTATAATCTTGCAATAGACCGTGCTTTACGTAAGTTTAGACAGCGTAGTAGCAACAGCGTTGAGCAAAGTTTTGCGTTTTTAACACTGCAAGTAGATCAAAATAACTACACTCTAGCACCAGAAATCGAAAACGTTCGTAGAATTTATCGTCGTAGTATTGGTAGCAGAACTGGCGGCGGCGATGGCGGTAGCCTTTTCGAACCCTTTAACTTGGCTTATAGTAATACCTACCTGTTAACCAGTACAAACATGGGCGGTTTAGCCACATATTTTGCCTTTGCTAGCTATCAAAAGTTAGTTGGTAAAATGTTTGGTAGTGAAATAAACTTTATCTTTAATAGAAGTACAAAACTTTTGACTATTGATCAACGCCCTCGTGGCCCAGAAGAAGTTTTAATTCAAATTGATAATCACCGTCCAGATTTTAATCTGTTGCAAGATACCTTTGCAGGCGGCTGGTTACGCGATTACGCCCTAGCTAGCTGTAAAATCATGCTAGGAGAAGCCCGTGAGAAGTTTGGGACTATTGCTAGTCCGCAGGGCGGCACAACTCTAAACGGAACAGCATTAAAAAGCGAAGGAAAAGCCGAACTTGAAGCGTTAGAAATGGACCTAATCAATTACAAAGACGGCGGCACACCTCTTACTTGGGTAACTGGCTAAAAATAATTCTTGACATGGTATCTAGGATAAATTATACTAGATACTATGCGTCCTGTAGAAGTTTTTTATCACTTTTTCATACCACCCGATATTAGGGCCGCAGCATGGACATGGTGGGTCGACGAACAACTAACTCTCTTAAAAGAAAGCCGATTAGCTGATATTGCTAAAATTAATATGGCAATTACTATGCCTGTTTATATGACAGGTATGTATGGTCTCAATTTTAATAGAAATAAGAGTCCTGAACAATTCACTTATCATAATGAGCGTGGACAAATTTTAGTACACAATCCTATTGGCCCTGAATTAAACTTTCATCAAAAAGTTGCAGAATACATCAATATGAGATATCCGTTCGTGGATATTGTCAATGTAAGAGATAGTGCTGATCAAAATATCTACGAAGGCCAAACTTTAGACTTTTTACACAAATCCTGTTTAGAAAAAGACATAGATGTTTTATATTTTTACAATAAGGGTGTAACTAGAGCAGGTGCTGCTGTAGCCAACTGGAAAGAAGTACTTCAACATTATTTGATAAGAAAATGGCCCGAATGTATTCGCTTACTACAGGATGCAGATGTAGTAGGTGTAAAGGATTTAGTCTGCATGGATTTTACTGTAAGTGGTAATTTTTGGTGGACAAAATCTAGTCATGTAAGAACTCTTCCTAACCCTCTAAATTCAAATCAATACATGGGGACGGAAGTTGAAATGTATCCTAATGGTCCTGCTTATCGATATGCGTTTGAACGTTGGTTATTGATCAACAAACCTAAAGTAGCACACATTGTAGATACAAAAACAGATCATTATACTAATTATTGTTTTGTAGAAAATCTAGAAAACGGTAAAGAAACGGGCTAATTTAAAATATACACATAGGAGAAACAAATGATTGTAGGCTTTGTAGGATTAATCGGTGCTGGTAAAGACACAGCCGCAGATTACTTAGTTAATTTTCATGGATTTCGTAGAGATAGTTTTGCCAGTACACTTAAAGATGCAGTAGCCGCAGTATTTGGTTGGGATCGTGTGTTATTGGAGGGTCGAACAAAAGAAGCTCGCGAATGGCGCGAACAAGTTGATCCTTGGTGGGCAGAGCGCCTCGGTATGCCTAATCTTACACCTCGTTGGATACTACAATATTGGGGTACAGATGTTTGCCGTAACAATTTTCATGACGATATTTGGATTGCTAGTCTCGAAAATAAAATGCGTAAAACTAAAGACAATATTGTTATTTCGGATGTTCGATTCCCTAACGAAATCAAAGCAATTCATAATGCTGGCGGAATTGTAATCCGTATTAAACGAGGCCCAGAGCCCGAATGGTTCGATGATGCAGCTAATATGAATGCAGGACGTAGCAATATGAGCTGGTTAATGTCTAAAACTAAAATTGAACAGTTGGGAATTCATGCTAGTGAAACTGCATGGGTAGGCGGTAATATTGATGCAGTAATTAACAACGACGGAACTATCGACGATCTGTTTACAGCAATTAGAAATCAGGTTTCAAATCTCCCTGTCGCCACGGAAGTTTAAGTTTATGTAAGATCCGTTGACAGTTTGCACACACAGTTTTTAAATTTGTGTGCCGACAGTTCTTAGGATCTCCATCTACATAATACACATCAAACTGATCACTGTACTTAGAACTAAACCCGCACTTATCACATGCTGATTTCTTCTTATACCCACTCAAGGCCCAAAGGGGCCTTTCTTTATTTCTACCTTTAGCGCAATGGTCGCACTTAGATCTAAAATACGGTCTTCCTTCTTTGTAATAGTTAACTGCTACTGGTCTTTTTCCGCATTGTTTACATAAATCTCGCATCGAAGCGCCCTTTTTTATCCCTTTTACCTAGTATTTAACCGGTGTTTTTTCCTGACCTATAGCTAAATATAATCAAGTAATCCATTAAGGAGATTAAAAATATGGCCACATTAGGTTCACCAGGCGTACAGGTTATAGTTCAAGATGAGAGTTTTTATACTCCATCCGCTCCCGGTACAATACCTTTAATTTTTATTGCTAGCAGACAAGATAAAGCTAATGCTTCCGGAACTGGTACCGCACAAGGTACAACTGCTGCCCAGCAAGGTAACGTTTTTGTTATTACAAGTCAAAGAGATTTAACAGATACATTCGGTAATCCAATTTTTGAAACAGATGCATCTGAGAATGTTATTCAAGGTAGCGAGATCAGCGAATACGGTCTACAAGCTGCTTATAGCGCATTAGGTGTAAGTTCTAGAGCTTACATTGTTCGAGCAGATGTTGATTTAGGTGATCTAGCATCAAGTGCTACTGCTCCAGCGGGTGAACCACGTGGCGGTCAATATTGGGTAGACACTGCTAATACACTATTCGGTGTAAACGAATGGGATGTAGCAACACAGAAGTTTACTGTTAAAACAGTTAAAGTACTAGACGATTCTAACATTAACGGAGACAATGTTGTCGGTGGAGCTCCGTCTTCGAGCTTTGGTAATCAAGGTGACTATGCTATTTTAATTAATGGATCATCGACTGCTACTCTTTGGTATAAGCAAGCTGATAATACATGGACAGAAGTAAGACTAGGATTTGAAGGTGGCAAAACATTAGTAATGTCACCACATACAGCTTACCCAGACTTTAGTCCTTCTGGCCTAGATGCCGATACAGGTAGCGTTTGGATTAAAACAACTTCTCCAGGATTTGGTGCAAATTGGGTAGTTAAGCTATACAATAGCTCCACTAAGGCATGGAGCACAGTTGCTGCTCCTCTCTATGATACACCTCGGGCAGCTACATTGGCATTTGATGCAGTAGGCGGCGGCAAAAACATTCCAGTCGGAACACTATTTGTTGAACCAAACGTCGAAAATGGAGTTGGCGCTGATTATAATGCAGACTTTAAAGTTTGGAGACGTAAAAATGCAGGTGCTACATCTATTAGCATTATTGCTTCGGCTGCTAAACAATCAGGTAGCGCCAGTGTATTTCAGATTAGAGAAACATTAACTAATGGAACATGGTCTTCTACATATACAATTAGCATTCCTCCAAGTGGAAGTGTTAGTGTTGCTAGTTTAATTCCAGCCGCAATTAGTGCAGTTGGGATGACTCATGTTTCATCTACATACGATCCTGCTACTAGACGTTTAACAATTAGTCACGCTAATGGCGGAGATTTTCAATTATTAGATGTTACTAATAGTCCGCTAACAGTAGTAGGGTTTAATTTAACGACTGCTAATTTATACGCTGCTCCTGGATACGATGCATTTGACTTTTTAGCCAGTAACTGGGCTCCGTTAAGTTTCGAAGCTAGACCTACTGCACCAACTTCTGCTCCTACTGACGGAACATTATGGTATAGCGGCGGAAACTATGATGCAGATATCATGGTACACAACGGTACTACATGGAAAGGTTACAGAAATGTATACCCCGATACTGATCCTGCCGGTCCTATCGTTCGTGCAACAGAACCTATGGACGGAGATCGTAGCGACGGTGACGCGCTAGTCGATGGTGACATTTGGATTAGCACAGCTGATCCAGAGCGTTATGGTTTAGATATCTATGTCTGGGACAATTCAAACAAACTATGGACCAAACAAGATCCTACAGATGATTACAGCCCAACTGGTTGGGTATTTGCCGATGCTCGTGCAGGCACAAGTGGTAATGGTGGTTCTAGCACAGATGCCCCGACTGGATCTATTGCTGACCTTCTAGTTAGCGATTATCTAGATCCAGACGCACCTAATCCTGCACAATATCCAAAAGGAACACGCTTATTCAACACACGTCGTAGCGGAAACAATGTTAAGAAATATGTTGTAGGACATATCGATGTTACTGCTAACAACGGTTTGAATTTGAGATTTGGTAACGACGAGATGGCAGAATACTTCCAAGATCGTTGGATTACTGTAAACGGACGCAATGCCGATGGTAGCGGACGTTTTGGACGTCATGCCCAGCGTGGTCATATTGTTTCACAATTAAAGAGTTTGATCGATACTAATTTAGCTATTCGCGATACAGACACATTAGATTTTAATCTAATTGCATGTCCTGGTTATCCAGAAGTTATTGCAAATATGGTCGCTCTAAACACAGATCGAGGACAAACAGCGTTTGTAGTAGGTGATACACCATTCCGCTTAACTCCGACTGCAACTTCTCTAAGAAATTGGGGTAACAATGCAGCAGGTGCTACTGATAATGGAGAGACTGGTCTGATCACTAAGAGCGAATATCTAGGAGTGTTCTATCCAAGCGGATTGACTACAAACTTTAGAGGTAAAGATATCGTTGTTCCTCCAAGTCACATGATGCTACGTACAATTCTTAACAGCGATGCTAAGAGTTATCAATGGTTTGCACCTGCAGGCCTACGTCGCGGCGGTGTAGATAATGCAACCAGCGTTGGTTATATTGATAATCAAGGTGAATTTAAAGGTGCAAGTCTCTACGAAGGACTAAGAGATGTACTACGTGATGTTCAAATTAACCCAATTGCTACACTACCCGGTGTAGGCATTGTTAACTTTGCTCAATACACACGTTCAAGCACTACTAGTGCATTAGACAGAATGAACGTAGCTCGTTTAATAGCATATCTACGTAAACAACTAGCAATATTAGCTAAGCCTTACTTATTTGAACCAAATGATGCTCAGACACGT
>JACCDY010014058.1_pt1 | contig 14501 bp, 15 predicted proteins | sample 7446391 | NCBI WGS metagenome assembly JACCDY01 (sample SAMN15323451, study PRJNA562643) | freshwater metagenome | isolation source: river surface water | place: USA:Blue River Watershed | collected 2017-08-18 | reverse complement strand
CGCGCGACGCCTTTGAGCGTGCGTACTTCGAGTACCACCTCACGCAAGAGAATGGCTCCATGACGCGCGTGGCCGATAAAACAGGCTTAGAGCGCACGCATTTGTACCGCAAGCTCAAACAGCTAGGGGTTGACCTTTCTAAGGCGAAGAAGGCCAGTTAAGCGCTGGTACTGTGCTACAATTGCTGTCTCGGCCCGGTAGCTCAGTTGGTAGAGCAGCGGATTGAAAATCCGCGTGTCGGCAGTTCGATTCTGCCCCAGGCCACCACTTTTAACAAGTTAGAACAAGCACTTACGTGAAAACGTAGGTGCTTTTTTTATGGTTTTTTCAATTACACGGTCATTACACGGTTAAAAAGCGGGTTGAAAATATCTAGCTATGACAATAAAATTTGGCTATGCGTGAAAAAGCAGTCGAAACCGTAGTCCTAAAGAAAAATGTCATCCGTCTCGTGCGTAGGCCTGATAGTGAGCGTTGGCAGGCCCACTACAAGGTGGCTGGACTGCACGGTTGGATACGCAAAGCTACGGGCGAAACAGATGTGGAGAAGGCTGCTGCTATTGCCGAAGACTTTTGGGCGGATGCAAGAGTGTTAGCTAAGCGAGGCTACCCCGTGGTGTCCAAAAAGTTCAAAGCAGTAGCAGAAGTAGTGCTGAAGGATTTGCAGGCGAAGGTTGCGGCTGACAAAACCAAGCGCGGCAGTAATAACGATTACATCTCGGCACTGAACAATTACCTGATTCCGTTCTTCGGGGCTTACAACATAGACGGCATCACGCAGAGAGTTTTCTCGGACTTTGTGACTTGGCGTCGTGAGCTGGTAGGGCGCGAGCTAAGTCATAGCGCACAGCTGAACCACAACGCTGCAATGAATTTGGTTCTTGATTACGGAGTCGAACGCGGCTACCTAACAGCATTCCAAAAGCCTGTACTCAAAAACACGGGTGAATCGGGTGGGCAGCGTCCTGTCTTTTCACAGCTAGAAGTTGAGCAAATTGTTGCTCACATGCCAGCGTGGGTCCTAAAGGCACGCAAGGGTGCAAGTCGAAATCTGCGCGAGTTGCTTGCGGTATACGTACCCTTCTTGGCTGCAAGTGGAATGCGGACGGGAACAGAAATCGACAATCTAGAGTGGCGGCATATCGAGATTCGAGACATAGGAGAGGACAAGGAGCCGATTCTTTACGCCCACATCCTAAAAGGCAAAACAGCTAAAAAACGCAAACGAAGCGGCGCTGTCTTGCATCGAAGTTGCTGGCTCTACTTGGAAAAGCTCAGGCAAATGAGTTCTGAGTTTGAAGGTAAGACGCTTAACGAAGTGCTGGCAGAGCATCACCAAGTGTTGTTGTTCCGTATGCGTGATGGAAAGCAACCAAACCAGCTAACAAAGCAATTTAAAAATTTGCTGGTTGAGATGAACTTGTTGAAATGCCCCATAACAGGCGATGACCGTACTTTGTACAGCCTGCGACATTACGCAATCACGCAATGGACAGCTAAAGGGTACACATCAGAACAGTTGCAGCCACAAGTGCGAACCAGTTCGACAATGATTTCGAAGCACTACAACCACAATGATGCAATGGAGAACGCCGAAGGATTTTCGGGGCAGCTCGATGGTCGTAGTGATGACCAAATATCGAAAATCATAAATGGCGCATTTAACGACAACCTAGTGCAGTTGGCAGAAATGAGCACGGGGTTGAATATGGCACTGGTGATGATTAACAAACCAGCAACGGACAAACTCCGCGCAGAATTGTCCATCGAAGCCGCTAGCGCAGCAAAGTAAATTTCGAGGTGTAAAAATGAAAAAATCTACTACCACGACCTCGAAGTCTGACTCGCAAATTGGGCTGTTAAAACTGTTCCAAAATTGGGTAGATACAAGTTTTACAAAAAGCATTGACAGCTGGAATGAACAGGCGTTTTATCAGCACGTAATCAAGAAACTAGATGCCAAGGTCGATTTAATAAGCGACTTGCCTGAGTTGAAAAACCTAAAACCCAAAGCAGCTAAAGCAGTGGTTCAACGTTTAATGAAGCAAGCGGGTGAGCAAATTGAGTCAGCGTGGGAGTTGAAGCCATCTGTGGCTAAATTATTTCGCACCAGCATTAGAGTGCATATGACAGATGAAGATGGCTTGCTTCCCTGTTTCGATGTTGAATACAAAGCTAAAACTGAAATGGGCATTGTTACTATTAGTGTGGCGACTAAGCGGCGCAATGTAACCGTAACAGTTGATGGCAAGGCGGAAGCACTAGACTTTCTGCACGGGCAGGTTGTGATGGTGGGTATGCGAGGTGGGTAAATGACAACAGCTATTAAAAAACTTGAAGAGTTAGCCAACTCCATAGCTGATGCGCACAAGGAGCTGGCAAGCGAAATTGAAGCAATTTGTGCCGAGGACGGCGTAAGCGAAGACTATCATCCGTTGCATCACAGTGCGCAAAACATTTTGCGGCTTGAGAGGTTGCTAAGTGAGCTTGTCAAAGCAATGACTAGCAATGGCTTTGATGGTGAAGCATTGGGAAATGACCTGAAAAATGTCTACTTGCAACGCATCATTGCCAATGCGGATTTCAAAGCAAGTGGTTTCGCCCGTGTCTTGATTAATGCTGGTTTGAATAAACAGGCCTAAACCAGCTCAACAGCGTTGCGCAGCACTCCGGGTCTCAAGTCGATGTAGCGTTGGGTGGTTGCCATATTTGCGTGTCCAGCCAGCGCCATCATTACTCGAACACTAACGCCTTTCTCTGCCAAGTTTGTTAAAAACCCACGGCGTCCGCTGTGGCTGCTACAACCATCAAGCCCAGCGTGTTTGTAAATGCCGTTCACAACTTGGGTGAGTGAATTGGAAGTGAATGCTGCACTGCGTTGGGTTGCAAACAATGCTTGCTTTGGGTCACGCACACGCACTGTGCGCACGTAAGCAGCAAGCTCTCCCTGCATACGCTCACTCAGCAACACGCTGCGACTGCGATTGCCTTTTGTTTGTGCTGCACTCAGGTTAATTTCTTCGCGAACAGTTCCATCACTCGCGAGCACATCGCAAACGCGAACAGCTGCAACTTCGCCAATGCGCATTCCAGCTAAGTGCGTGAGCAGCAGGATTGCGCGATTGCGGGTGGCGCTCTTTGTTGTTTTCACGAAATCTAGCAAACGTTGCAGTTCGCGTTCGTTTAGTGTTTTGGCTTGCTTAGTCATTTGCACCTTTCGCGTTGATATTGAAACAGTGCGTACAGTATGTTTTCGTATGTGCAAAATTCCTACCCCTAATTGCGCTTCCGCAAGCCCCATATAAATCAACAGGTTAGCGGCACTGATAATGTTTTGCGTAATTTATGCTCAGTGCTATTTAGCCCTAACTTGTGGCTAAAGTGCCACGAACTCGGGCTGACTTGCTAGCAAGCCCTACAAGCGTTTTGATTGCTTTGGGCTGGCTTGGTAGCTGAGTTGGGTTTTGCGCTGCGTGTAGGGCTTGTAAAACGGCGAGCTTCCGCTGAAAAAGGGTTGCAGCACTCAAAAAACCAGCTGCGTAAAAAGTTACAGGGGAGTACTTACGCTTTTGAGGTGGTGATTTTTGACCCCTAGCAGCTTATTACTTCAAGTAACCAAACCCATTCATTTACAGAGCATCTCCACGATTTCACGCACACCCGCTGTTGCCTTCATTAGCAAGGGGATTACAGGTTGATTGTTGCTCTCAAAGTGGAATGAAACCCACGTAATGATTTCGGCTTTGCCGCCTTGCATAGACGGAATGCTGTCTGTGCTTACCGTTTGACCGCCGTGAATCAATGCACCACCAACAGAAACCGATGCACCATTACCAAGAACAATTGCAGCACCTTGTCCAAGTACTATGCCTGTGCCACCATTTGAAATGTGAAGCTCGCGTTGCTCACGGCGAACTTGAGGTATCAAGCGTTGATGCTTACTTTCGTTATTGAGTTCGATAAAAGCAGGGAGCCACGTGAACCCTTTCGAGCCAAAGTATTGAACATCAACAAAGGACTGGAATAGGTCAGGGCGAGTTGCATCAAGTCCTGAAAAACGTTTTGCAAGCGTTTCACGAAATTCTTGCTGTGTTGTGGTCGATTTGGCATATGGGAATGCAATGTTCAGTCTTGCAGTGTCGCCATTGCAATACTTTTCGTGTGCAGCGACAGAAACAAAGTCCAACGCAGAGCGCAAGTTTTCGCAAAGATTTTTGATGGCAATTAGCAAGGCTGGGCTGACAGACTTAGCCGAAAGAGCCTGTTCGTATGCTGCACGAATTCTCGTTAGCTCATCGCTTGCGTGGTCAACAAGCGCGATTGCATCTTTGTAAGCGTCCATAGCGATCTTTTAGTAAAAAAACTCTTCTCAAGTCTATACCATATGCTAGAGTGTGGATACACATTGTGTGCCTATTTGAGTTCGAGGATGCTATGAAAGACGTTGGAATGCGTATAAGGGTAGAGCCTGAACTGCGGGAGCAGTTCATAAGCCTTTGCCACGAACATAACGTGCCAGCTGCACAGGTCTTGAGGTCGTTTATGCGCGACTTCGTTCAAGGCAGCAACTCCAAAAACAAAACACGCATTCAACAAGTAGCCAATCCAGCTGCACAGTTGATGCCCAAAACAAAAACACGCTAACCACGACTGACGACCAATAATGCTTGATGACATTAAAAAAACACTTTGGGCTACTGCTGACAAGCTGAGAGCAAATATGGATGCTGCTGAGTACAAGCATCTTGTTCTCGGCTTGATTTTCTTGAAGTACATATCGGACACGTTCGCGGCAAAGCAGCAAGAGTTGACTGTTCGTTTGCGTGACCCCAAAGACGAGTACTACTTTGGCGATGCAAGTGATGCAGACATTGCTGCTGAATTGGAAGAGCGTGACTACTACACAGCTGCCAATGTGTTTTGGGTTCCCGAATCTGCACGATGGGAAGCAATTCGTGCTGCTGCTAAAGCACCTGACATTGGCAAACGCATTGACGAAGCGTTGACTGTGATTGAGGGTGAGAACCCAAAACTCAAAGGCATACTTGACAAGCGATATGCAAGAGCACAGTTGCCCGATGGCAAGATGGGTGAACTTGTTGACTTAATTTCTACTATTGGCTTTGGCGACAACGCCAGTACTGCACGTGATGTGCTGGGACAGGTCTACGAATATTTTCTCGGTATGTTTGCCAATGCAGAAGGCAAGCGAGGCGGACAGTTCTACACGCCAGCATCAATTGTTAAAACACTGGTGGCTGTGCTGTCACCGCACGAGGGCAAGGTGTATGACCCTTGCTGTGGCTCGGGCGGTATGTTTGTTCAAAGTGAAAAATTTATCGAGGCACACGGCGGCAAGATTGGTGACGTAGCCATTTACGGGCAGGAAGCTAACCCAACAACGTGGCGACTGGCTGCGATGAACTTGGCTATTCGCGGCATCGACTTTAATCTTGGTCGAGAACCTGCCGATACCTTTACGAAGAATCAACACACTGACCTTCGCGCTGATTACATTCTTGCCAACCCACCGTTCAACATCAGCGATTGGTGGCACGGTAGTTTGCTAGGCGATTCCCGTTGGGTTTATGGTGACCCACCGCAAGGCAATGCTAACTATGCGTGGTTGCAGCATATGTTGTATCACCTCAAGCCAACTGGACGTGCAGGCATCGTGTTAGCAAACGGCTCTATGAGTTCCAGCCAAAACAACGAAGGCGCGATTCGTGCTGCAATGGTTGAAGATGATGCTGTTGAGGTGATGATTGCATTGCCAAGTCAGTTGTTCTTCAACACCCAAATTCCAGCTTGCTTGTGGTTCTTGGTTAAACAAAAAACCAAGCGTAAGGGTGAAGTGCTGTTCATTGATGCCCGTAAGTTGGGTTCAATGATTAGCCGTGTGCAAGCTGAATTTACCGATGACGTGATTGCACGAATTGAGCAGACTGTTGCAGCTTGGCGAGGCGAAGGTGGCGTGTATGAGGATGTTGCTGGTTATTGCCGTAGCGTTAGCTTGGCAGAGATTGCTACACACGGACACGTACTCACACCGGGTCGGTATGTAGGTGCTGAAGAAGTTGAGGACGATGACGAAGCGTTTGCGGACAAGATGCAGAAGCTGACTGAAAAGTTGGGTGAGCAGATGGCGAAAGGTGCTGAGCTTGATGCAGTGATTAAGCAAAAACTCGGGGACCTTGGCTATGAGTTTTGACTTCGTTAATACTGTTTATGGCTCAATGCCAGCAAATCTAAGCTGCAAGAAGTTAATAGACTTGTGCGAGGAATCTGGTGTGCAAACGGGTCCATTTGGCAGTCAACTTCATCAAGAAGACTACGTTGCAGATGGAACACCAATTATTACTGTTGAGCATCTAGGCGAAAACTGTATCGTTCACGTAAATTTACCGCGAGTCAGTGATGAGGATAAAAGTCGACTTTCAAAGTATGTTTTAAAAAAAGGCGATATTGTTTTCAGTCGCGTGGGTTCAGTTGATCGCCGTGCTTTAGTTAAAGCTTCTGAAGACGGTTGGCTCTTCTCAGGCCGATGCTTGAGAGTGCGATCTAAATCTGAGGTTTTGAACGCTGAATGGCTCTCATATTTTTTTGGACTTCCTGCATTTAAAAATTACATAAGGGGTATAGCTGTTGGGGCAACTATGCCATCGATCAACACCAAAATACTTAGCGATGTCCCGATATATTTCCCTGAAATTGATGTGCAACGAAGTGCGGCAAATGTTTTATCGCTCATTGACGACCGCATTAATCTTCTTCGGGAAACCAACACAACACTAGAAGCTATAGCCCAAGCGTTGTTCAAGTCTTGGTTTGTGGACTTTGACCCTGTACGTGCAAAGACTGAAGGTAAGCTGCCCGAAGGAATGGATGAAGCTACTGCTGCACTTTTTCCTGATGCGTTTGAAATGACTGAGTTTGGGGAGGTGCCGAAGGGTTGGAAAAATAGCAACTTATCCAATGTTTCTGACGTGGGGATTGGAAAAACGCCACCAAGAAAAGAGGCTCAGTGGTTTAGTGAAGATTCAAGTGATGTGAGATGGGTGTCTATTCGAGATATGGGCACTTCGGGAGCTTACATCTCAAACACAAGTGAGTTTTTAACAGCTGATGCTATAGATAAATTTAATGTTCGTCGCGTGCCTAGCAACACAGTTTTACTTAGCTTCAAGATGACGATTGGTCGCGTAGCAATATCTGATGGCGAGATGACCACGAACGAAGCTATAGCTCACTGCAAGTTGACAAGTGATTCACCGCTACCAAGCGAATACATATACCTTCACTTGAAGGGTTTTGACTATAGCTCTCTCAGCAGCACTTCATCCATTGCGGACGCAGTCAATTCCAAAACAGTAAAAGCTATCCCTATCCTTGTTCCAAGCGCAGAAGTAGTTGCTTCTTTTAAAAAAATAACAGGTGTATTGTTTGAAAAAATCAAAAATACTCACTATCAATCTCAAACGCTAATAACGTTGCGTGACACATTGCTGCCACGCTTAATCTCGGGACAGCTGCATATTGCTGATGCTGAGGCAGAACTTGAAAAGGTAACAGCCTAAATGACTGAAGACCAACTAGAACAAGAAGCATTAGGCTGGCTGAGTGACGTTGGTTACACGTTGCTAAGTGGCTATGACATTGCTATTGATGGTGCATCACCTGAACGAGCTGACTATAAAAACACGCTACTGCCGTCTCGTTTGCGTGAGGCAATCAACCGTTTAAATCCAAGCATTCCAGCAAACGCACGAGAAGATGCATTGCGGCAAGTTCAAGACCTTGGCATCCCATCGCTGCTCAGTGCAAACAGGCACTTTCACAAGCTTCTGGTTAATGGTGTGCCTGTGCAGTACCAAAAAGATGGCGAGACACGTGGCGACTTTGTGCGCTTGGTTGACTGGGAAACGCCAGCGAAAAACGATTGGGTTGCAGTCAACCAGTTCACGATTAAGGGCGCACGACACACCCGCAGACCCGACATTATTTTGTTCGTGAACGGCTTGCCGCTTGTGTTGCTGGAGTTAAAAAACCCAGCTGACGAAAACGCTGACATTTGGAAGGCTTTCGACCAAATTCAAACCTACAAAGAGCAAATACCCGATGTGTTCCAGTACAACGAGGTGTTAGTAATCTCGGATGGCACAGAGGCATTGCTTGGTTCGTTGTCTGCTGATGCTGAGCGTTTTATGGCTTGGCGCACGATTGATGGCAAGACTATCGACCCGCTTGGACAGTTCCAAGAGCTTGAAACTTTGGTGCGTGGTGTACTAGCTCCCGAGTACTTGCTTGACTACCTGCGCTACTTTGTCTTGTTTGAGGACGATGGCAAGCTGGTTAAGAAAATTGCTGGCTATCACCAGTTCCACGCTGTACGTGCAGCGATAGAGCAGGTTGTTCAAGCATCGCGTCCTGACGGTTCACATAAAGGTGGCGTTGTTTGGCATACGCAGGGTAGTGGCAAGAGCATCACAATGACTTGCTTTGCAGCACGAGTGATGCAATCTGCTGCGATGGAGAACCCAACTGTTGTAGTTATCACAGACCGCAACGACTTGGACGGGCAGTTGTTTGGTGTGTTCAGCTTAAGCCAAGACTTGCTACGTGAACAGCCCGTGCAAATCAGCACACGCCAAGACTTACGTGCAAAACTTGCCAATCGTCCATCGGGCGGTATTGTGTTTGCCACCATTCAAAAATTTATGCTGGGCGAGGACGAAGACACGTTTCCTGTCTTGTCCGACCGTAGCAACATCGTGGTTATTGCGGACGAAGCACACCGCACCCAATACGGCTTTGATGCAAAGCTAAAAGGCAAAGCTGGGGAAGAGCGTTATCAAGCTGGCTATGCACAACACTTGCGTGATGCTTTGCCAAATGCAACGTTTGTGGCGTTTACTGGCACTCCCGTTAGTAGCGAAGACCGTGACACTCGCGCTGTGTTTGGTGACTACATACACATTTACGACATGCAGCAAGCCAAGGAAGATGGAGCTACTGTTGCCATTTACTACGAATCACGACTTGCTAAGTTAAAGCTCAACGAGCAGCAGATGCCCACGATTGACGCTGAAGTGGACGAACTAGCTGAAGACGAAGAGGACAGCGCACAGGCAAAACTCAAAAGCCGTTGGGCTGCGCTAGAGCGTGTTGTTGGTGCAGAACCTCGTGTTGCACAAGTGGCAGCTGACTTGGTCGCACACTTTGAAGAGCGCAATAAAGCAATGACAGGTAAAGCAATGGTTGTGGCAATGAGCCGTGACATTTGCGTTCACTTGTATAACGAAATCGTGAAATTGCGTCCCGATTGGCACGACGAAGACCCTGAAAAAGGCGCAATCAAAATAGTGATGACTGGCTCAGCTAGCGACAAGGCTTTGCTGCGTCCGCACATCTACGATGGCAAAACCAAAAAGCGTCTTGAGAAACGGTTCAAAGACCCAAGCGACGAATTGAAGCTAGTCATCGTCCGCGATATGTGGCTAACTGGTTTTGATGCTCCCTGCGTGCATACCCTGTATGTGGATAAGCCAATGAAGGGGCACAACCTGATGCAAGCCATTGCACGGGTTAATCGTGTGTTCAAAGACAAGCAAGGTGGCTTGGTTGTGGACTACATCGGTATCGGCAACGAGCTAAAAGCCGCGATGAAAGAATACACGAACAGCAACGGACGAGGCAGAACAACTGTTGATGCTCACGAAGCCTACAGCGTACTAGCAGAGAAGCTTGACGTATTGCGTGGGATGCTGCACGGCTTTGACTACAGCAACTTTATGTCTGCTGGGCACAAAACACTAGCTGGTGCTGCTAACCACGTGCTTGGCTTGAAGGATGGCAAGAAACGGTTTGCTGATACGGCTGTGGCACTGAGCAAGGCATTCACCTTGTGTTGCACATTGGATGATGCGAAGGCTGTGCGTGAAGAGGTGGCGTTTATGCAGGGCATCAAAGTCCTGCTGACTAAGCGTGACATAACCAAGCAGCGCAAGACGGACGAACAGCGTGACTTGGCAATACGGCAAATCATCAGCTCAGCCGTAGTCTCGGACAGCGTGGTTGATATTTTTGATGCTGTGGGCTTGGATAAGCCAAACATTGGACTGCTGGATGATGAGTTTTTGGCACAAGTCAAGAACCTGCCTGAACGCAACCTAGCTGTTGAACTGCTTGAACGCTTGCTGCAAGGCGAAATTAAGAGCCGCTTTAGCAGCAATGTGGTGCAGGAGAAAAAATTTAGCGACTTGCTGACTAATGTGATTCAGCGTTACCAAAATCGTGCCATCGAGACCGCGCAGGTGATGGAAGAGCTGATCGAAATGGCTAAGAAATTCCGCGAAGCAAGTGGTCGCGGCGAACAACTTGGGCTGACTGATGACGAGGTGAAGTTTTACGATGCACTGGCGAACAACGAATCAGCTGTGCGTATGCTTGATGACGAAATCCTCAAGAAGATTGCACACGAGCTGACAGAGAACCTGCGCCAAAACATCAAGGTTGATTGGGCTGAACGTGAAAGCGTCCGTGCCAACCTGCGCTTAATGGTTAAACGCATCTTACGCAAATACAAGTACCCACCCGACCAGCAAGATGGTGCTGTGGAGTTGGTGTTGCAACAGGTGCAAGCACTCGGTGACGAATGGGCTGATGCAGCCTGATTTTTATTACTTGAAGTAACAAACAAGGGGTTAATGTGGCTACTGCAAAATTCAAAATGCCAACTGACAAACAGATATGGGCCGAGGTAGATGAGCATTTGGCTAGATTCCCCGAGGCCTTCAAGAAAGTAAAGCGCATACCTGACCGCAATGACTTATTCGCGGAAAAGAAGGCTTGGCATTTAGACACGCCAAGACGAAGTAAGGCGCAAGCTGAAGCCCTCGTAGATGCCTCGAAAGCAGCTGAAGTTCAAAAGAAAAAACTTGCCGATGCCGATGCTGCGTACCTTGCAATAAGAAGAGCGCAGGGCAAACCCATCATCACGATCAAAAAATTTAAAGCTGACCTGCCAAACGTTAATGAGGGAAAACTCAAAGGGTTGTCACAGCAAAAACTGCACGAAGCTTATGAGTGGGGTTTTTTTATTTTCACTGCAAAGGCAATTCAAGAGCGTGTTGAACGTATCCAAACTGCCTCCAGAGAACAAACCTACAAATGCCTCGCCAAGACATATGGCCTGTATCGGCATATTGTTAAATCCGAGGTGGCTGACACAACCTTTGACGAAATTAGGGCAATGCTTTGGAATGACTACAAGATTAAAACTCATCACGACATTCCTCGCTCATCTCTCTTGCTGAAACTGGTGTTTGAAGATGCATTGGAAAAAACCATCCACCTCTATACCCGTAGCTTCCAGCTTGCCGATGGGTATGACGTTGAGGAAGATGGTTTTATGGACTTCATCAAGCAAATTGGAGGGATGGAAAAAATCCGCAAAGCCTATGCCACGGTCATTGCTGCTGATGCTGGGACTTTGATACCTGCGTATGAGCGTGATGCTGAGTACTCAGCGTCATTGAATGAGCTGATGACTAAAGACCCGCTAACAGTTGTGCAGCTATCTGGTGGCGAGGCCGCAGCTTTCCAAAATGACTTGTTTGGGCGCTACTGCCTTGTATTGGCGCATAGAGACCCAATGAACCAACTTGAGTTGTATGGGCAATGGCCAGCAAGCAAGGGTATTGAAGCTGAAATTATCAAACGCATTTCCGAGGTTCAAAGAGCTAAGGGCGCACCTAGTTGGGTAAAACATAAAGCCAAAGCAAGTGCCCACAGTGCTGAACGGTTGAGAGAAAAACTCATCACTAAAGAAGAGAAGCGCCAAGAAAAAGAGGCAAAGGCAGCAAAGAAAGCCGAGGCGTTGGCTAAGAAGAATGCAGCCGCAGAAAAGCGTTTCTCCAAGCAACGTGCCGCTCAAAGCACCGCGAAAACCTCAAAGCCTAAGCCAGCTGCCAAGACCAAAGTAGTGACAAAGACTAAGCCAGCCACAAAACCCAAAGCAGTGACTAAGAAAAAATAAAGGGCGGGGCAATGGCAGATTTTTACCCGCAAACACTGGTGGACTATGCGCAAATAGTCGGGGCCTTGGCAACTTCCGCTGCTGTCATCGTTAGCCTATACATTGCCAACAAAAAGCCCAAGCCCGAACTAGACGTAAATTGTGATGTGCGCCATATCGTTTGGCAGCATCAACGCCCAAGTGATAGGCCTAAGTATTTGGTCATTTCCGCTGTAAACACGGGCAACACGGATGCAATAGTTACTGGCGTGGGTTGGAAGTTGCAGAGCTTATTTGGCAAAAAACGTTGGGCGCATCAAGACGTAAGTGTTGGCGACCACATTGTTCGCAATCCCGTTTTGCCATTCAAAGTCGCTCACGGTGAAACTGTGCAGTTCTTTCTGCCACTGCAAGGGCAATACAACTGGACTGAGAATCTTGAGGGCAATGGGATGTTTGTTGAGCGCATCACTTCGCGTGGCGCTTTTAATAATTTACGTGCCGTGGTCTTCACAAGTGTTGGTGACCCAGTTATGTGTAAGCCCACAAAATCTACGCTGGATATGATGTGGGAACACCAGCAGGTGTGTTTGCAGGCGCAAGCGCAGGAGTGAATCAGCTAGAGTAAATCACAGTCCCTCGACTGTTTACTACTCTCACCATCACTGCGCCACGAAGCTTCTTGTGTAGTGCGCTGCTTATGGCTTCTACTTCTCTGCCATAACTGCCTACAGTTGACCACGATTCGTATGCGTTTTTCGATTTGTATTGTGCTTTGTACATAGTGTCTCCTGTATGTTTCACATTGTTTCGTCTGTGTGTCTTTTTTGTTTTTGTTTCACACATAGACAAGAACTATGGGCTACTCACATAGCCCACAGCATCTTCTTCCCAACGTAACATCAGTCTGCGTTGAGGGCGGCGTGTGGTATCCAGCAGTTTTCAGCATCCCAAATCCCATCTGTCTCCCACGCCTTGTTCCGTGCCTGTTGTGCCTCTTTTAGTGCGTAGCCTACCCACTGCTTGCTTGGTGTTGCTGTGTAGTTGTATGTCTTTACGTTTTTGGATTGACCAGCCATCGTGTGCCAAGCGTGTGTGAACAGTACTTGCACATCTTCGGCTGTTAGTTGGGGTGGTAAGTTGCCTAGAGTGATGTTGAAGTGGATTGTTTGCGCCTTGTCCGTTGTTTCCTTCGCGCCTTCAAGAGTTACAAATGTGAGTGGCCTGTATAGCTCTGGATGCCTAGTTGGTTTGTTTTTTGCAGTTGGGTACAAGAGTTTGTTAAAGCAGTTCATCGCATAACGCAGCTCTTTTTTTGCCTGCGCTGCCAAAAGTTTTATGCGTGCCTCGGGATTTTTGATTTTTTTGTTTTTGGGGTTTATGTAAGGACGGAAGTGGGTATGTGCAACGATAACGTGAGTGAAGTGTTTTTCGTATTGGCCTATGTAGTCTTGAATGTCTTGCGCTGTGTAGTTCATAAAACTATTTAGCCGCACTGATATGGAAACCAATTTAATGTGGCGTAGACCAGTTCAGCACCAATCTTTTCGGTTGTCCGTGCTGTGTCCTGAAACTAAATTTGTGTTGCCCTGTTAAACACGAAAGGAAAACACAATGGCAACACTAGCTTCACTCAAACTTGTCACTGCAAAAAAACCAAGCAATCAAGCCCCAATCGTCCAACGCCGTAACAAGCTATGCGCAAAGATTTTTGAGCAGCTTGCATTGGCGAAGGCGCAAAACGCTGGCGAAACATATTCACCCACTCGCACCAAGACAGTCACGAACACGGACGGCGAACGAGTGCAAGTCTCTGTGCCAAAACGTATCAAGCCTTGGTGGTTTGTTGGTGAGAATGGCAAGGTTTGTATTTCAATCCGCTATGGCGCAAAAGTAATTGCCATTACGCCAAAAGCAAACGCAATCGAGGTCAATAGTCCAGCTGCATTGATTGAAGCGTTGGAAACTGTTGGAACAGCTGTGCAAGCAGGGGAGTTGGACAGTCAAATCGAAGCTGTGTCGGGACAAATCCGCAGTGCATTCAATAAGTGATTGGCTGTGTGCTGGTTTGCTTCAAGCGCCAGCACACCCACTAAATACTGTGGGAGGCATAACTATGCGTATATGTGAAATCGTTGATGGTGCAAGCCAGCAAGTCAACTTGTTAAAGCAGCAAGCAAAGACTGCGCAAAAGCGGGCTAAGGAGGCAGCACTGCGTTTGAAGATGCGCAACGCACAGCAATCACTTGCCAAGCTGGCTGTTAAGTAATGAGTCCCGCCAAAGTGGCGGGTTTCAGGTTGTCCATTTCGGAGGCTGAAAACATACTTTAGTCACACACAAGAGAGGACTAAAGATGGCAAGCAATAAATAGCTTCAAGCGTTGGTAGAGCAGCAAGTGCGGGGAATAGCAAAAGAGCGTTTGCAATCCGCAATCAATTCACTGCAACGTGCTATGTACGAGTTGGAGGTCTATGCCGATAAGTT
>JACCDY011420339.1_pt1 | contig 14534 bp, 18 predicted proteins | sample 7446391 | NCBI WGS metagenome assembly JACCDY01 (sample SAMN15323451, study PRJNA562643) | freshwater metagenome | isolation source: river surface water | place: USA:Blue River Watershed | collected 2017-08-18 | reverse complement strand
TTACTATGCTTGTGAACTTGTGATTTTGGATGGTTAAAATATAGTCTAGTGCTGGTCGGTTTTGTCTGTGGGCAAATTCATAGAGCTCGGGACTTATAGATTTTGATATATATTAAACTGAGGGAGTTGTTAAATGTTCGGGAACAAATTCTAGTGCTCGTTGGTTTTGTCTACATGCAATTTCACAGAGCTCGGCGGTTCGCAAATGTTTGGGAACGTGTTCTAGCATCCATCCATCTTGTCTACATGCAATTTCACAGAGCTCGGCGGTTATTAAATAGTCAGGGACATATCCAAGCATATATCCATCCGTTCTACATGCAATTTCACAGAGCTCGGCGGTTTTTAAATGTTCAAAAACATATCGTAATGCTTGTCCATTGTTTATACAGGCAATTTCACAGAGCTCGGGCGTTTGTAAATGATTAGGAACGTATTCTAACATACATCCATCTGTTCTACAGGCAATTTCACAGAGCTCGGGCGTTCGTAAATGATTAGGAACGTGTTCTAGCATCCATCCATCTGTTCTACAGGCAATTTCACAGAGCTCGGCGGTTCGCAAATGTTCGGGAACGTATTCCAATGCTCGTCCTGTTTTACTAACGATACAATTCCAATATGCCCAATTTTTAAAACTTATAATTTCATCAAGTATAAATTTATTAACATAACATTTAGTGTTGTCCATTGTTGTGTTATCGAGTATCCTGATAACGCCAAATGTATTAATTAAATTGCCCTGATATGTGCTTTGATGAAAAGGAATATATAATTTTTTAAACGTATAAAACCGCCGCCTGGTCGTAATGATATTTAGTCCGAGTCGATAATCATCTTTACTATCGTCAAAAACGATATAGTACTTAGTATCTTTGGACATTTTGTATATAAGTAAAAAAGAAAATTCAATATTCATTTTCTTAAGTAGTGTAAATTAGTCTGGGGTTTTATCTACCTAAGGACCGAAGGTCCGCATGAGGCAATGGTGTAGATATAGTCCGCAACTACTCGAAGTAGCATATGTAGATTTTACTTTTTAGGTAAAACAAACCCTGGCTGTTGCTTTAGCCATTCGATTACATTAAGATGATTTGTTTTAACAGCTAATGCATATGTATCCGCATTCCAAGCTAGATTGTTATCTAACGCCCATTGTAGAATATCTATATAATTATGTCGCATTGCACAATGTAAAACATTATCATCTGTTAAATTTACACTGTATAGCCATTTTAGAATATGAAAATGACCATTCGTAGACGCAAAGAAACATGCTAATGAATCCCATCCATATTTATTATAATAGATATATTGTAGTAATTCTAGATGTCCATTTGCTACAACGTTATTGGTAATCCAATATTTCCACTTAAGTCCATCAGAAACAGCTTTCTTAAACTCTAAAACTTCACCACTTAATGCGATAGATTCGCACAATGCATCGTTTTCTACGTCTGTAAGACTCATTTTTTTAGGTTATGAAAAAATTCAAATTTTTATAAAAAATTAAAATCTAACAGATACACCCAGTCGTACCTTCTTCCTCTTCGTAAAACTTGGGAAACCTATATTTGCATGGTTGGAATGCGATAATTGACGACATTACTATATATGTAAATGTAAATCCAAATATCATTCTACCGCCATTTTTGAAGTAACATATAAACCCGTGATTAACATCACTCCATATATCTACCTCATAGGACGATAAAGTATTATACACATGCATCATATACATCGATAAGCAGAAAGGCACGTAAATTACCATAAAACTTGTACACATAAATCCTGAAGTTATAGTACTTTGTTTTTCTGTATGATAATATGCAGTTGCAGTTGCGATTAATACCATTATCGCCGGAAAAACAATAGGTGTAAAAATGCACGTAGTTATACGAATTGCTAACATGATTCCCCCGGGAAGTTCATTAATCGAAATGCTAGTCGTATTATTACAACCTATACTGTTGGTGTTGTTAAAATCATTATTCAAATCATTATTCAAATCATTATTCAACTCAACCCGAGTATTACCATGCCTTACCAGTAGTCCAATTGACCAAATTGTCATTGCCAATTCGAGAAAGGCAACCATGGAAATATAACAGTAGAAAATCACAAACATTATTTGTTTGGATATTATTTGTCCGGACATGTTGAAAATCAAAGTACTATACGCGATAATATTCAATTTTTTCTTGTTATATACATTAAGAAAAAATTGAATATCGTATAGGTTTGAACAAAAGATCAAAGAATGTCCAGCACTCCAAGCAATGTAAGTAAATTGTCCTCCAAAAGAGGACACCCGCACTGGTGCAATTGGAAATATGGGGTCAACACTGATTTTAGGACCATTCCTAATAACCATCCATTTATCAATACTAAACAGATAAAACATTTATTTGTTGGGAATTACCGTCCAGATGTGTCAGCCATGACATATATTACACTCGATAACTACAACATTCTTTACAAAAAGTTTAAGTTTGATAAATTAAGGGAGGATGTAAGAAAGGCAAATGTTGAGGCGACGCAATCAGTCACTGAAGATAAAAATTCTAATGATAGTGATGACGACGATAGGTCCCGTAAATCTGAGATGTCCCGTAAATCTGAGATGTCCCGTAAATCTGAGATGTCCCGTAAATCTGAGATGTCCCGTAAATCTGAGATGTCCCGTAAATCTCGAGCGTCGGCGATTCAACGAAAGAATCACTCAACCCCGTTAAAACAGCATGAGAAATACGAGCAAATTACTTATAATGAAGCTCCGTCTAGTAATGCGATGACTCTGTACAAACAGCCCATGCCATCAAGGCATTCAAATGATCCTACTAGTACTGGGGATAATATTAAACATAAGTATATCTGTGTCAATACAGATCCTTTCTCTCGTATGCGCGTAATCGAGCGTGATGCGAACGGTAATGAGAAGCATGTCGAATTTACGGGCGACATCACCGAGTGTACACGTAGAAATGCGGATGGGTCTTCGATTACTTTCAAAGCATCTACCCATCGCCATTAATTTATTTTCTTTTTTAAAAAAACAGGTCTAAATACAAATTTTACTTCTGTATATTTTTTGCCAATCTGCTTTCCATGGCAATTACATTTGGATGAATGTAAACAGTCGCGTCGGACCAGTCCCACTTCGAACACGCCTTCCTATCACCCTCCCAGCAGTCTTGTAGTTCTTGATGATATTTAGTCTCTTCCTCAATGTAAAAGCTCGTGCTCGCAACATCTTCGGCAATACCACATAGCAAATTAAGGGCGCCGGTGAACACCTGACAGTACTCTTCGGGCGCATCCTCTCCCCTGTCAAACTCAGCCTGCGAATCTATAAGCTCATTGACAATCTTTCTTGTCATATACAGGTGGTAATCAAGAGATCCATTGCTAGGAATAGCAACACACCGCATCACAAACTTTAGAATTCTAGGGCATACTTCTGGTAGTTCATCATCAGAACATTGGGGGAGAATGATCTCCTTAGCTTCGGGGATTTTCAACTTAGACAGATTCATCTTGTCATCATCAGTTAATGGGACAATTACGTTGTTGATTTTCCTTCCAAAAACACCATCTCTGTTATTGCAATATACATATAGCTCAGGAGTGTTTGAGATGTAAATGTTGTCAGAGATATTATCCTCGTTCCTGAATCTAACATCCGAAAACACAATTGTGGTCATCTTTATAAGATATTTATAAGATATTTAAAATGTTTTCAATTTTGAAAAATTGAAAACAGTACTAAAATACAATACTACAACATACAATGTTTTCAAAACTAAAAGCTCTCGTTGACTATGCAAATAATCATTCAGCAATCGCAAAAAAAAGAAAAATACAATTACAAAATGAAGCTTACATCGATGCCAAATTACAACAATGTCCAAAGCAATTACAACTTGATTATCTGTATGCGATGCGTATATTAAATCGTACGCATGGGGTTAAAGGATACTCGCTGGATATTGCTAATATCCCAGAACATATCGTTACATCTTTCGAAGAAATTGACAAAATCCAAGCTATTATGTTACAAAAAAAATGTATTTGCTTGAATGCACAGGAGGCTCTTAAGCAAGTAAATTACTCAGCACCCTCGTCATCCTCAGCGTCCGAATAGGCATCAGCCTCATCGTCGGAGCCAAGGTAGTCCTCAGCATTAGGGCGCCTGATATCCTCCATGTCCACGGTGTCCATACCATACATCATTGTTTCCTGTTGTTGCTTTTCTTGAAGCTGCAGAAAATCGAGATTGTGAATTTGTAAGTTTTACTTACTTTAAGTTTTACCACAATCTCGATATAATGATACTAAGCACCTAAAAATTCAATTTTTTTATATAAAAAAAATAACAAAAGAATAACAGAGGGTTTGTAAGCGTAGCGAATGGGATTTCCTTTTCAGGGCATCAGATATCCAGGGAAACGCGGGAATGCAACGACATCGCGAATAGATTGCTTATCCAGTAGCCAACAAAGCATCCGACCTAGTCCTAACCCCATACCGGAAGTCTGGCAGAATCCGGACCTACGCAGTTCAAGGTAGTCAGTGTAATCAGCTGGCTTTAACCCAGCGGATAGAAGCCGTTCTGTTAGACGATCAAACGATGCCTCCCTCACACCACTACCAATGATTTCACCGACTCCCGGGACTTCGACATCGCAACCAAGAACATATGACTCATCGGTAGGATCCAGCCCCATGTAGAACGACTTAAATTCACGCGGGAACTTAACAAGAAACACAATCTTATCAAGAGTATCAATGAGCTTCCGCTCCTGAGCCTCTGGGATGTCGTCGCGATCACCGAATGGCTTACCATCCGGACCATCAATGGACAGTTCCCGACACTTCTCAATAGCATCGCGGTGAGTAAGAATAACAATATCCTTAGTCTTTTCAAGAAGTCCAACGACATGTTCATACTTTCCGAGCTTCTTCAGACTCTTTTCGCCGAGCTTGATAAACTCACCGACGACCGATTGCAACATCGAACGAAGCTTCTCTAGATGATCAGTGAAATCGCGAATTCCACCCCATTCAGCCTCAACATGGGTGAATTCGGTGAGATGCCGACGCGTATGAGAATGTTCAGCTCGGTATGATGGCGCAATGCAGAAGCAATCGCCCAGACCTGGCACCAGATACTCAAGCGCAAACTGCGATGATTGAGTAAGATACGCCGGCATCGGCTCTGTAGATGACTTACCCGGATGATCCAGCTTGAAAAGAGTAGCACCGCCCTCACATTCGACACCGGTAAAGCTAGGCGGTAGAACTTCCACACACTTGCTCTCTACGAAGAACTTCCGGAAAGCCTGGCAAAGTACATCGCTCAAACGAAGAATCTCAGTAAACTCTACATCCCTAAAGTAGTACAGTCGACGGTCCAGCCGAATCTCTGCAGATGCCGCGGGTGGGCAAATACTAACGGTGTCAGGATCACCCTTAGACAGAATCTGCACCTTAGCTTCAGTAATCTCAAAAGTCTGGGAACTATAAACTCCAGGCGGCAGATCAGACTTCTTGCCGACGACAGAAACAAATGAACCAATCGTCAGTTCCTTAACTTCATCGGTTCTGCAGACAACTTGCACTTGCGAATCGCCATACCCAACTTCGGCGAACGTAAACTTTTTGCCGGTACGCATCGTCTTCACTAGTCCGAGGACCTCGAGCTTGGAGTCATCACCAATGGTCTTAAACATTTTTTCTTTTGTGGTTTTTTGATAAGTTTTTTATAATTGTAGCGTATACGTAAATCTATTAAAATCGATAGGATAAGCTCTTAAGTTATTAGCAAAAAATAATTCAATTTTATAATCCACAACATTAACTAGAATGTGTACTCTTCACTGCGTATATTGTCCCAACGGTAAGTACTGAACTAGCTGCTATTAATACACTTGCTGCTAAAGCCACCATCTGATGGTCTAAAATAAATTGAGCAACTTTATCATGCCCGGTTAGCATACCCCATAATAACAAGGCTAATACAACTAAAGTAAGTACCGCTAGTGTAGTAGTAATACTTTCGGTCATATACAAACCACCGGCTAAAACAACACCAGTTCCTATGAAAAGGGCATAATCAATCGTATCTAATTTTTTATCAACATCAACAGTATTCGACATTTTTACAAAACAAATATATTATATCGGCGAATTTTAATTTTGATTTATTATTTTGAATATACACCAATTTATAAAATACACCCTTAAAATAAAAATGTCAAGCCCACCACCTAACAATTATATCAAACTATACGTCGCTGGCAAATGGAATGACAAGGAATTCATTAACACGCAAATTGAGTATTTGGAAAGCCTAGGCTACACAATTACACACAATTGGACAAAAGTAGAAACTAGCGACAAACATACTAAGGATGAACTTGCCGGATACGCCAAAGGTGATGTAGACGGCGTTATGCAAGCTGATTTTCTACTGACAATTATCACTGACGTAGAATATCCATATCGCGGTTGTTGCACCGAACTAGGCGTCGCGCTTGGAAATTACAAAAAAGTATTTGTTCTTAATCTAACCGGCACACCCATAACCGGGTATCATAGCAATATCTTCGCCGAACACAAACTAGTAAGCCACTTTACTACAATGCAATCTTTACTATTAGCGATGAACAGCGATTGCCCTACTTGCTTTGATGCTCTTGGCGAATATTCAAACTGTACTAGCTGCGGCGACAAAATTTGTAGAACGTGTGTATTAACTGCTGAATACCCATTAGAGGAATGGCTTGACGTATCAAACAAATGCACTACTTGCAAAAAGCTACTATGTAAAGAATGCGTATACGTATGTTATGATTGCGCTAATGAAGGAGATACTTTCGATGTATTTTGTGAAACCTGCAGACCTAATAGTATTGAATACCTTGATTGTAAATATCATACGTGGTCAACATGCTCAAAACATGAACAACTTCATACACCTATTAACTCACCTAATAACTGCGGCGCATGCTTTGCCAATCGCAATTATCACGAAAGGCACTCATGATTCTTAATTTTATACCTTTTTAACTACGTTTCAAAAAATTGAATTTATTCTCTCTTAATTGGTAAGAGGGTGAAAATTTATAAGTTTCTATGTTGAATGGTTCCTTAAGTTACGGAAATTGTATTCTTAATAAATACGGAAATTGTACTTGCAAATAAGCGACACCATCCATTCAAACGAATAATATATTCCTCTCTTATCTTTTTTGTTATTTTTTTTTTAAAAAGCTACACTGAATCAACCCGTATAAGCTTAACAGGCTGCCCCTCAACAGCTTCCATCGTTAGGTCTCCATCTAACATGTGAAATTTAAGATGTGCCAAACCAGCCGCTAAATTCGAATGATCTTTCAAATACCATCCTACAAAACAAAACTTATCAGTAAACGAATAAACGGAAGGTCTATCTTGATCGAGCAGCTTACCTGGTGTAAACTTAAATGTTTCGAAATTCACAGGTCCCGACAGTTTCTTGGCATCTGCTTCGGATATAAAGTCTTTATGTGAAACATACAAAACTTTATGCATCGAACCGTCAACGCCGGACACATCAGTAATAATCACGGCATTGCTCATACCTCCATCTAATTTATATGCACCATTGACATTATATCTCCGCCAAAACCACACAGCAGCTAAAACTACCAAAACACCAAGTACGACTGTTAACCAAATTTCCATACTTATATATACCTATAGAAACTAAAAATATAAAATGTCGGATGTAAACCTAGATCTAAATTTAGACGGACACATAGATTTAACTTTCAAAATTCTTATATTGGGCGATAGTGGAGTCGGTAAATCAACACTTCTACAACAATATATAGATGAATGCTTTGAACCAAATTACATTTCTACCGTAGGCGTAGATTATTACTGTAAAACTATTAAAGTACAAGGGAAAAAAGTAAAACTTGCATTATGGGACACAGCCGGGCAAGAGAGATTTAAAGCGATTACACAATCGTATTTACGTAGTGTGCATGGCATTATTTTGATATACGACATTTCTAATGTAGAATCATTCAATCACGTTAGAAACTGGTATGCACTAGTTCCCGAAAATACAAGATGCTTCTTAATTGGGAACAAAAGTGACTTAATTATGTCCAGACGAATCACATATGAGCAGGGGACGAACCTAGCTAAAGAATTAAACTGCTTATTCTTTGAAACAAGTGCGAAATATTACCACAACATAGCAGATACGTTTCTACATATGGCTAATGACCTAACGACTAATATTTTACATACTCCGCAACATACATTAAATAATACTTCTATAAACTTACGCGACAATGACATATCTGATGATTCTACTAGCCAAAAAATGATAAATTTAAAAAAGTGCTGTACATTATTATAGTATATCATCGTAGTACATTATTATAGATTTTTATGTTCTTTGTAAGCTATACATCCTACTTTATAACAATACTTCATACGCTATTCAGCCCCTAAAGGGCTGCCGCCGACCCTGTAGTTTACATGTACACATACCTATCTTATAACTATCAGCTCATATCGCGATCCATCAACTTTCTAATACTTTATCCATAACTATACGTATCTACGTTCTACGCAATCGCCCCAGCCGAAGGCAGACTTGCCATTTATAATTAGCCGGTTAAATCCAATGAAAAAAGCCGGAAAAAAAGAAAGGATGTTTCTATTCACTACAATTCGCTATGCTATTCACTACAATTCGCTATGCTTTCAAACCTTGTTGCAAAAAAATAACAAAAAACATAGAGAATACCAACAGCAGGATTCGAACCTGCGAAGCGATATGCATACCCTCTTAAGGGGTACCCCTTTAACCACTCGGGAATGTTGGCATAAATATAGTATTATTTGTTTATATTAAAATGCAAAAATTTAAAATACCGCATCATTCAGAATCTGTCTAAGATTTCTAGTTACTAGAGTACTGGTATGCGTTACAAGGCTAGGATCTGCAGCACACTCATTATGCATATAATTAAGTATGTTATCACGATCTAGTAGAACCCAGGAGATCTTTGAGTAGGTTCCGTCGATACTTTTACACTCCAGCTGCATATTTACATTACAAATATAAATATGCATGATTACACCATAACCCGCTACAGGCATTAAGCATGTGTAATAGCTAATAGGTAGCTTTAGTCCGAGCTCCTCATAAAGCTCGCCAACTGCATTCTCATATACAGACTTATCAGCTGAGCACAGACCGCTCGCGCCCATATCAAAGATCCAATTTATACGACGGTTTTCTGATCTAGTGCCGATGGTGGTATAAATGACGCCGTCTATGTCACAAATCGGTACTACAATCACAGCCTCGAAGATGATACCCAGATATCTCCCACCGAATAGATCACTAAGTAAAGACTCGTAAGCTCTAGAGAACGTAAATCGAGTCGGGTAGTACCACTTACCGCAGAAGAAAACGAGTCTAAGACGCTCGTCGCGCCGGTCCTGTGTGGTATTTGCATATAGTTCATTTGCCTTAGTATAGAGCTTATGCAGCTCAATCAGTGTAATACTAATTGCGACTACACCAATAATCTGAAGCATTTTTTTCTTTGGACGGATTAAGTGTTTATTAAGTAAAAAATAATCAAAATTCAAAATTCTCAAACAATCGTAAAATCCTCATCCATACCAAGCAGCATGTTCGTGAAAACATCGATACCAGGCTCGCCGATAGATGAACCAAACGGGCAGTGGTGGCAACCATCGAAGCAGGTCAAGTACTTCTTGTGGACCCGGTGTTCGTGACGCATCGTGATCATCTCCTTCATGACCTCGACGCCGAGGTCGTAGTGATCCTCAAACGCAGCCCACTTGCCAGGGTAGTTGTTGATGATCAGCAAAACGCTAGTCCAAGTACCGTCAACGGCGGGCTTAATATGAGCACGAGGAATGAATCTGGCGTTGCGCAGCTTCACCATTTCCGCCGATGCCTTGATGCGAATAGCAATCATTTGGTACTCCTGCGAATCGCACTGCATAATTGATGCGCGCATCTCGCGGGGAAGCGGGAACCTAGGCATGGAGGACCTACTACGGTCTGCACGGAATGTAAGAGACCTAGCCATCTTTGGGAACTTGGTAGCATCGATGAACTTGGAAATGTACCTAGGGGCGTACTCAACTTCAGGATACTCGATACTAGGCTTGCCGACCGGAAGCTGAACAAGCAGGGCGTTCTCACGTTTAAGACGCTCCTCAAGCTTAGCAAAGCCAGCGATGACCTTGTCGATTTCCACTTCGGCAGACCTAGTGCCCTCGACCTCTGCGACATCCTCTTTAGTAGATTTAGTATCCCGATCAACATTGCCGACTGTCGGAAAGTCATCTAGAGTGAGCTCCTTGCCGGTCTTAGTCTCAACGATTGGCTCTTCAACAAGAATCTTCTTCGGGGCGGTAGCGGCGACTTGGGCGTAGGTGCGGCTCATTTTCTTTTTTTTTGGGGGGGGGGGGTGTAAAGAATATATTCAAAAGCAGAAGCCTAAGATAGTATTGTTATTAACCGGCAAAATAATCAATTTTTTTACAAAAAAAGAAAGGATAATCCTTTCAAACCTTGATGCAAATAACAAAAAACATAGAGAATACCAACAGCAGGATTCGAACCTACGTAGCGATATGCACGCCCTCTTGAGGGGCGCCCCTTTAACCACTCGGGAATGTTGGCACAAATATATTGTTATTTGTTTATAGTATATTTTACAGATTATACTTAACGATTAATAGAAGGTATATATGTATGGATGGATAGACGCCAATGCGCCTTTATTAATTGGTGTTATTATTGTCATCGCAATTGTTAGTATTATTCTAATATACATATATATCGACGACTATCCGACTGTTGCTAAAAAATATAATCATGTATTTATAACTTTTCCAGAATCCAGCTTCGATTTGTGGAGTTTATCACATCTAGTTCTGTATTTTATATTGGGGCTTATCGCTCCGAACTATTATATAACAGCATTAGTTGCCGGTATTGGATGGGAAAAAGTAGAAGCTGGTTTGAAAGGTTATGACGCAAATTATTGGTATCATAAATGGGATGACCTGTTAGTTAATTTAGTAGGTTATATATTCGGATCTGCATATCGCAATACATATTATCCAATTGCAATGTAGTATATTTTTACTTAGATATCTAAGTAAAAAACAAAGAAAAACAAAAAACTATATAATATACCATACGGGGATCGAACCCGTGACCCTCTGTTAATAAGACAGATGCTCTACCGCTGAGCTAATGGTACACTTAGTAAATAAAAATTCAATTTTTATTTTCAAGAAAATACATAGACTCAAACCAGTTAGCATGCTGCGGCATAGCAACAGGGTTTTTGTTCATCAATGACGATACTATACACCTTCTTCTACAATCTTATTTTGTCATCTTGCGATGCCATTCTAGTTTATATCTATGAATTTATTCATTTTTACTGCCATCACGTAAATCTATTAAAAATAAACTCCACAAAAAAGTATAAACTCCACAAAAAATTACAAAAAAGTATAAACTCTACCAAAAATTACAAAAAAGTATAAACTCCACAAAAAAGTATAAACTCCACAAAAAAGTATAAAATGCACCGTATGGGGATCGAACCCATGACCCTCTGTTAATAAGACAGATGCTCTACCACTGAGCTAATGGTGCATAAATATATTGTTATTTGTTTATATTAAATTTCATTTTCTATAAAATCTCAACTCCTGAAACCATGTTCTTCTTTTGGATGTAGTCTTGATCTACATCATTGTACGCAATCGGCAGAAACGATGTGTTAGATAGTACAAGTTTACTACGGCTATGTACAATACTACGATAGATTAAATATGTGCATAGTCCGCCATTAACCATATACTGTACTACTGACTGATAACCATCATAATAATCACGGAAGATGACGATACCACTAATTATCATGTTAAGTGTGTAGTTAGTACCCGCAAATACGGCACACCAGAACATAGTTCTATTATACCAAGCAACTCCGGATTCAATCTCCGGATTTTGTGTAAATACATTAGTACAGTTTGTTTTAGGGAGTTTCGCATTTTCATCCAGATGATAAATAAGATACTTCTCCCTGTTATAGATAACTAGATACATAAGTAATAGAAATCCTAAAGTGATAAAATTAAAAATAACAGCTACTAAATTGATGTCAGTTAGATTCTCGAAGTTCTCCTTGATAGTACAAGTGCTACCATCGCAATTTTGCGGAACAAAGATAACTAGTAAACTAGATACTATAATCCTTGATAGTTCTATCATAATATCAAATAGTGCCCACCATAGATCTGAGGCATTCAGATCCTTCTTCTTAATGCCATATAGCTGGTTCCATTCGTTTTCCATTTTTATTAGTAACAAAGCAACGCGTCCGAGATACTAATAAAAAATAAATCAAATTTTCTTCTACATACCAAATTCAAGGATCTGCTTAGGAAGTTCCGCGAGCGTAGCAGCTTGCAGCGTAGGACCGTCGGGGCAATCCCTTAGCGGTACAAACTGTACGATATCGCGCTTTGCCGACCGACCAGACCTGTCCTTAAGCGGTGGCTTACCATCGTTGTCCAGACGGTTCATCGCTCCAAACTCAGCCGGACCAACCCCAACGATGATAAGGCTCATCGGTTTGTAGCTAGCGTTCACAATAGCCTCGATAGTTGCATCCATATCATTGATCGCACCATCCGTAAAGATAACCAGTACCGTATAAGTCTGCGCAACGGATCCAGCCTTAGCCGCAACCGCATTAATAATAGGCGCGAAACATGTAGGTCCGGACAGCTGGAAGCCGTTAGAGTGAATAATATTCTCATAAGTCATCACTACACCATCGGCATACTTAGCATCAGACGTAAACAGCTTAGCATGGTCGACAGTACGCCCATCATAAGACATACCGAATCCGTACACGTCGTAAGATCCATCGGAATCGTATTGATCAATGATCGGAATTACAGCCGACGTTGCATCACGGTACTGATTCCGACCCTGCAGATAGTGAAGCGAATGGGGCTGTTTAGGATCTCCGTTAGATCCGGTAAAATCAAATGCAACGACCGCCGAAATGTTCAGCCCGTTGTTCAGCTGACTGATGATCGACTCCTTAATCTCCTCTTCGTTTTGAGTACAGACGATATCAATGAATGTAAGATTGCCCTTAAGTTTACCCTTATGGTCTAGAACCTGAACGGAAGCACCAGCTGGAAGCGAATTAAGTTGTTGTTCAGTCATAGAAACAGTACCGATGTCGTCACCGTCATGGTTATGTGCGAACTTCCATGTAGTCTTAGCCGCATGCATACCTGGAAGAGTAAAGCTAGGGTACTCAGACAGCTTACCGTTACCCTTACGAGACTCATAAATAGCCTGCCCATTCTGATTGATCACCTGGAAATAAGGGGTCTCGGACTTAAACATACGCATAGCAGAACTGTTAAGCGTAAAGTTGCAACGGATATCGTACGTAGTAGAAACCTTAGGCATTACGGTAGACTTGACATAGAGCATACTAGCAGCCCCCTTAACGGACACCTGGCACTGCTTCTTATCCTGAAGAGGTGCCTTGAACCAACCATTATCCTGTCCGTTAACAATACGACCCACGGTCGTAATCAGACCACCTAGGAAGTCTTGATCGCTAACGTCTAGACTGTGCTTATCGTCAATGTCGAGAACTTGCAGAAACACCCACTGTTCTTCTTCGAAGCGATAGTCGCAGGTAAGTGTCTTAGCCCAATGGGGATTCAGATTGTTCTTAATGCGTTCCGACCTAAATACTTCCTGTGTAGTAAAATTACCCTTCTCGGGCTTAAAGCCGAACCCAGGCTGTTTAGGCGAAAGCTTATAAACTACAAGCAGAGGGTCCGACTTGCTAAATGAATCCTTATCAACAAGATTCTCAGCCTTAAACTCAAGCGTAATAGGGATAGAAGTAGACATTTTTATATTGGTGCTAGTCTTTGTAAATATAAAGACTACAAATAAATTCAGTTTTTCCTTTATCCATTTCTATTGAATCAAAAAAAGAAATATACGACAAAAAGAATAAATTACCATAAAAAATATATATTGTATACAATATACCGTTTTTTGTAAATGTCTTCTGCGAAATCTCCAAGACGTAATAAGAAAGGACCTTCGACCGATAAGGCTAAGAAGATCATCGAACTCCGCGATAAGCTAATCGCCGAAGGCAAAGATGCCGAAAAAGTTGGGCTGGCATGCAAGGGCATGTACAAATGTGACACGCTAGCCGATGACAAATGTTTAGATGGCATTCTAGCTAAATTAGACGCTGTAAAGAAGGGCGGCGCGTCTCGCCGCGCTAGATCTAAGGGTCGTTCTAGATCTCGGTCGCGCTCTAGATCTAAGGGTCGCAAGTAAATATTTTACATACTTAAAAAGTTTACATATAAAATATATAATAATAAATGTCTGAGTTCGCAAGCTTCAT
>JACCDY010057315.1_pt1 | contig 14551 bp, 10 predicted proteins | sample 7446391 | NCBI WGS metagenome assembly JACCDY01 (sample SAMN15323451, study PRJNA562643) | freshwater metagenome | isolation source: river surface water | place: USA:Blue River Watershed | collected 2017-08-18 | reverse complement strand
TGCCATGTCGGGTATTCTCCCTCACCATGATCGACATTTCTCGAATTCGTGCCATTACCCTTGATCTGGATGACACCTTGTGGCCCATCTGGCCCACCATTCACCGTGCCGAGGAGGTCCTGAGCCAGTGGCTCATGCAACACGCCCCGGCCACAGCCGTTTTGTCGGGGCAGCCCGACATCAAGAAAGCCGTTAGAGAGGACATCAACGCCCGCCATGCCGACAAGGCGCACGACTTGTCTTTTCTTCGCCTCGAGGCGATTCGGGCCTTGCTGCTGCAGGCGGGCGATCCGGCGCATTTGGCCGAACCTGCTTTTGAGGTCTTTTTTGCCGAACGGCAGAGGGTTGACCTGTTCGAGGATGCCCTGCCGGCATTGGCTTTTTGGCACCAGCGCTACCCCATCGTGGCGCTGTCCAATGGCAATGCCGATGTTCACCGTGTGGGCATTGGCACTTTTTTTCATGCCAGCGTGAGCGCCAAATCACTGGGGGTCGCCAAACCTGAATTGCCCATATTTTTGGCCGGAGCCGAGGCCGCAGGCGTACAACCGCACGAGGTTTTGCACATTGGAGACGACGCGCACGCCGATGCCTGGGGTGCCTTGAGGGCTGGCATGCAAGTGGCTTGGCTCAATCGAGAAGGTCACGAATGGCGCTATGGTGACACCCGTCCCCACCTGGAGGTGCAAGACTTGCACGCTCTGTGTGGCTGTTGGCCCGAATACAACACCGAAGGAAGATAAATGACTTTGAAGATTTATGGCATTGGTGCTTCTCGCGCTGTGCGCCCTATTTGGACTGCGATCGAATTGGGCGTGCCTTTTGAGCACATTCCTACGCCTTTTCAGGGCGGTGCCACGCGCACCCCAGAATTTTTGGCGATCAACCCCAACGGCCATATTCCGGTGTTGGTCGATGAGCGCCCCGAAGGGGCCGTGACGGTTTGGGAAAGCATGGCCTGCGCCCTGTACATCGCCCGTGTGCATGGCAAGGCCGATGGTCAGTCGATTGCCCCCGCCACCGCACGCGAAGAAGCAGAAGCTTTGCGTTGGAGCTTTTGGACGGTGTCTGAGCTTGAAAAAGACGCGCTCACGGTACTCATGCACCGCATGGTCATGCCCGTGGAGCAACGCAAGCCTGAATTGGTCGACCAGGCCGAAAGCCGCCTGAAAGTGCCGTTGGCTGTATTAGAAAATCATCTGCAATCCCAACAGGCCCGAGGCGAGCACTTCCTGGCCGCCAACCGCATGACGGTGGCCGATGTGTGTGTCGCCAGTGTGGGCAGTTGGCTGCGTCCGGCGGAGGCCTTGTTGGCGCAATACCCCACGCTGTCGAAGTGGCTACACGGGTGTGCTGACAGTGCAGGCCACAAACAGGCGCGCGCCATGAAGTAAGGCCGAGGTGTGGCTGAGGTGAAGCTGTGGTGTGGTGCTGGGCGACTTAAAACCGCCCCAGCGCCTGCATCTTCCACGCCAGCCACAGTTTGCGCAGCGGGGTGAGGGCGATGCGCTGGTGCAGCACCTGAAATCCAGAGGCCTCAATTTCGCAGAGCAAGGTGCGGTAAATGCTGGCCATCATCAGGCCTGGCTTTTGGGCGCGGCGGTCGGCCGCCGGCAACAAAGCCAAGGCTTCGTCGTAGAGAGATTGGGCGCGTTCGGTCTGAAACTTCATCAAGGCCGTGAAGCCCTCTGAATAAGTGCGTTGCAGCAAGTCTTGGGCTTTCACACCAAAGCGTTGTTGTTCATCGAGCGGCAAATAAATGCGGCCGCGCATGGCGTCTTCGCCCACATCTCGGATGATGTTGGTCAACTGAAACGCCAAGCCCAATTTGTGCGCGTAAACCGTGGTCGCGTCGTCGGTTTGGCCAAAAATGCGCGCCGCCACTTCACCCACAATGCCAGCCACAAGATGGCAATACTTGGACAAGCCCGCAAAGTCCAGGTAGCGGGTTTGGTTCAGGTCCATTTGGCAGCCTTCAATGACCGCCAACAGATGCCGGCTTTCGATGCCAAAAGCTTGTGTGTGCGGCATCAGCGCGTGCATCACAGGGTGAGAGGGCTGACCTGCATAGGCCTGCTGTACTTCTTTTTGCCACCAAGCCAATTTGGTGGCGGCGACACTGGAGTCGCTGATTTCATCGACCACATCGTCGACTTCACGGCAAAAAGCATAAAAAGCCGTGATGGCGGCCCGCCGATCTGGCGGCAGAAAAAGGAAGGCGTAATAAAAGCTGCTGCCGGAGGCGGCGGCCTTTTGCTGGACATAGTCTTGCGGAGTCATGGGGTGGGATTTTCGCACCCAAAACAGCGCATCAAGCCACCGTGCGCCCAGACAATTTCACAAACAATTGGCCCAGCGTGGCTGGCGATCCCCAGCCCACGGCCAGTTGCCAAAACAGCCCCCGCAAGTCTCGGCGAGAGACTTTGATGTGTTCGGTCAGAGCCCCAGGCCCTTTTTGCCTCAGCAGGGCCAACGTTTGGGCCCCAATGAGCGCGGGCAAAGCGCTGGCCAAGCGCAGCCGCAGGGGTTTCAGGGCCATGGCATAGCGCATGCCCGCGGCCAGTTGCTTGTGGGTTTGGTCCAGCCAAGCGGTGTACAGCGGGGCCAGTTGGTGCCAGGTGTCTTCGTTGCCAGTCTGTGCCGCTTGCGCCAGCATTTCAGGTGTCAGCCCTGCAGCGTTCAGTGTTTCGCGTGGCCAATAACAGCGGCCACCCGCCAAATCTTCTTTGCTGTCACGCAAGATGTTCAGGCGCTGCAAGCCCATGCCGTATTGACGACCTAAATCCATCATCTCTTCGTTGGGCAAGCTCGAAAAATCGGGCACATGCCGAATACAAAGGTCAGTCCAGAACTCGCCCACGCACCCGGCCACCAGCCAGGTGTAGTCGTCCAGTGCCCGTTCAGTCTCGATGGCCTGCAAGCCCACACCAAAGCGGCTCATGTCCAAGGCTTGGCCTTGCGTGATGTGCCCCAGCACCACACGCACACTGGCGCGGTCGTCTTTCGATAAGGCTTGCAACAGGGGCCAACATTCGGGCAGGGCAAGCATCAAGGCCCGTTCATGCGGATGGGTTTGTTGCTGTGCAAAGTGGTAGGTTAAGCGAGCACATTCGCGGGTCGTTTCGACATTTGGCGGGTCTTGGTTCAGGGTTTGGCTGAGCAAATCCAACAAGTGCTGCCGTTCTGCCAAGGGCAGGGTGTGGGTGTCGGCCACAGTGTCGGTGGCTCGGGCCAGCAGGTAGCCGATGGAAACAGGGCTCTGAAGCGCCCTTGGCAGCAATCGAATGGACAAATCGAACGAGCGCGACACACGGCTCAAGAGTTGCCTCTGTTGAGGGCTCAAGCCAATGGGCTGTAGGCGCTGGAATTGAGGACTTTCGTGCATGGTCAATGGCTATTGTCGCTTGACAGCCAGCGTGACTTTGAATAGATTACTAACCAGTCAGTCATTATTTATTGCTCATTGGGTCTGCCATGTCTTTTCATCTGTCACTCGCCACAGGGCGAGTTTTTCGTTATTGCACGCTTGCTTTGGGCGTCAGTGCCCTGATCGCTTGTTCAAAAACCGAAGCGCCCAAAGAGCCCTTGCGCGCTGTCAAGGTCATCACCATCGCGGGCAGCAACTTGAACGTGGAAGGTGTGTATTCGGCCGAAATCAGAGCGCGTGTGGAATCACGGCTGGGCTTTCAGGTGGGGGGCAAGTTACTGCAACGCTCTGTTGAGCCAGGACAGCGTGTCGCTGCCGGCCAGCTGCTGGCGCAGATCGATGCACGTGATTACCAATTGGCCGCGCAGTCGGCACAGGCCCAGCTCAGTGCCGCACAAAGCCAACGCGACTTGGCCGCCGCTGAATACAAACGCTTTGAGGCCTTGAAAGCCCAAAACTTCATCAGTGGTGCTGAGTTAGAGCGCCGCGAAACCGCCCTCAAAGCAGCGGACGCCAGCTTGAACCAAGCAAAAGCACAGGCCCAAGCCCAAAGTAACCAAGCCAGTTACGCCAGTTTGTCTGCCAGCCATGCCGGTGTGGTCACCGCGGTCGATGGCGAGGTGGGACAAGTGGTATCGGCCGGTCAGCCCATCGTGCGCTTGGCCCACGATGGCCCGAGAGACGCGGTTTTTGCCGTGTCTGAACAAATGGTGATGGGTCTGAAGTTGGGGCAAGCCATGCAGGCCACTTTGCTCAGCACCGGTCAAATTTTGAACGGCAAGGTGCGCGAGTTGGCGGCCAGCGCCGACCCCGTGACCCGCACTTTTGCGGTGAAACTTTCACTCGCCGATTCGACTAATTTGCCTTTGGGCGTTACGGTGAATGTGCATGCGGGCCCAACGCTGGGCAACGCCCCCCTTGTGATCAAACTGCCGACCAGTGCGTTGCGGCAAGAAGGTCAGTCGACTGTGGTGTGGGTGCTCGACGAGGCCACCATGACGGTGAAAACGCAAGCCGTTCAGTTAGGCATGGTCGATGGCAATGAGGTGGTCATCCAGTCTGGATTGAAGCCTGGTCAAAAGGTGGTGTCTGCGGGCGTGCATGTGTTGGCTCCGGGCCAAAAAGTGACCCTCTATGGTGCTGCAGCCAGCGCTGCAACGCTTGCCCCAGCGGCAACAACGGCATCAACCCCAGCGCAACGGTGAACGCATGAACCGCGACGACAACACCCGCTTTAACCTCTCGCGTTGGGCGCTGGAGCATCCGGCACTCACCCGCTACCTGATGGTGGTGCTGATGGTGCTGGGCATGGCCTCGTATTTTCAGTTGGGCCAAGACGAAGACCCGCCGTTTACTTTTCGGGCCATGGTGGTGCGGGCCTATTGGCCTGGTGCCACTGCCGAGCAAGTGGCAGAGCAAGTGACCGACAAAATCGAGCGCACGCTGCAAGAAGTGCCTTATGCCGACAAGATTCGCAGCTATTCCAAGCCTGGCGAAGCCCAGATCATTTTCCAGATCAAAGACAACTCCAAGCCGGGCGATGTGCCGCAGATCTGGTACTCGGTTCGCAAAAAAATTGGCGATATGCGGGGCAACTTGCCACCCGGCGTGGTGGGGCCCTTTTTCAACGATGAATTTGGCGACGTTTTTGGTGTGATTTACGCCTTGAGCGGCCAGGGCTTCAGTCCGGCTGAACTCAAAACCCAAGCCGACGCCCTGCGTCAAGAGCTGTTGCGGGTGCCCGATGTGGCCAAGGTCGAGTTGTTTGGCGCGCAAGACGAAAAGGTCTACATCGAAATTTCACAAAAGAAATTGGCGCAAATGGGCCTCGACATGGGGGCTGTTTTGGGCCAGTTGGGGCAACAAAACGCGGTGGAGTCTGCCGGTAGCGTGCAGTCTCCGCTGGATGTGGTGCAGGTGCGGGTGGGCGGACAGTTCCAAAGTTTGGATGACCTGAGGGCCATGCCGATTCGCGGGGCCTCAGGGGCGCAAATCAGGTTGTCGGATATCGCTACCGTGACCCGCGGTTACGTCGATCCAGCCTTTGTCAAAGTACGCCACCAAGGGCAAGAAGTCATTGCCTTGGGGGTCTCGATGGCCAAAGGCGGTGACATCATTTCGCTGGGCCAAGCCTTGCGCCAAGCTGTGTCGAGCATGGAGGCCAGTTTGCCCGTGGGCATGAAGCTCGAGCAGGTGCAAGACCAGCCGAGCGCGGTGTCCTCCTCGGTCAATGAGTTCATCAAGGTGCTGATTGAAGCGGTGGTGATTGTGTTGGCGGTCAGTTTTCTGGCGCTGGGGTTGCACAAGCGCCCCGGCGTTCATCCGCTATGGAAGCGTTGGACCTTGGACATTCGTCCGGGCTTGGTGGTGGGCATCACCATCCCATTGGTCTTGGCCGTGACTTTTTTGGCCATGCATTACTTTGGCATTGGCTTGCACAAAATCTCGTTGGGCTCGCTCATCATTGCGCTGGGCTTGTTGGTGGACGATGCCATCATCGCGGTTGAAATGATGGTGCGCAAAATGGAAGAGGGCTACGACAAGGTGCGCGCCGCCACGTTTGCCTACGAACTCACCGCCATGCCCATGTTGACGGGCACGCTGATCACAGCGGCGGGCTTTTTGCCGATCGGCATGGCCAAGTCCATGACGGGCGAATACACCTTTGCCATTTTTGCGGTCACGGTGGTGGCTTTGTTGGTCAGTTGGGTGGCCTCGGTTTACTTTGTGCCGTATTTGGGCGCTTGGTTGCTCAAGCCGCCAGCACACGCCATGTCCAGCGAGCAACTCGATTCGGCCGACATGTTTGACTCGCCGTTTTACCGACGCTTTCGCGTTTGGGTGACTTGGTGCGTCACGCACCGCTGGAAGACGATTGGCATCACGGTGTTTTTGTTTGCCATGGGTATTGTTGGCATGGGCAAGGTGCAGCAGCAGTTTTTCCCGGATTCCAGCCGTCCCGAAATTTTGGTTGACTTGTGGATGCCTGAGGGCACCCCGATTGGCGCCAGTGACGACATTGCGAAGCGGGTGGAACAGCGCTTGGCGCAAGAGGAGGGCGTCAAGTCGGTCACGGCTTGGGTGGGCTCCGGGGTGCCGCGCTTTTATTTGCCTTTGGACCAAGTATTTCCTCAGTCCAACGTGTCGCAATTGATCGTCCTGCCACACGACCTCAAAACCCGAGAAGTGTTGCGCAACAAGCTCCCCACCTTGTTGGCCCAAGAATTTCCAGAGGTGCGTGGCCGTGTGAAGTTGCTGCCCAATGGCCCGCCCGTGCCTTACCCGGTGCAGTTTCGGGTGGTGGGCCCAGACCCCAAGGTGTTGCGGCTGAAGGCCGATGAGATCAAGGTCGAAATGCGGCAAAACCCGCACACACGGGGCGTCAATGACAACTGGAACGAGTCGGTCAAGGCACTGCGATTGGAGGTTGACCAGGCCAAGGCCCGTGCATTGGGCGTGACCAGCCAGTCCATCGCGCAGTCTTCACGGACCTTGTTGTCGGGCTCCACGGTGGGTCAATTCCGCGAAGGCGACAAGTTGATCGACATTGTGCTGAGACAACCCCTGTCTGAACGCGATGCGATGTCTGATTTGGCGCAAGCCTACGTGCCCACCGCTTCGGGCCGCGTCATTCCGTTGCTGCAAATTGCCACGCCGGTCTACACGTGGGAGCCTGGTGTGATGTGGCGTGAAGGCCGCCAATACGCCATCACGGTGCAGTCTGACATTGCTGAAGGGTTGCAAGGTGCAACCGTCACCGCCCAGTTGCTGCCCGCTTTGAAGAAAATCGAATCGACTTGGCAAGGTCAAGGACTGCAGGGTTATCGCATTGAAGTGGCTGGCGCAGTGGAAGAAAGCTCCAAGGGCTCAGCCTCGATTGCCGCGGGCTTGCCGGTCATGTTGTTCATCACCTTCACTTTGCTGATGTTGCAGTTGCAAAGTTTCAGCCGCGCCATGTTGGTGTTTTTGACCGGTCCGTTGGGTATGGCCGGTGTTGCGGGTGCTTTGTTGGTTCTCAACCGACCCTTTGGCTTTGTGGCATTGCTCGGGGTGATTGCGCTGATGGGCATGATCCAGCGCAATTCGGTCATCTTGATTGACCAAATTGAGCAAGACAGAGCCGCCGGAATGCCTGCTTGGCAAGCCATTGTCGAGTCGGCTGTGCGGCGTTTGCGGCCCATTGTCCTGACGGCCGCGGCAGCGGTGTTGGCCATGATTCCCTTGTCGCGCAGTGTCTTTTGGGGGCCCATGGCGGTCGCCATCATGGGCGGCCTGATAGTGGCAACCGCCTTGACACTGCTGGCGCTGCCTGCGATGTATGCCGCTTGGTTCAGGATTCCGCGTCCAAATGAAGCCCGTCGCTAAATTTGGCTAATTGAAGCGGCTAAAATAGAAAATTGACCGATTTCAACCGGGCGGTCAGGTCAATCAGGCCGCTTTTGCGCTGTCCGATGCACCTGACGCCCGTTTTGTTTGGAACTGCGCGGGTGGCGAAATTGGTAGACGCACCAGGTTTAGGTCCTGACGGTGGCAACACTGTGCGGGTTCGAGTCCCGCCCCGCGCACCACTGACTTTTGACCAACTGGGCAACTGGTTGGCCTGAGAAACATTCAATTAACCGAGAACGAAGATGACTGTGACTGTTGAAACCCTTGAAAAGCTGGAACGCAAGATCACCCTGACTGTGCCTGTGACGGCCATTCAATCTGAAGTGGATGCACGCCTGAAAAAAATGGCTCGCACGGTCAAGATGGACGGCTTCCGCCCCGGCAAAGTGCCCATGAATGTCGTGGCCCAGCGCTACGGCTACTCGGTGCAATATGAAGTGTTGAACGACAAAGTGGGCGAAGCCTTCTCTCTGGCTGCGAACGAAGCCAAAGTTCGTGTCGCCGGCCAGCCCCGCATTTCTGAAAAAGAAGGCGCGCCAGAAGGTCAATTGAACTTTGACGCCATCTTTGAGGTGTACCCCGAAGTGAAGTTGGGCAACTTGGCTGACACGCAGGTCGAAAAATTGACCGCTGAAGTGTCGGATGCTGCGATCGACAAGACCGTGGACATTTTGCGCAAACAGCGCCGCACCTTTGCCCAGCGCGCGCAAGACGCTGCGGCGCAAGACGGCGACCGCGCCACCATCGACTTCGAAGGCAAGATTGACGGTGAAGTTTTCTCCGGCGGCAAAGCCGAAGACTTCCAATTCATCTTGGGCGACGGCCAGATGCTGAAAGAATTTGAAGACGCTGTGCGCGGCATGAAGTCCGGTGAAAGCAAAACTTTCCCCTTGGCATTCCCTGCTGACTACCACGGCCAAGATGTTGCCGGCAAAACTGCCGACTTCATGGTCACGGTCAAGAAGATCGAAGCCGCCAACTTGCCCGAAGTCAACGAAGCGCTGGCCAAGTCCTTGGGTATTGCCGACGCCACGGTTGAAGGTTTGCGTGCCGATATCCGCAAAAACCTCGAGCGTGAAGTGAAGTTCCGCTTGCTGGCTCGCAACAAGCAGGCCGCCATGGACGCTTTGGTGGCCAAGGCCGAGTTGGACCTGCCCCAGTCGATCGTGCAATCCGAAATCGAGCGCCTGAAAGAGGGCGCTCGTGCCGACTTGAAGCAGCGCGGCATCAAAGATGCTGACAAAGCGCCGATTCCTGATGACATCTTCCGCCCTCAAGCCGAGCAACGCGTTCGCTTGGGCTTGGTTGTGGCTGAAGTCGTGCGTGGCAACACCTTGCACGCCAAGCCTGAACAAATCAAGGCGCACATCGAAGAGTTGGCCTCCAGCTACGAGCGTCCAGATGACGTGGTGCGTTGGTACAACAGCGACAACCAGCGTTTGGCCGAAGTCGAAGCGGTGGTGATTGAAAGCAATGTGTCTGAATTCGTTTTGGCCCAAGCCAAAGTGGTCGAAAAAGCCATTACTTTCGAAGAACTGATGGGTCAGCAGGCCTAAGCGTCTTGAAAACTCTGTGAATGGGGCTTGAGCCAGGCTTGCAGTCTGGCTAACAAGCCCCATCTCTTTGGTGGGCTTGAAAACCCGGTTAAAGTCATCCACGAAACTTCTGGAGAAAAGATGAGCGCACTGGACATCACGAACTTGGGCATGGTTCCCATGGTCATCGAGCAGTCGGGCCGCGGTGAACGCGCCTATGACATTTATTCGCGTTTGCTCAAAGAGCGCGTGATCTTTTTGGTGGGCGAAGTGAACGACCACATGGCCAATTTGATCGTGGCCCAGATGTTGTTTCTGGAAAGCGAAAACCCAGAAAAAGACATTTCTTTGTACATCAACTCGCCCGGCGGCTCGGTCAGCGCAGGCATGGCGATTTATGACACCATGAACTTCATCAAGCCCGATGTCTCCACGCTTTGCAACGGCATGGCGGCCAGCATGGGGGCCTTTTTGCTGTCTTCGGGCGCCAAAGGTAAGCGTTTTTCATTGCCTAACTCCAAGATCATGATTCACCAGCCCTTGGGCGGTGCACGCGGACAGGCCACCGAAATCGAAATCGCCGCCCGCGAAATCGTCAAGACCCGTGCCCACCTGAACCGCATCTTGTCTGAAAACACGGGCCAACCGCTGGAGAAGATCGAACTCGACACCGAGCGTGATTACTACTTGTCGGCCACTGAGTCCAAAGACTACGGTTTGATTGACGAAGTGATCTCTAAACGCGCTTGATGGCAGCCGGTTTTCCGGCACATTGGCTGACGGCGTTTGCCCATCTGGGCGGGCGCCGTTTTTCTTTCGTTATCATTGACGAATTCCGGATTCCAAGGCGACATTTATGGCCGATAAAAAAGGCTCCAGCACTGAGAAAAACCTGTTCTGCTCTTTTTGCGGAAAAAGCCAGCACGAAGTCAAAAAGCTGATCGCAGGTCCATCGGTGTTTATTTGCGACGAATGCATTGACTTGTGCAATGACATCGTGCGCGACGAACTGGCTGGAACAACCACCGCCGAAGGGGCCAAAGAAGGTTTGCCCACGCCGCTGGACATCAAGACCAATCTTGACAACTATGTCATCGGCCAAGAAAAAGCCAAGCGCAGTTTGGCCGTCGCGGTTTACAACCACTACAAACGACTGAAACACAAAGAGGGCGCCAAGAAAGACGAAGTCGAATTGGCCAAGAGCAATATTCTGTTGATTGGCCCCACGGGCTCAGGCAAAACTTTGTTGGCCCAAACCATGGCGCGCATGTTGGATGTGCCCTTTGTCATGGCTGACGCCACCACCTTGACCGAAGCCGGTTATGTCGGTGAAGACGTTGAAAACATCGTGGCCAAGTTGTTGCAAACCTGCAATTACGACGTAGAGCGGGCTCAGCGCGGCATCGTTTACATCGATGAAATCGACAAAATCACCCGCAAATCAGACAACCCGTCGATCACACGCGATGTGTCGGGCGAGGGCGTGCAACAAGCCCTGCTCAAACTCATCGAAGGCACCATGGCCAGCGTGCCCCCGCAGGGCGGCCGTAAACACCCCAACCAAGACTTTTTGCAAATTGACACGACCAACATCTTGTTCATTTGCGGTGGCGCATTTGCGGGCCTTGAGAAAGTCATCGAGAACCGCACCGAATCCGGCGGCATTGGTTTTGGTGCCACCGTCAAGAGCAAAAAACAGCGTTCGTTGACCGATGTGTTCAACGAAGTCGAACCCGAAGACCTCATCAAATTCGGTCTGATTCCTGAATTGGTCGGGCGCTTGCCCGTGGTCGCCACCTTGGCCGAGCTGACCGAAGAAGCGTTGGTTCAAATCTTGACCGAACCCAAAAATGCCGTGGTCAAGCAGTTCACCAAACTGCTGGCCATGGAAGGGGTCGACTTAGAAGTTCGCCGCAACGCGCTCACGGCCATCGCGCGCAAAGCCTTGGCGCGCAAAACCGGCGCCCGTGGCTTGCGCTCCATCATGGAGCAAGCGCTGATTGACACCATGTTTGAGCTGCCCAACCAAGCGAACGTCGAAAAAGTGGTGGTGGACGAGTCGGTCATTGACGACAACAAACCCCCGCTGTTGGTTTATCGCGAGTCGGCCAAGCAGGCCTGACCGAAAGATGTGAATGGCCATGAATACCCCTTTGAACGATTGGGTTGAAATTCATGGCGCAGCATCCATGTGTAGCTAATTGACTGAGGACACACCATGTCTGGACACACACCTTTGCCTTCCACCCCGATCGAACTGCCCATGTTGCCTTTGCGCGATGTGGTGGTGTTCCCTCACATGGTGATCCCCTTGTTTGTTGGCCGCCCCAAGAGCATCAAGGCGCTTGAATCGGCCATGGCCGCCGAGCGTCGCATCATGCTGGTGGCGCAAAAAACAGCAGCCAAAGACGAGCCGGCCATTGACGACATGTTCGATGTGGGCTGTGTCTCAACCATTTTGCAAATGCTCAAGCTGCCTGACGGCACTGTGAAGGTGTTGGTCGAGGGCCAGCAGCGCGCATTGGTCAAAACCATTGTGGATGGTGAAGCACATTTTGTGGCCACCGTGACGCCGGTTGATCCTGTGGCCGAACAGGCTGAGCCCAGCAGCGAAATAGAGGCGCTGCGTCGCGCAGTGATGCAGCAGTTTGACCAGTACGTCAAGCTCAACAAAAAAATCCCACCTGAAATCCTGACCTCGATTTCGAGCATCGATGACGCTGGCCGTTTGGCTGACACCATCGCGGCGCACTTGCCACTCAAGCTCGAGAACAAGCAACAAGTGCTGGATTTGGCCAGCATCAAAGCCCGTCTCGAAAACCTGTTCTCGCAACTCGAGCACGAAGTCGACATCTTGAATGTGGACAAGCGCATCCGCGGCCGCGTCAAGCGCCAAATGGAAAAAAATCAGCGCGACTTCTACCTGAATGAACAGGTCAAAGCCATCCAAAAAGAACTGGGTGAAGGCGAAGAGGGCGCTGACATTGAAGAAATCGAGAAGAAGATCAAGTCGGCCAAGATGTCGGCCGATGCCCGCAAAAAAGCCGAAGGCGAGTTGAAAAAACTCAAACTCATGTCGCCCATGTCGGCCGAAGCCTCGGTGGTTCGCAACTACTTGGATGTGCTCACCGGACTGCCGTGGAGTAAAAAAACCAAACTCAAACACGACCTCGCCAACGCCGAAGGCGTTTTGAACCAGGACCACTTTGGCCTGGACAAAGTCAAAGACCGCATTTTGGAATACCTCGCGGTGCAACAGCGCGTGGACAAAGTCAAAGCGCCCATCTTGTGTTTGGTCGGCCCACCTGGTGTGGGTAAGACTTCATTGGGTCAATCCATTGCCAAGGCCACCGGGCGCAAATACGTGCGCATGGCTTTGGGGGGCATGCGTGACGAGGCCGAAATCCGCGGACATCGCCGCACCTACATCGGCGCTTTGCCAGGCAAAGTGTTGCAAAACCTGAACAAAGTCGGCACCAAGAACCCGTTGTTTTTGCTCGACGAAATCGACAAACTCGGCACTGATTTCAGGGGCGACCCCTCCAGTGCCTTGCTCGAAGTGCTGGACCCGGAGCAAAACCACACCTTTGGCGATCACTATGTTGAAGTGGACTTTGACCTGAGTGATGTGATGTTTGTGGCCACCTCCAACTCCATGAACATTCCTTCCGCCCTGTTGGACCGTATGGAAGTCATTCGTTTGTCGGGCTACACCGAAGACGAAAAGACCAACATTGCCATGAAGTATTTGCTGCCCAAGCAAATGACCAACAACGGTGTCAAAGAAACTGAGCTGAATGTCACCGAGGCCGCTGTGCGCGACGTGGTGCGTTACTACACACGCGAAGCTGGGGTTCGTTCGCTCGAGCGTGAATTGGGCAAGATTTGCCGCAAGGTCGTCAAGGCCTTGTTGCTCAAGCAAATGCAGCCCCAAGTCGTGGTGAACGAAAACAACCTGAACGAGTTTTTGGGTGTGCGCAAATACACCTATGGCCGCGCAGAGCAAAAGAACCAAGTCGGTCAAGTGGTTGGCTTGGCGTGGACCGAAGTGGGCGGCGATTTGCTGACCATCGAAGCCGCTCTCATGCCCGGCAAAGGCGTGATCACGCGCACCGGCTCTTTGGGTGATGTGATGAAAGAGTCGGTCGAAGCCGCTCGCACCGTGGTGCGCAGCCGTTCCAGACTCTTGGGCATCAAAGACGAGGTGTTTGAAAAGAAAGACCTGCACATCCACGTCCCTGATGGCGCAACCCCTAAAGACGGCCCCAGCGCGGGTGCTGCCATGACCACAGCCATGGTGTCAGCCATGACGGGCATCCCCGTTCGCGCAGATGTTGCCATGACGGGTGAAATCACTTTGCGCGGCGAAGTGACAGCCATTGGCGGCTTGAAAGAGAAGCTGTTGGCGGCCCTGCGCGGTGGCATCAAGACGGTGCTGATTCCTGAGGACAACGTGAAAGATCTGCAAGACATTCCTGAGAATGTCAAAAATGATCTTGAGATTGTTCCTGTCAAGTGGATCGATCAAGTGCTGGACATCGCCCTTGAAGCCAAGCCTGTGCCTTTGAGTGACGAAGAGGTTGCGGCTGTGCCGGCCGTTGCTTCCACGCCGACCACTGAAGCGGTCAAACATTGATGCAAAATTTTCCAGGCACTTCAAAATGCCTGGAAAATTGCATTACAATTCACCCTTACCAAAAACGATACGGCGTTCATTGCCCAATTCGTTGAAATGCGGGAATAGCTCAGTTGGTAGAGCGCAACCTTGCCAAGGTTGAGGTCGCGAGTTCGAGCCTCGTTTCCCGCTCCAAATACCGAAAGAAGTTCACACCTCTTTCTGCAATCCAAGGGAAGCAACTGCTTCCCTTTTTTGTTTGTCGCTGCTGCAGAACTTAATTTTGTCGATGTATAATTTGCGGCTGTAAATGCGGGAATAGCTCAGTTGGTAGAGCGCAACCTTGCCAAGGTTGAGGTCGCGAGTTCGAGCCTCGTTTCCCGCTCCAAACATTGAAAGAACCTACCGATTCTTTCAGCAAAACGGGAAGCACAGCTTCCCGTTTTTGTCACTTAGTTTTGGCGCGATAGCAAATCGGTTATGCAACGGATTGCAAATCCGTCTAGCCCAGTTCGACTCTGGGTCGCGCCTCCAGGTTTCAGCCTGTTCAACAAACCCCTGCCTCACACGAGTCAGGGGTTTTTT
>JACCDY010267979.1_pt1 | contig 14562 bp, 16 predicted proteins | sample 7446391 | NCBI WGS metagenome assembly JACCDY01 (sample SAMN15323451, study PRJNA562643) | freshwater metagenome | isolation source: river surface water | place: USA:Blue River Watershed | collected 2017-08-18 | reverse complement strand
GCTGCCCGATGCCGCCCAGAACGGGCTGCTGTGGCTGCGCAAGCTCGAAGCCGACACCTGGGTCATCGAGCATGGCCGGCACCCGACGGCCCAGGCCGCCCGCAAGCAGATCACGGCAGACAAATTGCTGGCCAATGCCCGCATCGTTCCCGTGGTGCAGCCCGGCGCCGAAACCGCCCAGTTCCTGGTGGTCACCGGGCCTTTCCGGTCCATGGACCGGGCCCGCAACTACATGGCCCGCAACGAGTTGGGACGCAATGCGGCCATCCACGACGTCAACACCCTCAAAACCCTGACCCCGCGCCGCCCATGACCGGCCCCATCGCACTGGATTGCCATGAACACGACCGACGAACCGCAAGCCTCTTCTGCCGCCTCGCAACTGCCCACTGGGGAATCGCAGATCGGGGTGGTGCGCAGACCCACCGCCCCGCAGGCCGACGACGGCCCGGTGCTCGAGCACAGTGTGGCCGTACCGGAAGCCCCGCCAGAGGAAACCGTGGCGAGCCAGCCCGCGCCCAGCGAACCCGCACCGAGCGCACCCAGCGCGCCCGCACCCGTGCCCGCGCCTGCCCCGCAGGCGCCTGCGGCCATCCCGCTCCGTGCCAGCCTGGCCCTTCAGGAATCGCCCAAAGTGTCGATTCCTGAACGTATGAACCACCTCAGCACGGAAAACCAGCGCCTGCGCGACGAATTGCAGGCCCTGGAAGAAGCGCTCAACCGCAAACCGGAATGAGTCAGCCCATGGACCCCACCGACACCCCGGACAAGCCGACACCGGCCCAGACCGCAGCGGCGGCCCCTGCGCCTGCGGTGCCTGCGGCTGCCGACGCCGAAGCGCAGGCCCAGGCCGACGCGGCGGCACAGGCGGCCGAAGAAGAGCTCACCCTCATCAAGGAGGTGGTGCTGGATTCGGCCGAACTGGCCACCCGCTCGGCCAGCCTGGCCACCAACGCCGGCACCGCCATGCGCGAGGCCACCGAGCTGATGGTCAAGACCCAGACCAAGCAGCGCAAGCAAAGCATGATCCTGCTGATCGTCAGCGGTTCGCTCATGCTGGTCACGGCCTGCGTCTTCATGGGCGTGGCCCTGACGCTGTTTTCGCGCCTGAAAACGGTCGATGCGATGCTGTTGGCGGTCGGCAAGCGGGTCACCGAACTCAACACGACCATGGAAACCGTGGCCTCGGTCAACGAAGCGCTGCAAAACCTGGCCGGTCAGCAGGAACAGGCCCACAAGCAGCAGCAACAGCTCGAAGCCAAGCTCGACGAGGTGCTCAAGTCGACCCAGGGCATGCCCGCGGCGGCGGCCAAGCAACTCGAAGACAAGAGCCAGGCCATCGTCAAGCAGGTGCAGTCCATGGACGCCCGCATGCAGTCGCAGGCGGCTTCATTGCAGCGCCTGAGCCAGCAGGTCAAGGGGCTGGAAGGACAGATCGCCGAGTCGGGTCAGAAGATCCGCAACGAGGTCGAGAACATGAGCCGCCAGCAGCGCGAGCGTGTGCAGGCGGAACAGGCCACGGCCAAGGCGGCCGCGCAAAAACAGAAAGAGCGTGACACCCTGCTGCAATACCCGCGCTTGCCCATCCCGGGCGCTTCCGCCCCGGCCAACGCACGCCCCTGATTCCGCCGGCGGCCACAGCCAGGGCGCCGCGAAGGTCGTACTTGTTGATCTTCTCGATCAGGGTGGTGCGCTGCAGCTGCAGCAAACGGGCCGTCTGGGTCACATTGCCCTGGGCGCGCTCGAGCGCCTTGAGGATCAGGTCCTTCTCGATGCTGGCCAGGTGCTCCTTGAGGGAGAGGCCCTGGTCCGGCAGCACCGGCATGCCCTGCGCCAGCAGGATCACGTCCTCCACATCGCACACCTCGGGCCCGGCCGGGTTCAAGGCTTCCTGCGGGACCATGTCCAGCGGCTCGAGCACCGGCTGCGCCTGCAGCGATGCCGCCGGCACCACACCTCTTTCGGACTGGAGCTCGGCCAGCCCCTTGGGCAGCAAACTGGCGGGCACCATGTCCAGGGCGATCTCTTGCTCGGGAAACAGGGCAGTGAAGCGGTCCACCAGATTGCCCAGCTCGCGCACATTGCCCGGCCAGGCATAGGCCTGAAGCACCGACAGGAAATCGGCCCCGAAACGGATGGGCAGGCGCCCGGGCATGGCAAAGCGGCGCGCGAAGTGCAGCAGCAGATCGGCGATGTCGTCGCGGCGTTCGCGCAGGGCCGGGGTGTGCAGGGGCAGCACGTTCAGGCGGTAATAGAGGTCTTCCCGGAAACGGCCGGCGGCAATCTCGGCCTCCAGGTCGCGGTGGGTGGCGGCCACCGCCCGCACATCCACCGGCACCGGACGGCCCGAACCCACGGGTTCGATGCAGCGCTCCTGCAACACGCGCAGCAGTTTGACCTGCATGTCCAGCGGCATGTCGCCGATCTCGTCGAGGAACAGGGTGCCGCCGTGGGCCAGCTCAAAGCGGCCAATGCGGTCGGCGTGCGCGCCGGTGAAGGCGCCCTTGCGGTGACCGAACAGCTCGCTTTCGAGCAGTTCTTTGGGAATGGCGCCGCAATTGACCGGCACAAAATGGGCCGTACAACGCGACGACTGGTCATGCAGACCACGCGCCACCAGCTCTTTGCCGGTCCCGCTTTCGCCGGTGATCAACACCGTGGCGGACGAGGGCGCCACCTTGGCCACCATGTGACGGATGGCCTGGGCTGCCGCACTGTCGCCGAGGTAGGTGGGAGATGCCGTGGATAAACGCATGAAAGCCGATGCCAGGTCCTGCTGCGAGGCAGAAGGACGCACTCAGGAAATTGTTTTATTACACCAATTTAGCATTTTTGCAGATTTTTACATTTATCAAACCACGGGTCAAACGCGCCCGCGGCTAAAGCCCGAGGGCCTGGTGCCGATACAGGTGTACATCCCAGGCGTCAGCTGACGCACAGACCAAGGAAGCCACATGAACATCACGACTTTGCTGGGCACCGGCTGCCTCTTGCTCGCCCTTGGCGGTTGCGTCACCGCACCGCAGCAAGCCGCCCAGGAGCGTGCCGCCCCGCCCGCACCGCCGACACCGTCCAACCCGCTGGTCGAGCGCATCGAGAACATGACGGCCACGGGCTATGCCGTGATCGGGGTCCAAAACCACCGCAACCCCGCCCAGCAAAGGCTGATGGCCATCCGCGCCTCGAAACTGGACGCCTACCGCTCGCTGACCGAACAGATCTACGGCCTGCAGCTCGACGCCAACGCCACCGTGGCCGACATGGTGGTCACCAGCGACAGCTTCCGCTCCAAGGTCCAGGGCGTGGTTTATGGCGCCACGCTGGTGAGCATCACCCCGGTGGGCGAGGACACCTACGAGACCACCCTGGCGATCGACAAGAGCATCGTGCTCGAACTGCGCCGCCAGTACCTGGCGATGCTCAACCAGCGCGCGCGCTGAGGCAGCGGGAAGTCTGCGATGCGCGCACGCCCCTTCCGATGGCTTGTCTGCCTGCTGGTGCTGCATGCCGCCACCGGGCAGGCCAGCGAGGGCGTGAGCGCCAGCGAGCGGCTGGAACTGGCGCGCCAGAAACTCGCCGAACAGGCCTTGCGGGCCAGCGCGAGGGTCGATGCCATCAGCTGGATCGACAGCAGCGGTCGCCTGCATGAACACCAATCCCTGCGCCAGTCCCTGCACTGGCCCGGCCCGCTGGACGCAGCCCAGGGCGCCGGCCGCGATCTGCTGCTGGAAGGCCACCGGGCGCCGACGGGCTGCGCCGCGGACGTGCCGGCCACCGGCCTTTACCCGACCCTGGCCCTGAGCACCCGCTGGCCCACCCGGCTGTCTGCAAGCCAGCGCGATCGCCTGACGCAAACCGTGCGGCTGCAATGGTTGGGCAACGACGACGCGGCGAGGCCCTGGCGCATGTTCCAGGCGGCCACCGCCTACCCCAGCACCTACGAGCAGCGCCTGCTGGCACCACCCGCCCCGGACAGCGACTGGCGCGCCGAATTGCGGCTGGAGTCACAGCCTTCGGTTGAGCGCGGCAGCGAACGGCTGCAATGGCGTCTGTCGCTGCTCCACCACAACAAGCTGGTGGCCCAGCAGCATGTGCTGATGGATCTGCCGGTGCTGCCCCAGGCCTGGGGCCCCGCCCTCTGGACCGAAGCCTCCTGGCAAGCCATCGAGCAGCAGCTGAGCGCCTGGGCGGAACTGCTCAACCGGCAAATGGCCTGCGTGCGTCCCCAGCCGCAACTCGAGGCCGGGACCTCGGGCGGCTGGCAACTGAACATGGGCCGACTGGCCGGTCTGCAGGTCGGTGACGAATGGGTGTTGGTCGATCCGGCCTGGCTGCCCGACCGGGCGCTCGAACCGGGCGCGATCGGCAAAATGGTGGTTGCACGGGTGGTGCGGGTGGACGACTCGCGCGCCGAACTGGTGACCCTGGCCGGCGACCCCCGGCTGCCCCGCCCGGGCTGGGTGGCCCATCCCCTGAACCTGAAAGCGGCCGGCCTGGCCCCGCCCCCTGGGCTGCGACAGGCCCGTCGCTGAACGCGAGGACTCCCCCATGAACACCTCCCCTGCCCTGCTGGCCCTGCCGCTCGCACTCGCCTTGCTGACCCCGCTGCAAGGCCTGCAGGCCCAGCCCACAGATGCGCCCGCCCAGGGTCACAACGCCACGGGCTTCGTGGCCTACACCACCCTGGCCGGTGACACGCTCGAAAAGATCGCCAGCAAGCACTACGCGGGCAGCCCTCTGAACATGGGCCTGCTGCTGCGCCATCTGCATGAGGCCAATGCCGAGGTGCTGGGCAAAACCGGCCCGCGCCAGCGGCTCAGGACCGGCACAGCGCTGCGCGTTCCGGAGCACGCCCGCATCGTGCAACTGTCGCTGACCCCCTTCCTGCCCTCGCCGGACCCCGCGGCAGCGGGCCACAGCCCCGAAGCACGCCGACGCTGGGTGCACTACCCATGATCGAGGGGGCTCAAGCCCTGCTCAATCTGCCGGGCCGTGCCAACCCGATCTTTCTGGAGGGAAAGCTGCTGCCGCTGCGGGCAGAAACCGCCCAGGTCCTCAACCTGCGCGACGGCCAGATCGTGCAGGCCAATCTGCAGCTGCGGGGCGACCAGCCCTGGCTGATCCTGCGCGGGCAGGCCTTGCCCCTGCCGCCCGGCAGCCCCCGCCTGCAGCAGGGCCCGGTCTGGCTGCAGGTGCGTCAATCGGAGCAGGGTTGGCAATTGCAGCCCATGCCGGCCCCGACCGCCTCGAGCGACCCCACCCAGGCGCTGGTGTCGCGTTTGAACCAGCTGCTGTTTCGGCCCCCTGCCCAGCCCGACACCCTCAACCTGCTGCAATCGGGCGCGCTGCCCCGGCTGCTGGACCAGATCGACGCCCCTGACCTGCAGCAGCTGTGGCAAAACTGGCAGTTGCAGATGGGCAAGCTGGGCCCGGGCGATCTGGCGCGTGCGGTGGCCGGCGCGCTGGGCCAGGAAGTCTGGCTGGCGCGGGGCCAGCCGCCCACGGGCGCCGACCCGCGGCAACTGCTGCGCAAGCTGGTGCAATGGATCAAGGACAGCCGCAGCGGCGACGAAGGCCCGGACGCGCTGCGCCTGGACGAACTGCTGCGACCGATCGAGGCCAGCCTGGACCAGCTCGAAAGCCAGCAGGTGCAGGCCGCCCAGGCCCAGGCCCAGCAGGAACTGCTGCTGAGCCTGACCCTGCCGTTTCGCGACGCCGACCCGGTGGAGATCGAATTCAGACGCCCGGCGCGCCAGGGCGATGAGCGCCCGCCCCTGACCGTGAACCTGCACACCCGCAGCGAAGACCTGGGGGAAATCTGGCTGCAGACCCAGCTCAGCGGACTGCGGCAGATCGACCTCAGGATGTGGGCCCTGCGCGAGGAAGTGGCGCGCATGGCGCGCGAACAATCGCCCCGGCTCTCGGCCATGCTGGGCGAAGCCGGCCTGGACATGCATTCCATGCAGGTCATGCATGGCGCGCGCCCGGCCCCGGCACAGGACTGGCGGCCCTCGGGCCGAGGCCTGGTGGTGGACCTGGCGGCATGAAGCACTACCGCAAGCAGGCCGTGGCCCTGGCCTACGGCCACAACCCCACCCCGGTGGTCACGGCCAAGGGCGATGCGGCGCTGGCCGAACGCATTCTGGAAGAGGCGCGCACGCACGGGGTCCTGATTGCCCAGGACCCGCAGCTGCTGCAGCTGCTGGCGCGTCTGGAGGTGGACCAGGAAATCCCGGCCGAGCTCTACACCGCGGTCGCGGTGCTGCTGTCGTGGGTGTATTGGCTCAAGGGCATGCGCCCGGGCGACGAGAAAAGCGCGCCGGACGCTCAGGCGTCCTGATAGCCGCGGCCGCGGGCAAAACGGGCCACCTGGCCCAGCCGGTCGTAAACCTCCACCGTGCTGGTCTGGCTCGCCTGGGTCAGGCTCTGCAGGGCGTTGCGGATGGCTTCGAGCTTGCGCTCGATCAGGACGGCGTTGCGGCGATGCAGGTCGCGGCATTCGACCAGGGCCTCGCGGGCATCGGCCCACAGGGGATCGCTCTGGAAGACCTGCGCGTCGGGGGCCAGTCGGGCCAGTTGTTCGAGCAGCTCGTTCTTGCCCGGCTGCAGGCTTTCGAATTGCTCCAGGGACTGCTCACGCAGGGCCTCGAACTCCAGTTCCAGCAAGCGCCGCAGACGTTGCAACAGATCCCCGAGAAGCGAAGGGTTCTGCTCCATGGCTGGCGCGCCGGAAAGGCTCATCGGGGCCTTACTCCTTGATCATCTGCTCGAGGGCCATGAAGCTCTCGGCGATCTTGCGCGAATTCAGGGGGTACTGGCCATCCTGGATGGCCTGCTTGATCGCATCGACCTTGGCCCGGTCAAAGTCGGGCTGGGCCATCGCACGCTGGGCCACATTGGTCAGGGTCACCTCGTCGGTGGCCGGGCGCACCGCCTGCTCGGGGGGGGTGCGCGAGGCGGCGTCCGCGTTTTGTCGTCCAACCTGACCAATGGCCGCGCGCAAGGTCGGATCGGACTGTACCCGTCTGGCATAGCTGTTGATTGGATCGGTCATGTGGTGCTCTCTTTCTGCATGGGCTGGCAGCTGATCTGCCATGCGACATCTTGAGTATCGACCCCAGCGCAGGAAACTTGAGGGATTTCCCGCAGAATTTTTGGATGGCGGTACAAAGCGTTCATTTCAGAATCAAATGCCTTTGAGGGTATTCAATCCCGTCACGATCCCGGTCAGCGTGCGCCCCGATTCGGGATTGCGCAAACGGACCTGATCGCCCATATAACCGTCCTGCAGGACCTCGACCCTCACCGAGATCTGAAAGCCCTGATTCTGCCCCACTTGGAGCACCGCCATGCGGCCCTGCTGGACCAGCAAGGCGCGGCGCACATCCATGGCCTGCAGCGGGGTGCCCGCCGACAGGTCCCGGGTCAGCGCCGACAGCAGCACCCGCTCGATCTGCTCGAAGGGGCTCTGCAGCGAGGGGCTGGAGGGCACCTCGGCCAGCGCCAGCATCTCGGGCTGCAACACGGTCCCGCGCGGCAAGGCCGAACGGAGCACCACCACGCGGCGCATCGCTGGGGCCACAGCAGAGGCATCGGCACGAGCGGCCTGGACTGTAGGCACGTTGCGCAGTTGCAGGAAGAGATTCCAGCCGTTGCCGTCGGGACAGCTCACCCGCAGGGTCTCGCGGGAGGCAAAAGGCCAGTCCAGCCGCCAGCCTGCGGCGCAGCTTCGGACCTGAACCCGCTCGTCCAGCGGGGCGATCTGCACGGCAGCCAGCGGTTGGCCCAGTTCGGTGGCGGCCCACTGGCGTGCCTGCTCCATCAGGGTGACGCGCGCGTCTTGCGCAAGCGCCATCCCGCCCGGCATCAGCAGCCAGAAGGCAAGAACAAGTCGGCACAGCATTTGCATGGGATGGGTCGGTGTGGATTTTCTGACAGTGGTCAGCATGTCCACCACCAGTGCAAGAAGGATGCCACAGAACCGACCGGAGCCGCCCCTTGGAAAACTTTGCCCCCCTCACCGCCGCCACATGGAGGCCCGAAGCCTGGCAGGCGGGTGCGTCTGTCCCGGCCGATCTCCCGTCGGGACAGGATTTTCAATCGCTGCTCGAGCAGATCCACACCGCCCCCACGACCACGGCGTCGTCGACCCATTCGGCGGCCTCTTCTGCACCGTCCGCCGCTTCCAGCCCCGCGGCCCGGGCTGCCGTGCCCGCCCCAGCCTACACGGTGCGCGGCGGCGACAGCCTCAACAGCATCGTGCAGCAACTGGCCCGCGAGCAAGGGGTGCAGCTCAGTGCCGAGCAAACCCACCGCTACGCGCTGGAACTCGCACAGAGCAACCGCATCAGCGACCCCAACCGCATCCGGCCCGGGCAAAACCTGCAGACCGCCGGTCTGTTCAGCAACCTGCCCTCAGGTCATGTGGGCAGCCCCGTGGCCAACACCGATGTGCCCGCGCCCAAAACCGCTTCCGCGGCCGTGCAAACCCAGCAGTGGCTGGCCCAGCGCCCGGTCGCCGGCAACCGCACACCCAGCACCTTCAGTGCGCCCCAACTCAACCGCGCCATTCCGCACGCCCGCACCCTCCCCGGCAACGCTTCGGCCCACCCGGTGCTGCAGCAAACGCTGGAACGCGCCGTGGCCCGTGGCTTCATCCCGGCGGACGAAAAGTCCGCCGTGGAGGGCAAGATCCTGCAGCTGGCCCAGAAATACCGTTTCGCCCCCGACGACTTCGCCCGCATGACCCTGATGGAAAGCGATGGCATGAACCCCAAGGCGAGCAATCAGCGCTGCCACGGCATCATCCAGTTCTGCGATGGGCCCAACCGCGGTGCCGCCAGCGTGGGCATGGCCCAGCAGCCCAAGGCCATCCTGGGCCTGAGCGTCTACCAGCAGCTGCACCTGGTGGACACCTATTTCGACGAGGTCAAGCTCGGCCGGCAGGATGGTCCGACCACCCTGGACGACCTCTACCTGACCGTGCTCCAACCCGCCGCGCGCCAGGAAAAGCAGGCCCATGTCCCGCTCAACATCCTGGGCCCCCAGGCCCGGGCGCTGCATGTGGATGCCGACACCCGCCAGCCCATCACCCGCCAGTCGATCGTCGACGGGCTGCTCAGGCACACCCGGGAAAAGCTTGGCCAGATGTTCTCGCCTCCCCCGCCCGCCCGCGCCGCTGCGGCGGTGCAGGTCTCGCAGACCGACGTGCCGGGCGCGCAAGACAAGCGCGTTCGCTGAAGTGGGCGGCAAGGTCTTGCCGCTGCGGGAGCCGAGCGGCAAGAACCCGCCTCCCTGGCGCCCTCCCACCTCAGCAAATGGCATGGCACAACATTTGCATTCGGACTGGACAAAGCCAACTTGAGTCGGGGCCGTCAAGAAACCGGCAGCCCGGAACACCGTTGAAAGGAAACCCATGAGCCTGTTCGATTCAGCACTCGGCCTGCACGGTCAGGCCTTGACCGTGCGCAGCAAGCGGGTGGAAGTCATTGCGCGCAACATCGCCAATGCCGACACCCCCCACTACAAGGCGCAGGACCTGGATTTCAAGCAAATCCTCAAGCAATCCAGCGAGCAGCAGCTGCGCACCACCCGGGACACGCACTTCGAGGTGCCCGCGCCAGGGGCGGCCGAGCACGGCCTGCTCTACCGGGTGCCTTTCAACACCTCTTTCGACGGCAACACCGTTGAAATGAACATCGAGCAAGCCCAGTACGGCAAGGCCGCCGCCGAGTACCAGGCGACCCTGAGCTTTTTCCAGAATTCCGTTTCGGGCCTGCGCAAGGCCCTCCGGGGCGATTGACCATGGCATTCGACAACATCTTCGGCATCGCCGGCTCTGCACTCAATGCGCAGACGGTCCGGCTCAACACCGTCGCCTCCAACCTGGCCAACGCCGGCACGGTGGCCAGCAGCGAGCAGGACGCCTTCAAGGCCAAGCGCACGGTGTTCAAGGCGCTGGTCGACCAGCAGCTGGCCGGCCAGCAGCGCCCGGCCAACCCCAACAGCGGTGGCGTCAAGGTGGCCATGCTCACCGACGACCCCAAGCCGGTGTTGCGCGTGTACGAGCCCGGCAACCCGATGGCCGACAAGCAGGGCTATGTCTACGGCTCCAACGTCAATGAAATGACCGAGATGGTGGAAATGATGGCCGCCTCCCGTTCGTACCAGAACAACGTCGAGGTGGTGAACACCGCCCGTCAGCTGATGATGCGCACGATCGACGTGCTGCGCGGCTGAACCAGGAACTGAACCATGACCACCGTCACCAACCTGGCCAGCATCCCCCGCACCAGCGATGTGCTCAACAAGGCCCAGGCCACGCCCGTCAGCACGGCGATGGACCAGCAGGCCTTCCTCAAGCTGTTCACCACCCAGCTCAAGAACCAGAACCCGCTGGACCCGATGAAGAACGAAAACTTCGTCGCCCAGCTGGCGCAGTTTTCGCAGCTCGAAGCGACCACCAACCTGGCGGGCACGCTCAAGTCCTATGTGGACAGCACGGCAGGCGAGCGCCTGCCGGCCAGTGCCTCGCTGTTCGGGCGCCAAGTGTCCGTCGAAGGTGCGGGCGCCGTGCTGGCCGATGCACAGCCCGTCCAGGCCTCGGTGGCACTGGACAGTGGCGCCGATGGCATGACGGTGCAGGTGCTCGACAGCAAAGGCCGGGTGGTCCGCACCGCGGCCTACGGCCCGCAAAAAGCCGGCTCGATATCCATGACCTGGGATGGCAAGGACGATGCCGGCAACGCGCTGCCCGATGGCAACTACCAGTTCAAGGCCAACGCCGTGGTCGGCGGCAGGAACACCAGCCCCACCGTCAGCGTCATGTCCACGGTGCAAAGCATCCAGACCGGCAGCGACGGCAGCCTCAGGCTGATCGTCCAGGGCGGTCAATCGGTGGCGCTGAACAAAGTCACCACCATCACCCAATAAACCCGGTTCCAGTCTCACAGGAGCAGATCCATGTCTTTCTATACCTCCCTCACCGGCCTGAACGCCGCCACCTCGCAGTTGAGCGTGACCAGCAACAACATCGCCAACGTGGGCACCACGGGTTTCAAGCGCTCGCGCGCCGACTTCGGTGACATCTTTGCCACCTCGCCGCTGCAAAAAGCCTCGAGCGCCGTCGGTCAGGGTGTGTCGCTCAAACAGGTGAGCCAGGAATTCAGCCAGGGCAACGTGACCTCCTCGTCCAATGCGCTGGACCTGGCCATCACCGGTGACGGCTTCTTCCCGCTGCGCTCGGCCGACGGCCTGCAGGACCTCTACACCCGCAACGGCTCCTTCATGCTCAACGACCAGTTCAACGTGGTCAACTCCTCCGGGCAGCGCCTGATGGCCGCGACGGTGGACTCCACCGGCAGCGCCAACGTGAACGAACGCGTGGTGCTGACCATCCCGCAAAAGACCTCGGGGGAAGCCAAGCAGACCTCGCTGGTGCAGCTGGGCCTGAACTTCCCGGCCGATGCACAGGTGATCACGGGCAAATTCAACCGCGCCGACCCCAGCACCTACAACAAGAGCACCGCCATGACGGTCTACGACAAGGGCGGCAACGGCTACCTGGCCACCATCTATTACGTCAAGACCCAGAACGCCAACCAGAGCAGTCCGACCAACAAATGGCAGACCTATGTGTTCGTGGGCGACGAAGAGGTCAAGGCCTCGCTGGTGCAGGCCACCAATGCCGGCGGCGAGGAGCTCTATGTGAACCAGTACGGCCAGCTCAAGCCCTACAGCGAGGTCAAGGACGAGCTGACCACCGGCAAGACCCAGCTGATCTCACTGGACGAGCTGACCGACAAGCGCACCTCCGAGCCCGCGGCCATCATCAGCACCAAAGCCATGGACACCACCAAGTTCAACCTGACCGACGGGGTGAACTTCAAGAAGCTGATCGCCGAAGGCAGCCTGACGCGAGACGACCTGAAAAACGTGTTCTCGCTCGACGTCGACGGTTCGGGCAACCCGGTCAAGGTCGACCTGAGCTTCCTGGCCGATGTGGACTCGCTGATGACTGGCGCCGAGATCGCCCAGGCGACCACCAACTACCTCAACCGCCAGTTCGGCGACGAGGCCTATTACGACATGAGCGTGTCCACCAGCCGCGAATTCACGCTGACCACCAGCCGCATCACCCAGCTGAGCAACGGCGTCAGCGTGCCCGCACAGATTCCGGTGAGCCTGGTCCCGGCCGATTTCGGCTTCACCTCCGAAGCCCAGCTCAACCAACTGCGCCCCGAAGACATCGTGAGCGCCCTGCAAAAGCGGCTGAACCAGACGGTGGAGTTGCGCACCGTGGTCTCGACCAACTCGGTCACGGACAACACGTACTCCGGCACCGTGCCCAGCAGCACCACGACCTTGAACGCGGACGGCACGGCGACCAAGGTCGCCTACAGCCTGAGCGGCAGCGACAAGATCAAAACCACCACGCAGTACGCCGCCAATGCCGTGCTGTCGAGCAGCAGCACCACCAGCACAGCGGTCTACACCGACACACTGCCCGAAGACACCGTGACCACCAACAGCGATGGCACCGTGACCTGCGTGACCTACGCCCTGGACGAGAGCGACAAGCTGGTCACCACGACCACCAAGTATGGCTCGTCGGTCAAAGCCTCCTTCGACTTCAACGCGCGCACCTTCAATTTCACCGATGGCAGCTCGACCATGACCATCGCCCAGGGCGCCAGCGGCACCTCGAACCAGCTGTTCGGCCTGACCACCATCCCGTTGACGCTCAACGAGAGCGGCAGCTACGGCACCCAGGTGCTGGCCAATGGCGCCACCATCCGCCCCCTGACCGAGCAGCGCTACGGCATCAAGATGAGCTACGACTCGGGCAGCAAGACCTTCTCGGTGCGCTCGGGCAGCACGGGCGACAACTCCAGCATTGGCCTGAGGGTCGATTTTGTCGACGGCAAATCCCTGGGTGAATCCCTGTTCGGCATGGAAAACACCGAAGTGATGACCTCCGACGTGGCCCTGCGCGGCATCGCCTCGCAACCGGCCGTCGCCTACGGCGCCGCGCCCACGATCAACGTGACCAACAACTTCTCGGTCGACAACACCAACAACAAGTTTGTGGTGACGGTCGATGGCGTCAAGGGCACGGTGGTGATCCCGACCGGCTCCGACTACTCGGTGGCCTCGTTCTCCGCTGCCCTGCAGCGCGGCATCAACTCGCTGGCCAACAACACCGAAGCGGGGATGCCCGAAACCGTCAACGGTGTGAAGGTCAAGTTCGACTACACCAAGAACTGCTTCGTCTTCACCACCGGCACCGCGTCGTCGGACTCCTTCATCAAGATCTCGGGCAGTGCCAACTGGGGTCTTGAAGAGGTCGAGGCCGGTCGCGGCACCACCGCCACCTGGATCAAACCGACCCAGCACAAGGAACTGGTGGGCGGCCAGATGGTGCCCAAGTACATCGACAGCCAGGGCAACGAAACCACCAGTGCCGACGGCTTCACCCGCCTGCCCGCCTGGTCCCCGGTTTACCTCGACAAAGGTGAACTGACCTTCGACACGGGCGGCAAGCTCGTGTCGCCGCTGGGCGGCACACAGCTCGAGACCGTGTACCTGGCCGGTGGTAAGGGCGCTTTGACGATCAACATCGACTACTCGGCCTCGACCCAGTTCTCGTCCTCGTTCGCGGTGCTCTCGCAGTCGCAGGACGGCGCCCCCGAAGGCGATGTGGTCGGCGTGACCATCGGCAACGACGGTCTGGTCAGCGCCAGCTACTCCAACGGCACGCAAAAGTCGCTGGCCAAGATCCTGCTGGTCAACTTCTCCAGCCCCACCGGCCTGCGCCAGATGGGTGACTCGACCTTCGTGGCCTCGGCCTCGTCGGGCCAGCCGATCCTGGCCACGGCCGGCACCTCGGGTCTTGGCACGATTCGTGCTGGTGCTACCGAGAGCTCGAACGTCGATTTGACATCCGAACTCGTGAACCTGATCACTGCCCAGCGGAACTTCCAGGCCAACGCCAAGGCGATCGAGACCTCGACCACCCTGACCCAGGCCATCATCAACATCCGCGGCTGATCTCCGATAGACCCCTGACGGAAAACCGACCATGGACCGCCTCGCCTTCAACGCCGCCGCCGCCGTCAACGAGCAGCGCATCTCGCGCCAGATGACGGTCAATGAACTGGCCAACGTCTCGACCGTGGGCTTCAAGCGCAGCTACGAGGCCGCCACGCGCGCGATCAAGGTCGATGGCGCGGGCCTGCCCACGCGTTTCCAGCCGCAGGCGGTCAGCACCGACCAGATCGACCTGACGCCGGGCACCATGATGGTCACCGGCCGCAACCTGGACGTCGCCGTCAACGGCAAGGCCGTGCTGGGCGTCAGCGCCCCCAACGGCGACCTGGCCTACACCCGCCGCGGCGACCTGCGTGTCAACAACGCCGGGGTGCTCGAGACCGGTGGCGGTGCCGCGGTGCGCGGCGAGAACGGCGTGATCACCATCCCCGCCGGCTTTGATGTGCAGATCAACCCCGACGGCACGATCTACGCGCGCGCGCCCGGCCAGCCGGCCAACGCGCCCGGCGTGCT